>WNGF01002352.1_pt1 | contig 26531 bp, 25 predicted proteins | sample 5400641 | NCBI WGS metagenome assembly WNGF01 (sample SAMN13153371, study PRJNA577476) | soil metagenome | isolation source: 80 cm soil or saprolite under grassland replicate 2 | place: USA:California | collected 2016-06-15 | reverse complement strand
TCTCCCTGCACACCCCGCTTGGCGAGGACGGTGACAGCGAGTTCGGTGACCTGATCGAGGACTCCGAGGCGATCCAGCCTGGCGAGGCGGTCAGCTTCACGCTGCTGCAGGAGCAGCTGCACTCGGTGCTCGACACGCTCTCCGAGCGCGAGGCCGGGGTCGTCTCGATGCGGTTCGGCCTCACCGACGGGCAGCCGAAGACGCTGGATGAGATCGGCAAGGTCTACGGCGTGACCAGGGAGCGGATCCGCCAGATCGAGTCGAAGACCATGTCGAAGCTGCGCCACCCGTCCCGGTCCCAGGTGCTCCGCGACTACCTCGACTGAGACTCCAGCCTGGCCCGCATCCTGGCAGTCACGATGGATCGCGCGATCCCACCCGAGGCTCCCGTCCGGCCCCCACTTGGGTCAATGACGGCCCGCAGGTGATGGATCTAGCGATAGCACCGGAGGCTGATGCCCGAGTAGTCACGATCCGGAGGTGATGGATCCCGGGATCGCGCACCTTGTAAGATCTGCGATCCCGGGATCCATCACCTTGCTATTGACCGCGGCTGGCGGGGGTCACCGGCTGGCAGCGGCGCTGCGCACATGGAAACGCGCCCGCCCGCGGACAGGCGCGCTGGGCACGCAATTGCTCTGCTAGGGCCCGGCCGGTGACAGCCGGGTCATCGTCAGCGGTCCTGCGGCGTGCCCGCTCCCGGTGCCTGAGTCAGCCGGGCGGTCTCGTCCTGGATCTCGATCGCGATCTTGGCCAGCGCATCGGCGTGCTGGCGATTGTGATGCGCGCAGAACAGCAACTCCCCCGACCCCGCGAGCACGACGCGGACATAAGCCTGGGCGCCACACCGGTCACACACATCGAGGGCGTTGAGCGGCTTCGTTGGGGCTATAGCTCCGGTCATGTCGCCTCCTTCGCCTGGACCCCCGGACCTGCTGGCCCGGCGGGCCGTACAACGCTCCGAACTACTACCGCATCACAACATGTAGCCGACTGCGGAACTTCCATGCCCACCGGCAATACGCCAGGAGCGAACACCTTTCTGTCTCGTCACACGGTCCCCTGCTCATTCACTGTAGCGCGTATGTTGTCCCAGGTCGCCGGGTATGTCGGCGGCGTGGTTCCGCTGGCCTGACGCTACCTGCCGCTAGTCTGCCCTCAGGCCCTCCGGGCGCGCCGTCTCAGGGAGAAACATTCGTGACCGTCGTCAGCTCAGCGCCCGGGCAAGCGGTAGCCCTCTCCGATGGCTATACCGCACGTCATCTGACGGTGCTGGAAGGGCTGGAGGCGGTCCGCAAGCGCCCGGGAATGTACATCGGCTCCACCGATGGCCGCGGCCTGCTGCACTGCCTCTGGGAGATCATCGACAACGCCGTGGACGAGGCGCTGGCCGGGGTCTGCACGGACATCGAGATCGTGCTGCACGCGGATCACTCGGCCGAGGTGCGGGACAACGGCCGCGGCATCCCGGTCGACGTTGAGCCGAAAACCGGGCTGACCGGCGTCGAGCTCGTGATGACGAGGCTGCATGCGGGCGGGAAGTTCGGCGGCGGGTCCTACACGGCATCCGGCGGGCTGCACGGCGTGGGCGCCTCGGTGGTGAACGCGCTGTCCGGCCGTCTGGACGTGCAGGTGGACAGGAACGGGCACGAGTGGGTCGCGAGCTTCCGAAGGGGCGTCATCGGCGAGTTCAGCGGGCCCGACCCGGATGCGCCGTTCAAGCCCGGCCAGGGGCTGCGCAAGATGCGCCGGGTAGCCAAGACGCTGACCGGCACGAGGATCAGGTTCTGGCCGGACAGCCAGATCTTCGTGCGGGACGCGCAGTGGAGCTTCGAGGCGCTCGCCCAGCGGGCCAGGCAGACGGCCTACCTGGTGCCGGGGCTCAGCATCAAGGTGCGCGACGAGCGGGTCGCCGCGCGCCGCTCCCCGGCACCCGGCCAGCCAGGTCATGGTCACGCGGATCCCGGTCAGCTGGACCGGGGCCGCGCGGATCATGTCCTGCGGGTGGTACCCGATGCCGGCCATGGCGATCCCGGCGAGAGGCCGGCCGGCGCCTCGCGCGGCGCGGCGGCCGGGCCGCAGGAGGCTCATTTCCGGTTCGCCGGGGGGATCAGCGAGTTCTGTGCCCACCTCTCACCGGGCGATCCGGTCACCGAGGTCGTCCGGCTGGCAGGCTCCGGCCAGTTCACGGAGACGGTGCCGGTGCTCGACGACAAGGGGCACATGACGCCGACCGAGGTGGAGCGCGAACTCGGCGTCGACGTGGCGCTCCGGTGGGGCACTGGCTATGACAGCGTGACCAGGTCCTTCGTCAACGTGATCGCCACGCCGAAGGGCGGCACGCACGTTTCCGGATTCGAGCGCGCGCTGGTCAGGACGCTCAACGAGCAGCTGCGCGCGGCCAGGCTGCTGAAGAACGGCGACGAGCCGGTCATCAAGGAGGACGTGCTCGAGGGCCTCACCGCCGTGATCGCCGTGCGGCTGCCCGAGCCGCAGTTCGAGGGCCAGACAAAGGAGATTCTCGGCACCCCGGCAGCCTCCAGGATCGTCGCCCAGGTCGTGGCGAGCGAGCTGCGGGCGTTCTTCGAGGCGCGCGGCCGGGGGAGCAAGCAGCAGGCGAAAGCGCTGCTGGACAAGGTCGCGTCGGCGGCAAGGATGCGCATCGCCGCGCGCGAGCACCGGGAGAATCAGCGCCGCAAGTCGGCGCTGGCGAGCTCGGCGCTGCCAGCCAAGCTGGTGGACTGCCGGTCGGCCGACGACCGCAGCGAGCTATTCATCGTCGAGGGCGACTCCGCGCTCGGCACCGCCAAGCTGGCCAGGGACTCGGAGTTCCAGGCGCTGCTGCCGATCCGCGGCAAGATCCTCAACGTGCAGAAGGCGTCGCTCACCGACATGCTCAAGAACGCCGAATGCGCGGCGATCATCCAGGTCCTCGGGGCCGGCTCGGGTGCCGCGTTCGACCTGGACTCGGCCAGGTACCAGCGGGTGATCTTCATGGCCGACGCCGACGTCGACGGCGCCCACATCCGCACCCTGCTGCTGACGCTGTTCCACCGGTACATGCGGCCGATGGTGGCGGCGGGCCGGGTGTTCGCCGCGGTGCCGCCGCTGCATCGCATCAAGCTGATCAACCCGCGCAAGGGCCAGCAGAAATACATCTACACGTACTCCGACGCCGAGCTGCACCGCAGCCTGCTCGAGCTGGAGCGGAAGGGCCGGCGGTGGGAAGACCCGCCGCAGCGGTACAAGGGCCTCGGCGAGATGGACGCCGCCCAGCTGGCCGAGACCACCATGGATCCGCGCCATCGCACATTGCGGCGGATCAGGATCGAGGACGCGGAGGCCGCCACGAGCATGTTCGACCTGCTAATGGGCAGCGAGGTCGCGCCGCGCCGCGACTTCATCATCGGCGGCGCCGCTGAGCTCGACCCGGCGCGGATCGACGCCTGATCCCGAGGGCTTGACCTGGCTCCGGCCGGGCGCGGACCCTAGGATGCCGGGATACCCCCCGCGCGCGGCTGAACCGGCCGGAGACTGGACCGGGAGGATGACTGGTGACCCAGGCAGAGCTCTTCGACGGTGCCGCGCTCGCGGACGGCCTGAGCCCGGCGCTGCGCACGCCGGTCAGCGTCCTCGTCGCCGGCGGCATCGTGACCGGCATCTTCGATGGAGACGTGCCCGCCGAGGCCAGGGCGGGCGCCAGGATCATCGACGCGAGCGGCGCGACCATCGTGCCGTCGTTCGTTGACTGCCACAGCCACCTGACGCTGCAGGGCGGCGCCCACTGGGTCGAGCGCGGCGCCGACGAGACCGCCGCGCTGGTTGACGTGGCCGAACGAAACGCCGCCGCCCTGGTGACCGCCGGCGTCCGCTGGGTTCGTGACGTCGGCTCGCCGCGTCGCGCGGACGCACCGGACGGGCGAGAACGCGCCCTGGCCCTGTCCCTGCGCGACCAGTGGCAGGGCAAGGCCGACTATCCCTACGTGCGGGCGGCCGGCACCTGGGTGACCAGGAGCGGCTCCCTGCCGGCCGGCCTGGCCGTGGAAGTCGGGGACGCCGACGCCCTGCTGGCGGCCGCACTCGGCCAGCTCGACGACGGCGCTGACCTGGTCAAGCTATACCTGGACGGCCCGGACGCCGATGTTGCCCCCTGGTCCGCCGACGAGGTGCGGCGGGTCGTGGACGCCGCGCACGCGCGGGGCGGCACCGTCGCCGCGCACGGGACGGGACTGGCCAACTGCCTGCTCGCCGCCGCGGCGGCTGTCGACACGCTGGAGCACGGGTTCACCATTGATTCCGATGTCGCGCGGCTGCTCGCGGCCAACGACGTGACCGTGGTGTCAACGCTGTCGGTCTTGCATTCCTGGCAGGGTTTCGCCACCACCACGACCATGGAACGGTTCGCCACGCAGGACAGCAGGCGGCGCGTCGCGGAGCGGCTTGAGGTCGCGCAGGCGAGTGTCCGGGCAGCGCATGCGGCCGGCGTGCCCATCGCAGCCGGGAGCGACTTCGGCGGCGGCTCGGTCCGGGCCGGCCACCTTGCCTGGGAGGTCGAGGCGCTGGTCCGCGCCGGGCTCGAGCCCTGGGAGGCGCTGGGCGCGGCCACCTGGCGGGGCGGTGACGTGCTGCGCGACCCGCACGCGGGCAGGCTCACGGTGGGCGGGCCAGCGCATTTCACGCTGGTGCACGGCGACCCGCTCAGCGACCCGGCAGCCCTCTGGCGCGTCTGGCGCGCCCACTAAACTCTCCCGACGCGCCCACTAAACTCTCCCGACGCGCCCACTAAACCGAAGTTCCCCCCAAGCCGATTGGTCGACGCGTTTGACCAGGTGGTAGAGCCCTTGATCACGGAAATTACATGTCTACGTAGTCATGAGCTGAGGCTGTTTCACCTGGTCAGCGCCCATATCGGTTCGCCACTGGGGGGAACTACGGACTAAACCCTCCCGAGCGGCCCCGGTCCCGTGGTTTCTTGATCACGGAAGACTTGCCGGGCTGGGCCCGGATTCTCCGCGATGCCAATGTCAAGGTCGATGGTGCCCGCCGGGGATGGCGGGTTCCGGGCCGCGGGTGACTCATCCGCGATCAAGGAAGCTGGCATGGTCAGATGATCAGGGCGGCTCCGCCGACGGCCGCCAGCGGCTGCCGGACCCGCTCCCCGGAGCCGTCCCTGCGGCCGCTGGCCGGCGGCAGCTCCACCGGCGTGCCCGCGTCGGTCGCGCCCCTGGCTGGCCCCGGCCCGGCCCAGGCCAGCACCAGGACGTCCTCGCCCTTGAGGAAGCGGTGACAGCGCACGCCGCCGGTAGCCCGCCCCTTCGGCGGGTAATCGAGGTAGGGGGTGACCTTGACCGTGGCTGCCATCGTGCCCGGCAGTGCGCCCGCGCTGCCGGCCACCGTCACCACCACGGCGTCGCCCTGGCCAGCTGCCCCGATCACCCCGGCAGGCCCGGCCGCCCCCGCAGCTCCGGCGGCGCCGGCCGGGTGAACTGCGCCGAACCAGATCGCCGACGCGCGGGCAGCCAGCCGGATTCCCGCCATCCCGCCGGCCGCGCGGCCCTGCGGCCGCACCGACGACGCGCCGAACCGCAGTAGCTGGCCGTCACTGGTGATGAACACGAGATCCTGATCCTCGCTGGCCAGCTGCACGGCGCCGACCACGCGGTCGCCGTCCTTCAGCGAGATCACCTCGAAGTCGCTCGCGTTCTGCGGGTAGTCGGGGGCGACACGCTTGACCACGCCACCTGCGGTGCCGAGCGCCAGGCCGGCCCCGGCGGCATCGGCGGCGACGATCGCCACGATGGTCTCGCCGGGCTCGGTGCCGACGAACTCGCCCACCGGGGCGCCGCCGGCCAGCCCGGGGGAGTGGGCACTCGGCGGCAGGGCCGGCAGCTCGAGCACGCCGAGCCTGATCAGCCTGCCGAGGGAAGTGATCACGCCGATCGTCCCGCGCGCGGTGCTCGGCACCGCCGAGATGATCGCGTCATGCGCCGACCGGGGACCGCCGCGCGGCGCACCAGCCGGCCGGCCAGCACGGCCGCCGCTCCCTGGTCCGCCCGCCCCGGCCGCCCGGCCCGCCGGAGCCGGGGAGCCGCCTGCCCCCTCCGGCTCGGTGCCAGGAAGGGCCGCCTGCACCGCGTTGCCGGCATCCGGCTCCGTAGCGTCCGGCGTCGCGCCGCCTGACGTCCCGGCTTCTGGCCGCCCGACGGCGGTCCTGGCCAGCAGCCCAGCCGACGAGAGCAGCACGACGCACGGGTCGTCGGCGACCTCCATCGGCACCGCCGCGGTCCGCGCGGCGCCGCTGCTTTCCAGCAGCACGGTGCGGCGCGGGTCGGCGAATCGCTCGCTGACGCTGGCCAGCTCGCCGGAAACCACCTCGCGCAGCTTCGCCTCCGAGTCGAGGATCGCGGTGAGCTCAGCGATCTCGGAGAGCAGCGTTTCCCGCTCGCGGTCGAGCTCCAGCCGGTCGTACCGGGTCAGCCGCCGCAGCGGGGTGTCCAGGATGTACTGCGCCTGGATCGCCGACAGGTCGAACACCGACATCAGCCGGTCCCTCGCCGCCGCCGCGTCGTCGCTCGTCCGGATCACCTGGATGACCTCGTCGATATTCAGCAGCGCGATGAGCAGGCCGTCGACCAGGTGCAGCCGGTCCTCGCGCTTGGCCCGCCGGAACGCGGTGCGGCGGCGCACCACGTCAATCCGGTGATCGACGTAGATCTGCAGCAGCTCACGGAGCCCGAGCAGCCGCGGCTGCCCGTTGACGAGGGCTACGTTGTTGATGCCGAACGTCTCTTCCATCGGGGTGAGCCGGTACAGCTCGTCGAGCACCGCCTCAGGAACGAAGCCGGTGCGGATCTCGATCACCAGGTGCAGGCCGCGGTGCCGGTCGGTGAGATCCTTCAGGTCGGCGATGCCGGCCAGCTTCTTCGCCTGGACCAGGCCCTTGATCCTGGCCACCACCTTCTCCGGCCCTACTCCGTACGGCAGCTCGGTCACCACGATCCCGGTCCGCCGGGGGGTGATCTTCTCGATCCTGGCCGCGGCCCGGGTGCGGAACACGCCGCGGCCGGTCTCGTAGGCGTCCCTGATGCCCTCCAGCCCGACGATCTTCCCGCCGGTGGGCAGGTCGGGACCTGGCACGAAGCGCATCAGGGTCTCAAGATCGGCGTCCGGGTGCGCGATCAGGTGCCGGGCGGCCGCGATGACCTCGCCGAGGTTGTGCGGGGCCATGTTCGTGGCCATCCCGACCGCGATGCCGGCCGCGCCGTTCACGAGCAGGTTGGGCAGCCCGGCGGGGAGCACCTCCGGCTGCATCTGGGTGCCGTCGTAGTTCGGCACGAAGTCGACGGTGTCCTCGTCCAGCGAGGCGGTCATCTCCATCGCCGCGGCAGCCAGCCGGGCCTCGGTGTACCGCATGGCTGCCGGGGCGTCGTCGCCGCCGAGCGAGCCGAAGTTACCATGCCCGTCGATCAGGGGCAGCCGCATCGCGAACGGCTGTGCCATCCGGACCAGGGCGTCGTAGATGGCGGTGTCGCCATGCGGGTGCAGGCGGCCCATCACATCGCCGACGACGCGGGCGCACTTCACATGCGGCCGGTCGGGCCGCAGGCCGAGCTGGCTCATCTGGTACAGGATCCGGCGCTGGACCGGCTTCAGCCCGTCCCTGGCATCGGGCAGCGCCCGCTGGTAGATGACCGAGTAGGCGTATTCGAGGAAGCTGCCCCGCATCTCGTCGGTGACATCGATGTCGACGATGTTTTCCTCGAAGTCCCCGGGGGGCGGGGTTGTCGTGGTGCGTCTGGCCATGACCGCCATTGTGCCGTCCGTACCGGGCAAGTACTGGTAACCGCGGCCGCTCAGACCGCGAATCGCCCAGATATCCGAATCTCGCCGCCACCTAGCCACCGCGCGCACCGGCCGACCGCGCCCCCGCCCCCGGCTAACGTGTTGAATGTGGCGGTCAACCACACCTGGCAGGCCCAATGCCGCATCCTGCACGTTGCCAGCCGGGCTGCCCAGGCCGCGGCGGGCTGCCGCTGGCCGCGAGGGGCATCAGGTCGCCGAGAAGCCGCCGTCGACGCGGATGACCTGGCCGGTGACGTAGTCGCTGGCCGGGCTGGCGAGGAAGACGGCGGCGCCCTCGAAATCGCCGGGCTGGCCGTTGCGGCCGACCATGGTGCGGGCCGCGAGCGCCGCCCTGCGGGCCGGATCGCTGGCTACCTCCCTGGTCAGCGGTGTCACCACGAACCCGGGGGACAGCGAGTTGCAGCACACCCCCCGCGGCGCCCACGCCTCGGACTGTGACCTGGTCAGCGAGGCCAGGCCGCCCTTGGACGCGCCGTAGGCGCCGCTGTTGCCGAAGGCCCTGGCGGCCTGCTGCGAGGTGACGTTGATGATCCGGCCCCAGCCGCGCCCGGCCATCCCCGGGCCGAACCGCTGGCCGAGCAGGAACGGCGCGGCCAGGTTGACCGCCATCGTCTGATCCCAGTCATCGGTGGTCAGCGCGTCCATCGGCGGCCGCAGGTTGATCCCGGCCGCGCACACCAGGATGTCCGGCTCGCCGAACAGGGCGGCTGCCTCGTCGGCACCGCGCGCGACCTCGGCCCGGTCGCCGAGATCCGCGCTCACCCACCCTGCCTCGCCCCCGGCAGCACGGATCCGGCCGCTGGCGTCCGCCAGGGCGTCCGCACGCCGTGCGATCAGCACGACCCGGGCTCCCGCGCTGGCCAGGGCCGCGCCGATGGCGCGGCCGATACCGGAGCTGCCGCCGGTAACCACGGCAATCCGGTCGTTCAGGGCGAATAGCCGATCAAGGTACTGAGTCATGGCAAACAGAGAGTATGGTCATGGCATTGGACCGGCAAATAAGTTGCATCGCGTGCAGTCCGGTTGCAGGCGTTCTGGCTCAGGCCGTACGATCATAAGGTGAAGTTCGACGATGCCGCCCAGATAGTGGCCGATATACCGCGTCCGCATATACCGTCCCGCCGGGCGGTATTGCTGTATGAACACATTATTAAATACCGGCCCGAGCGCCTGCTTGAGCTGGGCACCGCGCGCGGCGGGTCGGCAGTGTTCATGGCGTCGGCTCTCGACGAGAACGGTACCGGTCATCTAACGACTGTCGACTCGACTCGGTGGACATGGAAGAACCCGACTCCCGCCGAGGTACTCGAGAAAGCCGGCTTGAGTCAATTCGTCACCATCGATAAGAGTGCCTCCACCTACGCCTGGTTCACCAAGCGTGAGCTTGAGTCATGCATGGACGAAGCGGGCATCGTGCACCCGAAGTACGACTTCATCTTTCTCGACGGCGCGAAGAACTGGAGCACCGACGGGGTCACCTGCATAGTCGCCGAGCGGCTGCTGCGGCCCGGCGGCTGGCTGCTGCTCGACGACCTCACCTGGACCTACGAGAAACATTGCCGTAATAAGCAGCGGCATTACGATATCGACCTCACCAAGCTTTCCGACTCGGAGCGGACGCAGCCGCACCTGCAGGCAATCTTCGACCTGCTGATCCGGACGAATCCGGCTTTCGACGAGTTCATCGTGCAGGACGACTGGTGGGGCTGGGCCCGCAAGGCGCCGATAGCCGGCCCGGCCGTCAACGGCAGCGCCCGCCCGGCCACGCAGGACACCAGGGAAACCGCGGCCAGGCCGCGAGGCGGCGGCCTCGTCGGCCTCATGCGCCGTACCCTGCGGGGATAGCCCGGAGGCCAGGGGCAAGATAGGCACGGCGGCGGGGGCGGCCCGCAGCGATAGGCAAGGCCGGCAGCTATCGACAGCAGGCTAGAGCGCCGGCCGGGCGCCGACCATGCTGAGCGCCCTGGCGGCCAGCCGGCATCCGCCGGCCAGCGCCTCGCCCGGCGGCTTCTTGTCCAGCCACGGCGGCAGGAACCCGGCGCAGAACGCGTCCCCGGCGCCGGTGCCGTCCACCACCCGCTCGATCGGCGGGGCGGGCACCCGGAACGGATCCGGGCGGCCGTTCGCGTAGAACAGCGCGCCGTCGGCGCCGAGCTTCAGGACAACCTGCGGGTACCACGCGTTCAGCACCCGGGCTGCCTGCTCAGGGTCGTCCCGCCCGGTGATCACCATGGCCTGGTCGCCGTTCACGAAGAGCAGCGTTGCGCCGTTGCTGAGCTGCAGGAACGGCTCGGCCCCCACGCGCTCGAGCGGCGCCGCCGACGCGCCGTCCACCGAGACCGTCATCCCGGCCCGCTGGGCATGGCCGAACGCGGCCAGGGCGGCCTCGCGGGATCCCTCGTTCAGCAGGGTGTAGCCCGAGATGTGCAGATGGCTGCCCGGGGTGAACAAGTCCTTGGGCAGGTCATCCGGCGACAGCGCGGAGTTGGCCCCTGGGTCGGACAGCATGGTGTGGTCGCCCTTGTGCGTCACCATCACGACGCACGTGCCGGTCTGCCGCTCCGGGTCCATGACCAGCCGGGCGTCGACCCCGTACCCCATCAGTTCCATGTCCCTGTTGCGGCCGGCGATGTCCGCGCCGCGCCGCCCGACGAAGGCCACCTCGGCCCCGTCGACAGCCAGCCAGGCTGCTATGTTCGCGCCGGAGCCGCCACCATGCATGGTCACGGTGGCTGGCGTGTCGCTGCCTTTGGCCAGCGGCAGGGCCGCGTGCGCAACCGTATCCGTCATGAGATCGCCAACGACGACAACGCGTGTCATGTCGCCACCACCTTGGTTACCGAGGCTGGGCCCGCTCGCCACAGTGGTCGGCGTCAGGCTCAGGGGCTAGCGCATAGAACTTAACAGTTTCGCGGGTCCGTCTCGTGCGGTTCGCTCTCCGAATCCGTGATCAGCAGTTATTCCCGTCATGTCGCCGCGGTCAGGATTCGCCCCGCTACGACCAGGACAACCTCCTCCGACTCGGCCGCAAGCCGCTGGTTGAGCTGCCCAAGCCGGTCGCGGAACAGCCGCCCGGCCCCGGTCGCCGGGACCACGCCGGAGCCGGCTTCGTCACTGACGGCCACGATCCGCGCCGGTGCCTGCCGCCAGCTGAGGATCAGCTCGTCCACGGCGGCATCGACGCATTTCGCCGCGGTGGCTGAGCCGCCTGCCCGGCCGCCGCTGCCGTCCGGCGCCTGCTCCCAGGCGCCGCACTCATCGAGCACCCCGGCGAGCCACACGCCGATGCCGTCCACCAGGAGAACCCCAGAAGATTTATTACGGATATGCCCCGCCACATCGGCACCCTCTGCCGTCGTCCAGCCGCGCGGCCTGCGTTCCCGGTGCGCCGCGATCCGGTCGGCCCAGTCCGGATCGGCCGTGCCGTCGGGCGCCGGGGCGGTGGCCAGGTAGGTGACGTCGGGCTCGCCGGCCAGCCGGAGCTCGGCCTCGCGGGACTTGCCCGACCGGGCACCGCCGAGCACCAGGGTCCGGCCGGGTGGCGCCGGTGCCAGGGCCGGCTCGCCGACATGCTCCCCGTCGTCCGGCAGGAGCACGCCCCACAGCAGGCAGCGGCGGGCCATCTCCTGCTCCGAGGAGATCCTGTCGTCCAGGTGGAACGCGGCCACGGCCGTCTCCGCCCGCACCGGGCCGCGCCGCCGCAGGTCGCCGAGCTGGAACGGATGGTCGGCCAGGTCAAGGAGCGCAACGTCATAGGGCCGCGCGCCGGTCTCGGGCTCGGGTACGGCGCCGGGCCCGGCCGCGATCAGCAGCCTGCCGCCGTCCGGGGCGGTGACGTCCCACCCGCCGGGCAGCCGCCGGACCACGTGCCCGCCGTCCAGGCCGGCCGGGGCGTCCAGGGCGTCCGGGACGCCCCGGCCGGCCGTGAAGCGCAGCGTCCCGTCCACGAGGACGGCGGCTGGCGCCCGGCGGCGCCCGGCGGCCCGGCCGCGCGCGCAGCAGGCGCAGCGGCAGCCCGGCCTGGGCCAGCCATCCGCGCCGCCGGTGCCGATCAGCTGGACGTCCATACTGTGCAGCAGTCCAGCATGGCCGCCGCGCCGGGTCAACGACAGGCCAGGCAGGTCGCGGCTGCCCGCGGCTTCACTGACCGCCGCCCGCGGCTACCTGGGGCCGGCTGGTCTCCGCCGCCCGCGGGCACCGCCGGCTCGGCTAGTCTCGCTAGCCGCGACCACCGACAAAGGCAGCCACTGGCGAAGGCGGGGACGGACATGACGTGGACCTGGCAGCTGGAGAAGCAGGACGGCACCGTGCTCACGGCCCGCGGGCTGCCGAAGGAGACCTTCGCCAGCCAGGGTGACGCGGAGAGCTGGATCGGCGAGAACTGGCGGAGCCTGCTGGAGGCCGGCGTCGATCAGGTCATCCTGCTGGACGACGGCACGCCGGAATACGGGCCGATGAGCCTGCACCCGGCCGGCTAGCTGAGCGGGCCGGCGCCGGCCCCGGCAGCCTCGTTCGTCATCGCTATCGCCGCGACCGCGGGCTCGCCGTCATCGCCGGGTCGGTAACGATCTCCGGGCCCAGGACATCGTCAATCCGGCGCATGATGTCCTGGCCGAGCTTGACCCCCGCCGCCCGCACGTTCTCCCGCACCTGCTCCGGCCGGGTGGCGCCGACGATGGCCGCGGAGACGCCGGGGTTCTGCAGGGTCCAGGCGATGGCCAGCTGGGCCAGCGACAGGCCGGCCTGCTCGGCGACCGGCCTGAGCTGCTGCACCCGGCTGAGGATCGGCTCGGTGAGGTAGTTCCTGATGAAGTTGGCGCCGGTCGGGTCGTTCGCGCGGGATCCGGACGGGAGCTCGCCGCCGGGCAGGTACTTGCCGGTCAGCGCGCCCTGCGCGATCGGCGACCAGACGACCTGGCCGATCCCTTCCTTCTCGCACAGCGGTACCACCTCGGCCTCGATGACCCGCCAGATCATGTTGTACTGCGGCTGGTTGGAGACAATCCGGTCGAAGCCCATCTGGCCGGCGATCCGCAGCGCGTCCGCGATCTGCTCGGCCCGCCACTCGGAAACGCCGAGATAGAGCACCTTGCCCTGGCGGACCAGGTCGTCGAAGGCGCGGAGGGTTTCCTCCAGCGGGGTCTCGTAGTCGAACCGGTGCGCCTGGTAGAGATCGATGTAATCGGTCTGCAGCCGGCGCAGGGACGCGTTCGCCGACTCGATGATGTGCTTGCGGGAAAGGCCGCGGTCGTTCACGCCAGGGCCGGTCGGCCAGTAGACCTTCGTGAAGATCTCGATGGACTCGCGGCGCACGCCGTGCAAAGCCCGGCCGAGCACTGCCTCGGCGGCCGTGCCCGCGTAGACGTCCGCGGTGTCGAAGGTGGTGATCCCCTCGTCGAGCGCCGTCGCGACACATGCCTTGGCGGCGTCTTCCTCGACCTGTGAACCGTGCGTAAGCCAGTTGCCGTAAGCGATCTCGCTGATCTTCAGGCCGCTCCGGCCGAGATGACGATGTTCCATGCCGCCGACCTTAAATGTCCGCTGCGCGGCGGCGCGCGGCAGGCCGGCCCTGGCCTGGCGGCCGCCGCGGCGGGCAGTCCGGGCCCGCGGTCAGACTGTGTCGCCGGGCTTGACCCGGGGGGCCGGCATGCGCAGCTTGCGGATCTGCATGGCGCGCAGCGCGGCGTACATCCTGACGCCGCGGGTGCGCTCGCCCGGGTACCGCTCGGCGGCCAGCCGCAGGATCTGCCGGCCGAGCAGGATTCCCTCGCTCAGCATGACCAGCACCACGCCGAGCACCAGGTAGTCGACGATCAGCCGGGTGGCCGGCAGGAACAGCAGGATGACGAGCACGCCCAGGCCGTACATGTAGAACTCGCTGATCCTGCGCCTGGAGTCCACGTAGTCGCGGGCCAGCGCCCGGACCGGCCCCCTGTCCTTGGGTGCGAGCGCCCACTCCTCGCCCCGCCGCATCGCCGCGTACTTGCGGTTGCGCGCCTCCCGGTCCCGGCCGCGGGTCTGCGCCGTGGCGGCCTTCCGGTCAGCCGGGGCCGAGTAGGGCTGCCGCCGCCGCCGCTCCGCCTCGCTGCGCTTGGGCGTCGGCCTGCCCTTGCCCGCGGTGACGCTGGCCCGGTCCGCGCCGCCAGCCGTCCCGTTGGCGCCGCCGCCGGCACCGACCTGGGCCCCGTCGGCCCGACCCGGCGAGCCTGACGGCGGCGCGGCAGCGGGACCCTGCCCTGGACTGCCTGATGAGTCGGCACTGCGTCGTCGGAACACGCGCACAGCTTACCGGCAGAGGGCGTCATGGCCGCTAGGCCTCATTCGCGGAATTCGCGACTCGCCAGGGCAAATCGCGGCCGTCCCGGCCGGGCCGCCGGGCGGCCGGGACCGGGCGGGCGGCCGTCGGCCCGGGCGGGCCCACCTCTTTGGTGACGCCCGCCTCCGCCGCGCGTAGGCTGGGAGGCCAGACCACCGGCGGCAAATGTCCGCCGTCGTGCAGCAAGCCGGTTTCGCGGCGCCGCCCGCGCTGTGCGGCAGCGGTAAACATGATGAGGGGATGGTCGCGCCCTATGAGCGTGATGAAACGGGTTTCGTTGATCTTCAGGTCCAAGGCCAACAAGGCCCTGGACAGGATGGAAGACCCGCGGGAAACCCTGGACTACTCCTACCAAACGCAGCTGGAGCTGCTGCAGAAGGTGCGGCGCGGCGTCGCTGACGTCGCCACATCCCGTAAGCGGGTCGAGCTGCAGATGAACTCACTTGAGCTGTCGTCGACCAAGCTGGACAAGCAGGCCCGCGACGCGCTCTCGGCCGGCCGCGAGGACCTGGCCAGGGAGGCGCTCTCCCGCAAGTCCGGCGTGCAGGGCCAGCTGACCGACCTGCAGACGCAGTACACCTCCCTGCAGGGCGAGGAAGAGAAGCTGACCGCCGCGTCCCAGCGGCTGCAGGCCAAGGTCGACGCCTTCCGCACGAAGAAGGAGACGATCAAGGCCACCTACACCGCGGCCGAGGCGCAGACCAGGATCAACGAGGCCTTCACCGGCATCTCCGAGGAGATGGGCGATGTCGGCATGGCGATCCAGCGGGCCGAGGACAAGACCGAGCAGATGAAGGCCCGGGCCGGCGCCATCGACGAGCTGATGGCCTCGGGCGCGCTCGATGACGTGGTGTCCGGGCCGCGCGACGACATCCAGGCCGAACTCGACCGGATGGGCGCCAGCCACGACGTGGACGGCGAGCTGGCGCGGATGAAGGCCGAGCTTGCCCAGGGCAGCGCGCCGCGTGAGCTGGAGGGGTCGGCCGGTCCTGCCGAGGCACAGCAGGCGCCGGCGCCGGCCGCGCAGCCCGCCGAGCACCAGCAGGCGGGTGAGGGACAGTGATCGTCCGCATCCTCGGGGAAGGTCAGCTCGAGGTCGACGACTCGGCGGTGGCCGAGCTGAACACGCTGGACGCGCAGCTGGAGGCTGCCTGCGAGAAAGATGACGAGGCTGCCTTCACGGCGGCGCTCGCCAGCCTGCTGTCCCGCGTCCGCGCCCTCGGCCGCCCGCTCGAGGACGCCTCGCTGGAGCCGTCCGAGCTGATCCTGCCGCAGGAGGGCGCCACGATGGCCGAGGTACGCAAGCTGCTCGCCGACGACGGGCTCATCCCGGGCTGACCCATGCCGCCGGTCCCGCACCGCCGGCCTCTGGCGTACGGGAACGTTGACGGGCCGCTGCCCGTTGCCAGGGTGGCCGGCGAAAACGGGCCGGCCACCCGCTTCGGCGGCGCGCGCGCGTGCGTGGCATCCCGGCCATGCGCGTGGTGGTGCCGCCGGTGAGGTGTAATGGGATGCAGCGGCTGGCTCAGCGCAGCCGGAACTGGAACGGAGGCTCCGCCGATGGCGCGGACCCGCTATGCGACCGACCGGGGGCTCATCGCGCGAATGGGCGCGACGATGTTCCTGCTCGGCCTCGTCTTCGTCGCTTTCATCGCCGCCCTGGTCTATCTGCTCGGCGCGTTCTCCAATATCGGCAGCGCCGGCATCGTGTTCATCGCGGCACTGTTCGGCATCGGCACGGCGTTCGTCTCCTACTTCTGGTCCGACAAGATCGCCCTGCGCACGTCCGGCGCCCGTGAAGTCAGCCCGCAGCAGGCCCCGGAACTGCACGGGGTGATCGACCGGCTGTGCGCGCTGGCTGACATGCCCAAGCCGCGGGTCGCGATCGCGCCGACCGACATGCCGAATGCCTTTGCCACCGGGCGCAGCAGCAAGGTGGCCGTGGTCTGCGTCACCGAAGGACTGCTGCGGCGCCTCGACCGGGACGAGCTCGAGGGCGTGATCGCGCACGAGATGTCGCACGTGGCGCACAAGGATGTCGCGGTGATGACCCTGGCGTCGTTCCTCGGCATCGTGGCGGCGCTCGTGGTCAGGTTCGCCTTCTACTCCGAGCTGTTCGGCGGCGGCGGCCGGAGCAACAACAACAACGGCAACAACCAGGGCGCGCTGCCGGTCATCCTGGCGGTCATGGTGGTCGGCATGGTGGTCTACGCGATCAGCTTCCTGCTGATCCGGCTGCTCTCCAGGTACCGCGAGCTGTCCGCCGATCGCTCTGGCGCGCTGCTCACCGGCCAGCCGTCGGCGCTCGCCAGCGCATTGCAGAAGGTCACCGGCGACATGGCCAGGATCCCGACCAGGGACCTGCGCGCGGCCGAGCCGCTGAACGCGTTCTACTTCGCCCCGGCGTTCGCCAAGGGCCGCGGCCAGGTGACCCTCTCGTCACTGTTCTCCACGCACCCGTCGCTGGAGCGGCGGCTGGCTGAGCTGGCCAAGATTTCCAAGCAGCTCAGCAGGTAGCCACCCGGCCCGCCGCCCCGGGCGGGCCGCCTGATGCCCGGAGGTTTCCAGGTGGGGTTCCTCGACACGATCCTCGGCCGGACCAAGCCGGTAGCACCGAACCTGGACGCATTGTTCGCGCTGCCGTCGGCCGCGGTCACGCTGCAGGCGGCCATGGACATGCAGCCGACCGGATCGGGTTCCGCCTGCTTCCGTGCGGCCGAGGGCCGGGCGTTCAGCGACATCGAGAAGGACGTCAGGGCGCTGCTCGACATGGGCTCGGGCAAGCTGCCGGTGGAGGTGTCGTCCGACTCCTACGGCTTCACCTGGCTGGTTTGCCACCACACCAGCGATGACGTCGAGGGGCTGGTCACTGACCTGCACGCGGTGAACTCGTCGCTGGAGCAGGGCGGGTTCGGCCCGCTGCTGCTGTGCACGCTGGTGGGCTTCCGCAGTCCCGCCGGGCGCAGGCTCGGGCTGGTGTACCTGTACAAGCGCGGTACGTTCTACCCGTTCGCGCCACTGGGCGGGGAGCGCCGGGATAGCGCACTGGAGATGCAGGTCAGGGCCGCTCTCGGTGACGATCTGAAGGTTGAGCCCGACCTTGGCCGGTGGTTCCCGGTCTGGGGCGCTCCTGGCCTGTGAGCCACCCTCGGCGGCCGGGAATGACGGCGCAGGGCATATCGTTGAGGTTGCACAGCAGGTCGAATCGCACGCAGGCAGCGCCGTGACGGCGGCGGCCCGTCGGAAGCAGGAGCTAACTGAGATGACTGTTCAGGACGAGACGACCACGCAGGGCATCAAGCTCACGGACGTGGCCGCGGTGAAGGTGAGCAGCCTGCTTGCCCAGGAAGGCCGCGATGACCTGAAGCTGCGCATCGCCGTGCAGCCGGGCGGCTGCTCCGGCCTGCGCTACCAGCTGTACTTCGACGAGCGCGAGATCGACGGCGATGTCGTCAGCGACTTCGGCGGCGTGCACGTGGTCACCGACAAGATGAGCGCGCCGTACCTGGGCGGCGCCACGATCGACTTCGTGGACACCATCGAGAAGCAGGGCTTCACGATCGACAACCCGAACGCGACCGGCTCCTGCGCCTGCGGCGACTCGTTCCACTGACCCAGCGCGCCCGCCGCGGCCGTGCACTGGCGCAGGAACGACGCCGCCGGCTGGCCCGTTAGCCACCTGGGGGCCAGCCAGCGCGCGGTACTCTGTGCCCCCGGTGCCGGCCGCGTCCTCGATGCCGGCCGCTGAGAAGGGGCGAGTACGCCGTGCGCATAGCCGTGACCGGGTCGATCGCTACTGACCACCTGATGACCTTCCCCGGCCGGTTCGTCGAGCAACTGGTTGCCGACAAGCTCGACAAGGTCGCCCTGTCCTTCCTCGTCGACAAGCTCGTGATCCGGCGCGGCGGGGTGGCCGCCAACATCGCGTTCGGCCTCGGCTGCCTCGGCCTGCGGCCGCTGCTGATCGGCACCACCGGGACAGATTTCGCCGAGTACCGCGGCTGGCTCGAAGGGCACGGTGTCGACACCGCTGGCGTGGTCGAGTCGGCCCTGCATCACACCGCGCGCTTCGTGGGCACGACCGACCTGGACATGAACCAGATCGCCTCGTTCTACCCGGGCGCCATGAGCGAGGACAAGGACATCGATCTGGGCGCGGTGGCCGCCCGGGCCGGGGGCTTCGACCTGGTGCTGATCGGCGCCAGTGATCCCGAGGCGATGACCGCCTTCACCGCGCAGTGCCGCGGGCACGGCATCCCGTTCGCCACCGACACCTCCTGGCAGCTGGCCAGGCTCGACGGCGAGGAGGTGCGCGACCTCGTGGACGGGGCCGCGTACCTGTTCTGCAACGAGTACGAGGCGACCCTGACCGAGCGCAAGACCGGCTGGACCGGCGGCGAGATCGTCGAGCACGTGGGGATCCGGGTGACCACGCTGGGCGCGGACGGGGCCCGGGTGGATCGCCGGGGCGAGCCTCCGGTCATCGTGCCGGCGGTGCCGGATGCGGCCCCGCAGGAGCCGACTGGCGCCGGGGACGCGTTCCGGGCGGGCTTCCTCGCCGCGACCGCCTGGGGCCTGTCGCTGGAGCGGGCGGCCCAGCTGGGCAACATGATGGCCGTGCACGCGCTGGAAACCGTCGGCACCCAGGAATACGAGCTCAAGCCGACTCAGCTGGCGGAGCGGCTCACCGCCGCCTATGGCCCGCAGGCCGCCGCCGACATCGCTCAGCACTACGGCTGACCCGCCGGCCTTCCTGACCCGCCGGCGCACCAGGCCGCCGGCCGCTGGTCAGTAGCTGCGCCTGACCAGGAAGGCCCAGCCGCTGGGCAGGTCGATTGCCGTGACGAATTCCTGGGACTTGATCATGCACCAGGCGGGGACGTCGGTCCTGGCGGCCGGGTCATCGGCAAGCACGGCCACGACCTGGCCGATCGGTACTTCCCTGATCCGCTCGGCCAGCATGATGATCGGGATGGGGCATTTCCGCCCCAGCGCATCGATCGTCAGGGCCGGCGCTGACGCGGGCGCGTCCGCGGGCGGCTTCGGTGGGGTCACGCGGTCACCTCCACGCCTGAATCCTCGTTGGCTCGCGTCCGGCTTCGCCCGCAGTGCGCCGTCGGCCGCGACGGTTCGGCCGGACAGCCGGGGTATTTCCGGAAACTCTCGCTCCCGGGTATCACGGTAGCGATACCCAGGCGTCGCCGTGAGTAAGCGCGCCCATTGCCCGCCGCCGGACACACCAGGGGTCCCTCCCAGCCGCGGGAAGGCTGCGCGGTACTGTTTTCCACGACAAGCTGTAGGACGAGCAATGACCGGCCAGTGGAGCCGGGAGTCATCCGCTGGGAAGGCAATCTGTGAGTCCCAACCGCAGCGCGCCACGCCGAGATGGCGCCGAGAGGCCGGGAGCGGGCCAAGCCGCTCGCCAGGCCAGACCACGGCCGGCGACCCGGTGACGCCGCGCCCCGGCGGCACGCGCCGCGCCCGGCGATGGGCACCCCGCGCGGCGCTGATCGCCGTGCTGCTCGCCGTCACGACCGGGTGCAAGTCAACGGCCTTCACCCGCATGGGCATGCTGCCGCCCGCGAGCAAGCAGGGCCAGGTCACGCTGACCCTGTGGCAGGGCTCCTGGATCGCGGCGTGGGCGGTCGGCATCATCGTGTGGGGACTGATCATCTGGGCGGTGATCTTCTACCGCAAGCGCTCCGACCGGGTGCCGCACCAGGTCCGCTACAACCTGCCGATCGAGTTCCTCTACACCATCGTGCCGTTCATCATGATCGGGGTGCTTTTCTACTTCACCGCCAGGGACGAGAACTACATCAACAAGATGTCCAGTCACCCGGACGTGATCGTGAACGTGACCGGGTTCCAGTGGAGCTGGCAGTTCCAGTACCCGCAGTACAACGTGACCGGCAGCACGAAGGTCACCTCGCTCGGCTCCATGTGGCCGGGCAGGCTGCCGGTGCTCGAGATCCCGACCAACGAGACGGTCAGGTTCAACCTCTACTCGACTGACGTGGTCCACGCCTTCTGGGTGGTGCCATTCGAGTTCAAGCGCGACGTGCTGCCTGATCACCCCAACAGCTTCGAGGTGACTCCGACCAGGACGGGCGAGTTCACCGGCCGCTGCAGCGAGCTTTGCGGCGTGTATCACAGCCGCATGCTGTTCACCCTGAAGATCGTCACGCCGCAGCAGTTCCAGCAGTGGATCACAACGCAGCAGGCGCTGCAGAAGACATCTGGGGGTGCCCAGTGAGCACGATCAATCCGCCGGTCCCCGCCGCGAGCCCGGCACCGGTCGCGGCGCCGGCCGGCTACCGCAAGGGCTCACTGCTAGCCGACTGGCTGTCATCCACCGACCACAAGATCATCGGTCACCTGTACCTGATCACCTCGTTCTTCTTCTTCATGGTGGGCGGGCTGATGGCGCTGCTCATGCGCGCCCAGCTGCTCGGGCCTGACAACCACCTGATGTCCGACCAGCAGTACAACCAGCTCTTCACCATGCACGGCACGATCATGCTGCTGCTGTTCGCCACGCCGTTGTTCGTTGGCTTCGCGAACGAGGTCATGCCGCTGCAGATCGGCGCGCCGGACGTGGCGTTCCCCCGGCTCAACCTGCTCAGCTACTACATGTTCGCCTTCGGCGGACTGATCCTGCTGCTGAGTTTCCTTACCCCGGGCGGCGCGGCCGCGTTCGGCTGGTACGCGTACTCGCCGCTGACGAGTTCGCTGTACTCGCCCGGGATCGGCGGCGATATGTGGCTCATGGGCCTGACGCTCTCCGGGCTGGGCACCATCCTGAGCGGCGTCAATTTCATCACCACCATCATCTGCATGCGCGCGCCCGGCATGACCATGTTCCGGATGCCGATCTTCACCTGGAACATCCTGCTCACCAGCGTGCTTGTGCTGCTGGCCTTTCCGGTGCTGGCCGCCGCGCTGCTGGTGCTGGAGATCGACCGCAAGCTCGGCGCTCAGGTGTTCAGCGCGAGCAGTGGCGGCGCCATCCTATGGCAGCACCTCTTCTGGTTCTTCGGCCATCCGGAGGTCTATATCGTGGCGATTCCGTTCTTCGGCATCGCCACCGAGATTCTGCCCGTCTTCAGCCGCAAGCCGCTCTTCGGGTACAAGGGCCTGGTCGGCGCCACCGTCGCGATCGCCGGCCTGTCCATGACCGTGTGGGCGCATCACATGTTCACCACCGGCGCGGTGCTGCTGCCGTTCTTCTCCTTCATGACCTTCCTGATCGCGGTGCCGACCGGGGTGAAGTTCTTCAACTGGGTCGGCACGATCTGGCGCGGCCAGCTCACCTTCGAGCCAGCGATGCTGTTCATCCTCGGCTTCATGATCGTGTTTCTCTTTGGCGGCCTGACCGGGGTCATCCTTGCGTCGCCGCCACTGGACTTCGCGGTGAGCGACTCCTACTTCGTGGTCGCGCATTTCCATTACGTGCTGTTCGGCACCGTGGTGTTCTGCATGTTCGGTGGCTTCTACTTCTGGTGGCCGAAATTCACCGGAAAGATGCTGGACAACACGCTGGGGAAATGGCATTTCTGGGCCGTGTTCATCGGCTTCAACATGACGTTCCTCGTGCAGCACTGGGCCGGTGTCGAGGGGATGCCACGCCGCATCGCGAACTACCCGAATCTGCCCGGAGACGTTACGACGCTCAACCAGATCTCCTCGGTTGGCTCCTTTATCCTGGGTGCATCCACCTTTATCTTCCTTTACAACATCTACAAGACGCACAAGCACGGGGAGAAGGTCACCGCCGACGACCCGTGGGGATTCGCCAACTCGCTGGAGTGGGCGACGTCATGCCCGCCGCCGCGGCACAACTTCACGTCGATCCCGCGAATCAGGTCCGAGCGGCCCGCCTTCGACCTGCACTACCCGCATATCAGGACCGGCCGGGACCGTGCGCTGGAGCGAAGGCAGGCGATCGGGGCGCCCGAGTGAGGGCGCCGGCCCGGCCCTCCGGCAGCGCGCCGGCCGACGGCAGGCGCAAGCGGGCGGCAGGCGCAGGCGGGCGGCAGCACGGCGGCGCCCGCAGGCGCGGGCCGGTGACCGGCGCAGCCCCGCACTCCGGTACCCCCAGATGACGGCAGGGGATGCTTCATGAAGGTCGAAGGTTACCTCTTCCTGGGCTGCGCGGTGTTCTTCGGCGGCTCAGACCTCGTGTACTGGCACTTCTCCCATGACCCGACCGGCACGACCGCGCTGGCGCTGTCCGTCGCCCTGGCCTTCCTGACCGGGTTCTACGTGCTGTTCACCGGCAGGCGGCTGCCGCAGCGTCCGGAGGACGACGTTGCCGGCGAGATCCAGCAGGGCACCGGCGAGGTCGGGTTTTTCAGCCCGCATAGCTGGTGGCCGCTGTTCCTTGGCCTGTCGGCCGCCTTCGCGGCCATGGGCGCCGCGATCGGCTGGTGGATGTTCCTGATCGGGCTGCTCTTCACGGTCTTCAGCGCGATCGGCTTCGTCTTCGAGTACTACCGCGGGCACTACGCCCACTGACACCGCGGCAGCCTGACGCCGCGGCAGCCTGACGCCGCGGCAGCCGGCCAGCTCCTGAGCCTCGAGGAGGCGGCAGATGGATGTCTATGAGGCGCTGTACACGACACGGGCGATGCGGCGGGTACGGCCTGACCCGGTACCGCCCGCGGTCCAGGCGCGCATCCTCGACGCCGCGATCCGGGCCCCGAGCGGCGGTAACGCGCAGAACTGGCGGTTCGTGCTGGTCGACGACCCGGCGGTGAAGGCCCGCCTCGGCCCGCTTTACCGGGACAGCCTGAGTCAGCTCTGGGCGACCGCCTATCATGACCGGCTCGAACGGGCCCGGCAGGCGCCCGGCGAGCCTGAGCACGCGTCGATGCTCCGCGTCACGGCGTCCGCGCAGCACCTGGCTGATCATTTTGAGCAGGTGCCGCTCTTCATGATCGGATTCTCCCGCGGTGACCCTACCGGCGGCTCGATCTTTCCCGCGGTATGGAGCGCGCAGCTGGCCGCCCGCGCCGAGGGCGTCGGCAGCGCCCTGACGTCGGTGCTGGGGATCTACCACGGGGCGGAGGCGATGACCATCCTGGGCGTGCCGGAGAACAAGGGCTGGCACATGGCCTGCTGCGTCTCGTTCGGATACCCGACCGGCCGGTGGGGCGTGGCGGCCCGGCGGCCGGTCCATGAGGTCGCCAGCCGCAACAGCTGGGACGGGGACCTCGGACTGGAGGTCCCCGAGCCGCTCTGGCCCGCTGGCGGCCAGCAGGGCTGAGGCCGCGGCCGGACGGCCCGGCTAGTGCGGTGACCACGAACGTTCACCGGGTTGGCTGACATGCCGTAGTCCGGCTCTCACACTCGATCTCGTGGTGGTTCGGGTGCTGGGAGGTGTGATGGCTGATCCGGTGCGGGCGCGGCGGCTGGCTGATCAAGAGGGCAGCCGGCTGCAGCAGATTGTGCGGCGGGGGAACCATGGGTCGATTCGGGTGCGCCGGGCGATGATCATCATGGCGTCGGCGGCCGGGACGCCGGTGCCAGCGATTGCCCGGCTGGTGGCCGCCGATGAGGACACCGTCCGCGATGTGATCCATTTGTTCAACCAGAACGGCCTGGCCGCGCTGGACCCTCGGTGGGCGGGAGGCCGTCCCCGCCGGATCAGTGATGAGGACGTGCGGGTCATCGTCACGGCGGCCACCACGCGGCCGGAGAAGCTGGGCCTGCCGTTCACTTGCTGGAGCTTGCGCAAGCTGGCCGCGTATTTAGCCAGCCGCCCTGACCGGCCGGTCCGGGCAGGGCGGGAGCGGCTGCGGCAGGTCCTGCACGCTCGCGGCATCAGCTTCCAGCGCACCCGGACCTGGAAGGAGTCCCGTGATCCGGACCGGGATGCCAAGCTGGACCGGATCGAGGGCGTGACCACGCATTTCCCGGACCGGTGCTTCGCCTTTGACCAGTTCGGGCCGCTGTCGATCCGGCCGGTCCACGGCTGCTCCTGGGCTCCGCGCAAACGGCCCGCCCGGCTGCCGGCCACCTATCACCGCACCCACGGCATCCGCTACTTCCACGGCTGCTACTCCCTCGGCGATGACCAGCTCTGGGGCGTCATGCGAGCCCGCAAGGGCGCCGATCACACCCTGGCCGCGCTGAAGTCGATCCGGGCATCGCGGCCGGGCGGCTACCGGCTCTACGTGATCTTGGACAACCTGTCGGCGAACAAGACCCCGGCCATCCGGGCCTGGGCCGAACGCGCCAACGTCGAGCTGTGCTTCACACCCACCAACGCATCCTGGGCCAACCCGATCGAACCCCAATTCGGGCCGGTACGGACCTTCGTCATGGGCGGGTCTGACCACCCCAACCACACCGTCCTGGCCCACCGCATGCAGGACTACCTGCGCTGGCGCAACGCCAACGCCCGCCACCCCGGCATCCTGGCCGCCCAGCGCCGCGAACGCGCCCGCATCCGCAGCGAACGCCAGCAACGCTGGGGACGCCCCAAGAGCAAAGCCGCGTGACCCAGGGAACGTTCGCGGTCACCGCGCTAGCGTTCCTGCCAGTCCTCCGATCCGAGTAGTGCTGACAGGCGCGGGCCGAACTCAACGACATAAGGCACCGATTTCAGCTGCTCCGGCGTGACCGCCACCCCGTGGTCGCCGATCAGCGAAGCAAGCCACTCCCACGGGTGATCCTCATCAGTAACCTCTGCATCGTCCGGAAGCACTGTCGTGAGCACACTCCGCTCAGCATGCTCGGCAGTCAGATGCGTCGCGCTTGTGCTGAAGCCACGATCTTGGTGCAACGTAAGACGGCGGCCGTCATCCAAGACCGCGAACTCATGCACGTTGATGTCCATGCCTCGCTGGTCCCTGTGCGCCAGCTCCGACCACGCGCCCAGGCCAACGACCGTGACACCCATAAAGCGAACGCTACAGATCTTGAAAGGCCGGGGTCTGGCCGCCCGAGGATTCGGAGCAACTCGTCTAGCCAGGGAGGAGGTGGGCGCGGAGGAAGGTGCATTCGTCGTCGGCGACGGCTGGGAGGTGCTGGGGGGTGAAGCAGCCGAAATGGTCCATCTCGTAGTGCCTGACCTCGGCCTTGGGTGTGCGGTGGGCCGCTTTCTCGATGTCGGCCGCGGGGGCCATGCTGTCGTGGTCGCCGATCTGGTAGAGGACCGGTGCCTGGATCCGTGGGGCCATCCGGACCGGGCGGAAGACTCCCATCGGGAAGACGAACGACGTGGTGACTTCGTTGCGCCACTGGCGTCCGGCGGTGACGCTGGTGAAGCCGGGAACCGCCTCGGGGCCGCCAGGACGGCGAACTCGCCCGGCGCGCCCGCGATCGGCATGGTGGCCGGGCGGCGGGTCATGGCTTCTTTGACGGCCCGGCCCAGCAGGCGCGCCACATGGGCCGGCGGGGCCGGCTGAAGCCAGGCGGCGAGCCCGTCGGTCACGGGGACCAACGTGATGACCGCCGCGATCCGGGTGTCGGCGGCGGCTGTGGCCAGCGCCAGGCCACCCCCGAGCGACATTCCCCACAGGGCAACCCGGTCGGGGTCGACTCCGGGAAGAGCCCGGGCGAACGCCACGGCGGCTCGCCAGTCCTGCCGCTGGCGGCTGATCGACACCCATCCTCGCGGCTCGCCGCCGCTGTCTCCCCAGTGGCGGTAGTCGAAGGCCATCACAGTGAACCCGGCGGCGGTGAACCGTTCCGCGTATGCAGGTATGCCGTCCCGCCTGGTCAGGGTGATCCCGTTGCCCATGACCACGACGGGCGTGAGGCCGGGGGCTGAGCCGCCCCGGTATACCGTCGCCGCGCAGTGCGTACTGCCGGACGAGAAGGTCTCCTGCGAGGTGTGCACTGCTCCTCCTTCAGCCCGGTGCCGGCGTCCGTGATCCACGATCTGCGGCAAGGACGCTGCCGGTGAGCACCGGACGATCAGGTTGCCGTCTGCGAGCAGGACCGTGATCGGCGTCACAGCCTCCATTTGACCCTGGCCGGCGGTGCGGGGCCAGGTTGCCAGCACGAGCCTCGGCGGGGGTGCTGGCACACCGCAAGCCCGAACATGACAACCGGCCTGGGCAACCTCGCTGCCTCCAGCGCCCCGATCAGCTGGCTGCCATCGTCAAGAGCCGGCTCAAGCGCATCCAGTACCGGCCCGCGCTCATCGATGGGTTCCTTGCCCAGACCGGACTTTACCCTCGAACCGAACCGCCTCAGAAAGCAGACCTCAGCCTTTCAACCTCTGTAGCGCCACCTCACCAACAAGGCGGGTCCGGCCGCTGCAGCGAACCGCAGCAACGCTGGGGACGTCCCCAAGATCAAAGCCGCGTGACCCGGTGAACGTTCGTGGTCACTGCACTAG
>WNGF01005042.1_pt1 | contig 26534 bp, 28 predicted proteins | sample 5400641 | NCBI WGS metagenome assembly WNGF01 (sample SAMN13153371, study PRJNA577476) | soil metagenome | isolation source: 80 cm soil or saprolite under grassland replicate 2 | place: USA:California | collected 2016-06-15 | reverse complement strand
AGATGAAATCCGCTACGAACTCCTGTCGCAGGTCCTCGATGTAGCATTCATCAGCGCCGGACGCGATGGCTTTTTCTCGAACGCCTTCGAGCTCGTCACCTTGGCCGATGTCTCCGGCTACACAAACTATGTGGGCATCGTAGTGCTCCTTGAGCCACGGCACGATGATGGACGTGTCCAGACCGCCGGAGTATGCGAGAACAATGGTTTCGGTCATGTCGCCTCTAAATAACTATTCACAGTTATCGAATATTTAATCACAACGCCAGGCACCGTCAACTTTTTGGAGTGAGAGCGCCCTCCCCCCAAGTGGCTGAATGTGGTATCCTCTTCCCGGATGGAGGAGCGACGTATGGCCAACAAGCGCGAAAGGCAGTCGGCGATACTCGAGATCGTCAATTCTCGACTGGTAAGCAGCCAGGAAGATCTGCGAAAGCTGCTGCTCCACCGCGGCTGGGACGTAACACAGGCAACGCTCTCGCGCGATCTTCGGGAACTGAGGCTCGCTAGAGTTCCTACACCTGAAGGCGCTCGGTATGCAATAACCGACGGCACGATAGAGGAGAGCCGAGTCGCTCTCGAGACCCTTCTTCCACAGCTCTTCCTCCGAATCGATGGAGTGAGCGACATGATCGTTTTGAGAACCGTGCCTGGAGGCGCCCAGCCAATCGCGGCTGCTTTGGATGGAGAAGGGTGGCCCGACATCCTTGGCACGGTCGGCGGTGACGACACGATCCTGATTGTGTGCCGTTCCGGCGTAGCACGCGACCGTGTTCTCCGACGAGTGAAGTCACTGGCAGGCGAACCGTAGAATTCGGGCTCATCGCTGGAACAGCACCCCAATGGCATCGACCGGGCGCGAACTCAGATTGACGCGCCTCCGATGCAATGTTATGCATTAAAAGTGCATAAATTTTCTATTGGGATCTTAGGCTCCAGTGGGTACGTAGGCCGGGAGCTCTGCAGCCTCGTTGCTCAGCATCCTGCCTTTGAGCTGGCGTTTGCTTCAGCGAGCTCACGCGCCGGCAGCAAGGCGCGGATATCGGGGCGGGACATCACCTTCATCGATACGGACGAAGCACCGCTCGGCGATGTGGATCTGGTTTTCAGCGCTCTGCCGCATGGGGTTTCGGGGAACTGGGTACGGCGGGCATTGGAGGTTGGCGCCAAGGTCGTTGATCTGTCGTCCGATCTTCGCCCGGGAAACGACGGGAATGCTGGAGTCGATGCACCCTACGGGCTCACAGAGCTAATGCGCGAGTCAGTGAGCTCCGCATCTGTGGTCGCGAATCCAGGATGTTACCCCACAGCCATCTTGATCGCGCTGGCGCCGCTGATCAAACGCGGCCTGACGGTTCCCGGTGGAACTATCTCTATCTCGGCCGCCAGTGGGGTAACGGGAGCGGGCTACACACCGAGGCCCGATTTGTTGTTTGCGGAGGTGGCTGAAGACTTCCGGGCGTATGCGCTCGGAAACGTGCACCGTCATCTGTCTGAAATGCGGGCTGTCGCCAACGCCTGGGGTGGAGACAGCGATCTCATTTTCTTGCCACACCTTCTGCCCGTGGCGCGCGGAATTCTGGCGACGATCACCGTGCCAATGACTCAACGACTTGGCAACCCGCTCGCTATCTGGGAAGAGGAATACGCCGCGGAGCCATTCATCGAAGTGGCAAGCGAGGCGCCGTCGCTACGCGATGTAGTACGGCGCAATGTCGTTCGGCTGAGCGCTACGTACGCAGCAGACGTAAGGCAGCCGACGTTGATTGTGATAGCGGCCGTCGACAACCTGATGAAAGGGGCGGCAGGACAGGCAGTGCAGAACGCGAATCTCATGTTGGGCTTGAATGAGACAGTTGGGCTGCCGGGATGAAACGCGTAATCAAGATTGGAGGGAGGGCACAGGGCTCAACCGATCTCCCCGGTCGACTGGGGTCGGCGTGGTCGGCAAGTCCCGGGTCTTTTTGTGTCGTGCACGGCGGTGGGGACAAGATCAGCGAAATTCAGCGGCGGGCAGGCCTCGAGCCATCGTTTGTCGATGGCCGCCGAATCACGACCCGGCAGGATATGGAACTGGTTCGGATGGTACTGTCGGGACTAGTGAACAAAGAGCTCGTCTCCTGCCTCTTTGCGGCCGGGCTGCCTGCCGTCGGCATCTCGGGGGAGGACGCCGGAACGATCACTGCGGCGCCAATCGATCCAGCTGGCTTTGGCCGAGCCGGCAAGCCTGTCGCTGTCAGATCAAATCTGATCGATAATCTGCTAAGTGCGGGCTACCTGCCTGTGATCTCTCCAGTGGCGGTGGAAGAAGGCGCATCGAGTGAGGCGTTGAATGTGAACGGCGATGACGCTGCAGCAGCGATCGCGATCGCGCTCTCAGCATCAGAGCTTCTGTTTGTTGCGGATGTAACCGGTGTACTCGACGACAGCGGCAAGCTGATTACGGCTCTCGGTCAGGCAGAAGCCGCGGAACTGGTGGAGAGAGGTGTGATCAGCCATGGGATGCGCGCGAAGCTCGAGGCAGGCTTTGCCGCATTGACGGGAGGGGTTGGACGGGTGCGCATTTCGACACTCGAGGGATTGACCGATACGACTGCCGGAACTCTAATGACATTTGCTCCGAGTCTCATACCATGACTACGATGATGCCACCGAAATCACCCTTGGCCCAGCCGGCCACGATGGAATCGGGCGCCTCGATTCTCGGAACGTACAAGCGCGCTCCGATGACGTTCGTAAAGGGAGACGGCGTCGAGCTTATCGATACGAACGGGAAAAAATATCTCGATCTAGCGAGTGGAATTGCAGTTAACGCACTTGGCTATGGAGATGCCGGCATCAGGCGGGCCGTGGTCGAGGCGTTGGACACCGGTGTGATTCATGTGTCGAACCTTTATAGGAGTGAGCCGGGAGAGGAGCTTGCGCGAGTAATCGCGCGTAACTCGTTCGCCAAAAGCGTGTTCTTCTGTAACTCGGGCGCCGAGGCGAACGAAGGGGCATTCAAGTTCGCACGTCGTTGGGGACGCACGGTCGGTTCGGACGCGAAGACGGGGATACTAGCGTTGCGCGGAAGCTTTCACGGACGTCTCTTCGCGTCGCTCGCCGCAACGGATCGTCCTTCGTATCGCGCGCCTTTCCGTCCGCTCGCTGGCGGCATCAGCATTTGTGAGCGGGATCTTCACGTGCTCGATGCGGCGCTCGATAGTGAGACGATTGCGGCTCTGATTCTGGAACCGGTGCAGGGAGAAGGGGGCGTTCGTGTCCTGGAGAAAAGTCTCATCCAGCAATTGCGAAGGCTGACTGAAGAGCGTGGAATCGCACTCATCTTCGACGAGATTCAATGCGGTCTCGGGCGGTTGGGGACTTTCTTTGCCTATGAGAGTTTTGGCGTTATTCCGGACGTCGTAACGCTTGCCAAGCCTATGGCCGGTGGGTTACCGATGGGAGCCATTCTCGTGGCGCCTGGAATTGCAGCAACTATCAAAGCTGGAGATCATGGAACGACCTTTGGAGGGGGGCCGTTTGTCGCGAGCGTTGCGCTGGAGGTGGTGCGGCGAATTGCAGAGCCCTCATTCCTCGCAAACGTGCGTGAGAATGGCGAGTGGTTTGGCGAAACTCTGCGCGGGATTGCAAAGCACACGGGGAAAGTGCGTGCGATTCGCGGAATGGGATATATGTGGGGCCTGGACGTTGTGGAGAAAGCAAACGACGTGATCGAAAGAGGATGGGAGGCGGGTATCCTGGTGATCAGCGCCGGGGATCATACCCTTCGCCTGCTTCCACCTCTTGTGATGACTCGAGAGGAACTGGCCAAAGGCGCCGTGTTACTGGAGCAGATTCTCGCCTGACGGCTTCTGCGAGGCTGCGTTCGCGAGCAGACAGCGTCGAGACTAAAATAGAGCGTCTGTCTTTTCTGGAACTCTCCGTATGATACGTCGTCTCCCTCCTTTCATAATCCTGTTAATCGGCGCAGGCTGCGCGAGTCAATCCGCGATTGCAATATCGCCGGGAGGGTCGGCGCCTTCGGATACAGTTGAGGCCCGACGCCTTTTCGAAGAGAATATCGATGCCATTCACAAGCGAGATAGAGAACGGTATCTCGCGACGTACATTCACTCGTCTACACTGGCTCGCAATGGTCCGGGTGGACTGGAGCTTGGGTACGAGGGGTGGAGTGCGAGACGCGACAGCACGTGGCCCGACACACTGGTTGCCGGGCGCATGCGTGTCGTCCCGCTCGCAAAGGGTGTAGTGTACGGCACCTACTGCTATCGAGTGACGCAGAACAAGGTGACGACAAGTGGCGTATCCGAGCGAGTTTTCATCAAGACAGAGACTGGGTGGAAAATCGCCGTGACTACAGCGTTTGGCCTACCGACTGGCGAGCCCGAGCAGTGCAAATAAATCCGAATACGAGTTCGACATACCAAGCGGGGAATCGTCAGTCGGGACATCGTGGAGATGGTCAGTGAGGTCTGGCAATGCACCGCCGTAGATCCTCGCTCAAGGGTCTGTGGCACTCCTTTGACGAAGCTGCCTTCGGTCAGGACCGCACATTGAATCTGCGGGAGTCACTACCGTCGGTGGCCGAGGCGCGGGCGCGTGCCGAATCCTGGCTCCGAATGAAGCAGGTGATGAAACCGGGCGAGGTGCTTGTTATCACCGGAAGAGGGAGCCAGAGCCCAAATGGAGTAGGGCTGGTGAGAGAGGCCATTATGGCGTTGATGCCTTCGCTCAGACGTCGCGGAGTGGTGAAGAGCTGGCGGGAGCACACGCCAGGTTCCATCGTTGTTACACTCGCGCCGGTTACGACACTTCTCGGGGCGCCGAAGCGAAACCGAGAGAGAGCCTACGACAGCGGCGAGATTGCCGTTGCCACGCCGAGGTCACTCGCCGCCCTCGAGCCAGAGACACTAGCAGAGCTGCGCCGGCTGGCCGTTCGCACACTCGAGTCGCTAGGGATCGACGACACTGCGCCTTTTGTCGAGGACGAGATAGAGCGGATATTCGCGACGCTGACGATGACACTCCCGGTGAGTGCAGACCGTGAGGGCGCGCTTCAGCGTGCGATCAGAGGCGCAATTGAGGAGCTCGAAACTTGACTGACCCTCAGTAATGGCGGGGAAAAACGTAAGGGCTCCAAAATAAGGGCTTCAATGAATTCGACGGAGAACGACGGCCCAGACATTGCGAGATAAGGGTCCATCCTCTTGTCACTGGAAGGATGCAAAGCCTGCAGTCGTTACCGAATCAGTCGAGCCTCACCAAGGGCGACATCCTTGCCATCGCGGCCTACGGGGCGAAGACGAGCTGGCCAGCGAACTTCCAGATATATCAGCGCGGAGGAAGGGCCGACGGCTTTTCGGTCGTGTTGCGCGGGCACGTCATACTTCGCAACCGGATGCGCTCAGGACGTGGCTTCGTCCCTGCGGTGGTGACTATCGGCGAAAGTTTTGGCATCGAAGGCCTCACACCGGAGGCTACCTACGTCACAGATGCACAATCTGCCGAGGACACCGAAACACTGTTCGTGACGACCGCGAAATTCCGCGAGTTCGTTCGTGAGAAGCCGACCCAGGCACTGAAGCTGTTTGGCCAACTGCTGGGGGAACGAGCTCAGATTCTCGAAAGATTGCACGAGCTCGCATCGCAGAACGTGGAGCAGCGGCTCGTCTCAGCACTCGGCCGACTCTCGCACGATCGCTCCTTCCTCGCCAAAGACGGAACTCTGAAGCTGGAGGTGCGGCACCATCGGTTATTGTGCGAGATGGTTGGTGCGACAAGGGAATCAATCGCGCTTGCGCTTGGACGACTTGTTGGCTCCGGCATGGCGAGGCGGAGCGGTACCGCATTCTTTATTGCGCTAGCGGCGTTCGACGGTCAAATGACCGACGGCCTATCGATGAAGGATTCGGTTCCCGTGCTGGCGGAATCATGGAGGCTGTCGCCTTAGTCAGGTTGCTACGCACGCAGTCTCTCGCGAGAGGCGACTGCGTGAAATGACGCAGTCGCCTGCTCGACTCAGGTGTGTTCCTGAACGAACTCCTTTGTGGCGTCCACTGCCTGAGTGACTCCCTCGACAGCCTGCTCGACGACACCGGTGGCGACTCGTTGAACCCGTTCAGCGATTGACTTCGCCTGCGTTGTAACCCGTTTTGCCGCCGCCGGCAGTGCACTCGCTGCCTTGGTGCGTTTGCGTGCAGACTTGCGCGAACCAGCTTTCTTGCGGGCCGATGTTCGGGTGCTCGGGGCCGCTCGCTTTGTAGCGGCCGACTTGCGAGACGTGGCACGCTTTCGTGTCCCACCCTTCCGAGCGACGCTCTTCCGTGTCGAGCCGCGCTTGCGCGCCCTCGAACTGGTCCGGCTGGACGAACGGCTCTTCGTGCCGCCGGTTTTTCGGCTGGAAGCGCGCCGCCCGCGGGCACCGGTCGCACCCTTTCTGCCACCTCTTGAACCACCACGCGACGACTTCTTGGCTGCAGCCATGTTTTCTGCTCCGAGATAGAGGGTCCGCATCGACACCAGCGTCCAATGCTATAGCAACTTCCGCGCACAAAATTTTCAAGCCTGCGAAACCCCGCGTGAGCGAAGCAGGGGCAGGCACGACCAGGCTGACTGATCCCCGGAGTAGAGTGGATCAGGCTGACCGACTCTGGGGGAGAGTGAGCGTTTCGCCGGGCCGGACCAGCAGCAGCCGGTTTTCGGGCAAGCCGGCGTCAGTCCATGCCCTGCGGAGCAGACGAGGCGGCTCGTCCAACGGCTCATCGGTAAGGCGAAAGGTTCCCCAGTGTGAGGGAATGAATATGCATGAGTTCGCGGGGTAGGCCCTGGCGATCTCGAGGTATGCCGACACTGCATCCTCGGGACTCATGTGGACGGGCTGCATGAACCACCTCGGCTCGTAGGCTCCAATCGGGAGAAGCGCAGCCTCAAAAGGACCAAAACGACGTGCGATCTCGCTGAATTCGGGGTGGAGTCCGGTATCGCCGGCAAAGAAAACGCTATAGTCGCCAAGACGAATCACCCATCCACACCAGAGGGTTGCATTCCGATTCCATGGAAAGCGTCCCGAGAAATGCTGCGCCGGCGTGCAGCATGCCGATACGATTCCACGATGTGCGTCTTCCCACCAGTCCAGCTCGGTGACATTGGTTATGCCACGTTTCCTGAGAAATTCACCCACTTGAAGCGGAGCGAACCAGCTCGCGTCGGGGAACGTGCTGATGAGATGACGCACGGTCCGGTCGTCGAGGTGATCGTAATGGTCGTGGGAGATGAAAATGGAGTCGATGTGAGGAAGCGCTTCAAACGGCAGAGCCGGTGGTATATGGCGTCGTGGTCCAGCGAGCTGAATGGGCGAGGCTCGGTCGCTCCAGATTGGGTCGGTCAGGACGCTGACTCCGCGCGACCTGATGAGAAAAGTGCTGTGGCCGATCCAGGTGATTGCGAGCCCCGAATCGTCGACATCAGAAGGTCGGTCGACTGGCACGGCTGGCAGTGGAACGCCACGGGATGCAGTCGGCCGGTGGCGGGAAAGCATCCATTTAAGAAAATCTCCAATTCCGTGCGGCTGTGACAACGCCCATGGATTGCGAAAACCACCTTCCGGGCGGTGATGCGCCGTTGACGGCTTCGGTAGAATTGAATGACTCATTTACTCAACCCTAACATGTTTGCGGACGGGTGATGCCAAGCCACTTTCCGAGCACTCCACGTGTTCGCGCGCCAGAGTTTCCGCCAAATCTGGACTGGATCCACACAGGAAATCGGCCGTTGATACTCGCCGACTTGCGCGGGAAAGTCACCCTGCTCGACTTCTGGACCTACGGGTGAATCAACTGCATTCACGTACTTCCGCAGTTGCGGAAGCTGGAAGAGCAGTTTCCTGTCGAGCTCGCTGTTATTGGAGTTCACAGCGGGAAGTATCACGCCGAACGTGTTACGCGCCGAATCCGTGACGCCTCGCTTCGACTGGGGGCCGAGCATCCCATCGTCAACGATCGACACTTCAGGATCTGGCGGAGCTACGCGGTATCGGCGTGGCCGACACTGGTTGTTGTAGATCCAGAGGGCTACGTGGTTGGGACACACGCGGGCGAATTCACGTCGGAAATGTTGGCCCCGTTCATCAGCTCAATGGTGGAGGCAGCGGAGTCGAAAGGAAATCTCAACCGCGTGTCTCTCTCCATCATGCCCGAATTGCCGACGATTCCAGCGGCACGTCTTCGATATCCGGGAAAGGTCGTGGTGAATGGAAATCGGATCGCGATCTCCGACAGCGGCAACAATCGGGTCATCACTGGAAAGCTGTCATCTGACGGTGAGGAGATGACGGTCGAAAAGGAACTTGGAGGAGGAAGCAGCGGGTTCGAGGATGGTGAGCGTCCGTCCTTCAGCTCACCAGAGGGACTCGTTTTTGACGGCGATACAATTTACGTAGCCGACGCAGGGAACCATGTAATTCGTGCAATCGATCTGGCATCGGGTACTGTGTCAACCATTGCGGGAAATGGCCGGCAGCTGCGAACGCGCGCCGATCGGGAAGCACGTGCGCTGTCATCACCGTGGGACCTCGCGCTGCATGGTGGCGCGATCTACATCGCGATGGCGGGAGTGCACCAATTATGGACGCTGGAGCTCTCAACTGGCGAGCTGCGTGTCCATGCTGGCTCTGGCGGCGAAGATATTCTCGATGGTCCAAACAGCGATGTGCTGCTGGCCCAGCCAATGGGAATCGCCGCCGGAGAACGTCGTGTTTTCTTTGCCGATGCCGAGTCGAGTGCTGTCCGCATGAGCGAGCTGATGAGAGATGGTGAAACCCGCACAATAGCAGGGACCGGCCTTTTCGATTTCGGTGATGTTGACGGAACGGGTGATAGTGTCCGGATGCAGCATCCGCAAGGCATTTCGGTCTTCACCGATGGACGATTGCTGGTAGCGGACTCGTACAACGATGCGTTGAAGTGGGTGGACCCCGTCTCCAGGTCAGTGACGAGCTGGGTCCGAGGTCTCAATGAGCCTGGCGGGGTCACGTGTGGTGCCAAGTACGCCTATGTCGCCGACACGAACAGCCACCGGATCGTGACGGCGCATTATGAGAGCGGGGAATTGGCAGAGCTCACGCTACGATGACTTCTGTGGCAGCTCCGAGATTTTCCGACAGGTGATCCAGCGTTCGCATTCCGACGAGCGCACAGCTCAGCGGCAGTGACCGGACGAAAGCGATTGCACGCTGCGCGTCGGTCTCGAGGGAAGGGAAGGCGCTTGCAAGTGCGGCAGGCAGACCCTGCACGAGCTGTGATTGCATCAGTGATGCGCTGGCAACAACGGAGATACCCAGTTCGCCGGCAGCCTCGAGCAGTGAAACGGGTTTGCCGGACAGCATCTGGGTTGACGATCGGATCGCTTCAACCATCGCGAGGTTGACTGGAAGCTGAACGACGCGAAAATGGTGTGAAGAACCTCCAACTTCCCGTGCGATTCCGACGATTTCTTCGAGGCTCAAATGCCCTGGGACATTGGGGTCCTGACGGAATCCGTTCCAGGTAGCGCAGCCATAGGCGCGAATGGTTCCGCGGCGAACTTGATTCTCGAGCTCCCGGAACGCGCTGGTCAACCCGAAGCGAAATTGCGCTGCATCAAGGACCGAGCGTTGCTGCTCCGGATTGTGCAGATAGTAAACGTCAATCGCAGATAGCCCGAGATTGCGAAGACTGCGCTGTATCTGATCCGCGATGAAGGCGGGAGCAATCGAGTGGCCACCGCTGACGACATCAGCGGGAGTCATCACGCCGCGATCGAAGTATTCATCAGCGAGAAAAGAATCGTAAAGATCGCGTGAGGCAGGCGGTGCTCCGTCGAGGGGGATGTATCCGCCCTTCGTCGACACGACGATCTCGTCTCGTCGCACGAGGCCTTGGTGGATCGCCTGGCGGATCGCCCTGCCGACAGCGCGCTCGGAGCGCTGACACCGATAGTTGATTGCGGTATCAACGAAGTTGAGACCGCGCTCCATGCCGGCAACCAAAACGGTCACGTATCTTGCATCCTCGGCATCATCGCAGTCTCCGAGGTAAGTGCCCATTCCGATGGACGAGATCGAAACCCCATCGATGAGCGAACGATAGAATTCGGCGGAAAAACTCGCAGAGAACCGCTTGGCGAAGCGCCTGGTTCCCGGAGGAGTGGCGTGACCCGCGATCGCGTCGCCGGAAGGATCGGGATCCAGCTTTCGCGATTTCAATCGTGGGCGGGGCATGTGCGCGACACGGTATCGGCAAATGGTCGTCGCCGCAAGGGCGCGGCAAGGGCGCGGCAAGGGCGCGGCAAGGGCGCGGCAAGGGCGCGGCAAGGGCGCGACCGAAGGCACTGACCTCCGCGAAGAGGTTGAAAATCGGACCAGAACTTTTCAAGGGACAATCAGTGAAGCTCAGCCTCTTCCTGCTGCTCGGCGCATTGGCCTGTGCATCGCGACAGACACCGGTCGAAAAAGGTCCGCAACCGACGCGGACTGCGGTTCGCATCGATACGCTTCCGTCGGTGACGATGTCACTGCCTCGAGCGCAGCGAGACCAGACGTCGAACGGCTTCTATCCGCTATCGCGAATGGAGTGGCCGGGAGCGAGCAAATACAGGTCAGCGAATGGAGCGCCAGGGCCGGACTACTGGCAACAGCGGGCGGACTACAAGATTTCCGCGAAACTCGACACAACGGCACAATCCGTCAGCGGATTGGTGCAGATCCACTACACCAATAACTCGCCAGACACGCTGCATTTCGTCTGGCTGCAGCTCGATCAGAACCTGTATCGGCCGGGAAGTGAGGGGTCGATGCTTTTTGCGGCGGGCTCCAGATGGGGGGTCCGCGGCTTTCGTGGAGGTTATGATCTGCGTGACGTTCGCGTCAACGGAAAGGCGGTAACTCCGCGAATTCACGATACGATGATGCAGCTCGTGCTTCCGGCAGCTCTACGCCCGAAAGGAGGCACAATCGAGCTCGCCATGAAATTCAATTTTCGTGTACCCGAACACGGATCTGATCGCATGGGGAGGGACGGCGCATTATACGAGATCGCGCAGTGGTATCCCCGAATGGCCGTCTATGACGATGTCACCGGCTGGAACACCGACCTGTATCTCGGCCAAGGCGAGTTCTACCTCGAGTACGGGGACATCGATTTTTCAATTACGGTACCGGCAGGGTATACCGTAGCTGCCAGCGGGATTCTGCAGAACGGCAGCGACGTTCTCACTGCCGAACAGCGGGCACGGCTCGCAAAAGCGGCCCGAACACAGGCAGTGGTTCCGGTCATAAGTACGAGCGAAGCGCGTGCGCGCCCAACGGCGGGAAACAAGACGTGGCGGTTTCGGGCTGAGCGAGTGAGAGATGTAGCTTGGGCGGCCGCGCCGGATTTCAGGTGGGATGCAACGAGCTGGAATGGCATTCTCACGCAGGCGTATTACCAGTGGCCAAAGGCGGGCAAGTCGTGGGAAGGGGCCGCCGAAGAGACACAGTGGACAATCCGCCACTATTCTGAGACTTTCTTTCCTTTCCCATATCCACAGGCAACCAGCGTAGCAGGTCCGGTTGGGGGCATGGAGTATCCGATGTTCGTGATGGTGCACGGGGGAGAGGACTCGATGTCGGTCTTCAGCACGATCAATCACGAGCATGGCCACGAATGGTTCCCGATGCTGGTGGGGTCGAACGAGCGACGGTATCCGTGGATGGACGAGGGGTTCAACACCTACATCAACACATTCGCAAAGGAGCTGCGCTGGCGTGACACGGTGATGATTGAAAGCATGCTCGCCAACTGGAAGTCAGCAGTAGACGATGGGGTCGACGTTCCGCTGATGACAGCCGCCGATAACATTGATGTGTCGGCGCTCGGACCGGTGGCGTATCGTAAGCCGGCGGTGCTGTTGATCACGCTGCGCAACCACATCGTTGGCCCTCAGGTCTTCGACTATGCGTTTCGCGAATACATCCGCAACTGGGCCTTCAGGCATCCCACGCCGGCCGATTTTTTTCGAGCGATTGAGAATGCATCAGGCCATGATTTGTCGTGGTACTGGCGGGAGTTCTGGTACACGACCGATGTGCTCGACATAGGGATCGACAGCGTAACGCAGCAGCAGAAGGAAGGGCAAAACCAGGCCATCATCTCGTTACACAGGGAAACTCCGGTGGTATTCCCGGTGACGCTGCGGTTGAAATACGCGAATGGCACTACCGGTGACTTCAGTCTGCCGGTGAATATCTGGGCAAACGGAGACCGATTCGATGCACTGATAAACGTCCCGATGCAGGTGGTCGGGGCGCGGCTGTGGCCTGATCCGACCGTACCCGATTGGAATCACTCAAATGATAGCTGGGGGGATACGCCGGCGAGTGATCCCCTGCGGCCGGTGACGCGACGGTAACTACGGCGGCTGACGGCTCCCGCTCAACGGTTCGGTTGGCAGTCGTTGGAATAGCCGGTAGATTGCGTCACCGTGTCAATTGGGCACGTTCATCGTATCAAAGGACAACAATGCCGGATTTTGGAAGCTGGGCAGCAGACTGGTGGAAGCCGATTCTTTTCATTTTGATCGCAGGACACCTCACTAACGTGTGCGTTACGCTTTTTCTGCATCGCGCTCAAACGCATAGAAGTGTCAGGCTTCACTACCTTGCGGCGCTGCCAATGCGACTCTGGCTCTGGCTCTCCACCGCTATCGTCACCAAGGAATGGGTGGCTTGCCACCGGAAGCACCACGCCTTCGCTGATCGGGACGGCGACCCTCACAGTCCATTGATAGAAGGGCTGCGGAACATCGTGCTGAAGGGAGCGTTCTACTATAGAAAGGCCGTGAGGCAGCCCGGAGTTCTGGAGAAATATGGAAAGGGCACACCGAATGACTGGCTCGAGCGTTATGTGCTATCGCGCCTGAACTGGGTGGGAATCGTCCTGATGCTGCTGGCGGACGTTTACCTCTTTGGATTCTTTGTGGGCCCGCTGGTTTGGGGCATCCAGATGATATGGATTCCATTCTGGGCGGCTGGGATCATCAACGGAGTGGGGCACGCCGTTGGATACCGTAACTTCAATGTCAAGGACGCCAGCCGGAACATCTTGCCAATTGCGATCTGGCTTGGCGGCGAGGAGCTGCACAACAACCACCACCACGATCCCCATTCTGCAAAGTTCAAGGCGAAGTGGTACGAGTTCGACATAGGGTGGGTGTACCTCCGCGTGCTCTCGTTCTTCGGGCTCGCGAAAATCGAATATGCGGGGTCGTAGCTGTCGTGGCTACGATCACCTGTGCGCGCTGTGGACAGACGCGCGAAGGCTTCGAGAAAGCTCCCTTTCCGGGTCAGATCGGTGCGCGAATTGTCAGCGAGATCTGCCGCCAGTGCTGGGCTGACTGGGGTAAACAGCAGACGATGCTGATCAACCACTATGGCCTCGACGTCATGGATCCTCAGGCCCGGACATTTCTGACCCGAAACATGTCTGCCTTTCTTTTCAAGACGGGCGACGGAGCCGAGATCGATACGAGCAAGCAGGGAACGATCTCCCACTGATGTCGAGAGGTAGAAAGCTCGCACTGGTGGCGGCGCTCGTTACCGGGTGCATGCCGCCGGCTCGTGGCGGGCAAAAAGTGGGTGGGTCAGAAGATATTAATCGAACCGCCCGTTCAAGCGCCGCGACGGAGCGATGGGTCGATTCGGTAATGCGGACCCTGACGTTGAGGGAAAAAGCGGCCCAGATGGTATGGCCGACCGTCCTTGGCGACTACACGTCGGGAAACTCTCCTCAGTGGCAACGCCTGACGAGCTACATCGTTGGGGAAAAGGTCGGCGGCTTCACGATTTCCATCGGTTCGCCAACCGAGCTGGCAGCAAAGCTCAACGCACTCCAGGCCATGAGCAAGGTCCCGCTACTGTTTGGCGCGGACCTGGAAGCCGGCGCCGGATTTCGGGCGCGGGGAGGCTATTTCGTCCCTAATGCCATCGATCTTGGCGGGGCAGTGGTTGCGCCGCCGGAGATGGCAATTGGCGCCACGGGGGACACTTCTCTCGCCTTTGAAGAGGGCAAGCTGACAGCTCAGGAGGGTCGCGCGCTAGGGATTCACATTGCCTACGCGCCGGTTCTGGATGTGAACAACAATCCAGCGAATCCGGTCATCAATACCCGCTCGTATGGCGAGGATCCGAGACTCGTGGCGCGCCTTGGCTCGGCATTTATCCGCGGGTTGCAGGCCAATGGCATGATTGCGACGGGCAAGCACTTCCCCGGACATGGTGACACCGGCGTCAACTCCCACCTCGCCCTCCCTGTCGTAACGGTGAGCAGAAGTAGGCTTGATAGTGTCGAGTTGATACCATTTAAGGCGGCAGTCACCGGCGGCGTTGGAGCGATAATGTCATTCCATGGCGCGATGCCGGCGCTCGATTCGACAGGAGTCCCGGGAACGCTCTCGGCAAAAGTTCTGACCGGGCTGTTGCGCAATGAACTTCAGTTCAAGGGGATCATCATCTCCGACGCGATGGATATGCGAGGAGTGCTCGATCAGTATGGTGCAGTAGAGGCGGTTAAACGAGCGGTAACCGCCGGCGTCGATGTCCTCATTCAGCCGTTGAACGTCACACAGACCATTGATGCAGTGGTCGCGGGCGTGAACGACGGGCGATACTCTGAAGCACGCCTCGACGAATCGGTACGGAGAATATTGCGGACTAAGGCATCACTCGGACTGAACCGATCCAAGCTCGTAGACCTGAACGCGTTACGGTTCGTCGTGGGTGACAGCTCTCACGTCAACACCTCGAACCTGATTGCCGAGAAGTCGATCACACTGGTCAAGGATTCACTTGGTTACGTTCCCCTGACATTGTCGCAAAACACAAAAATCCTCTCGGTGGCAGTGGCTCGCCGCGCCGATCTTTCGGCCGGTGTGGCATTCAACGGAGAGATCAGGGCGCGGTATCCCGGATTGCGCTCGGAACTGTTGGTAGCCGAGGATCCGTCGGCGGATTACGGGCGTATTGAGCGTGCTGCTGATTCGGCGGACGTAACCGTCATCAGCTCTTACGTCGGACAGAGCTGGGACGCGGTTTCAGCATCCGCGCCGAAGGCGTTCACAAGTTTCATCGATCATTTGCGCAACAATGGCCGAAAGCTCATCGTGGTCTCGTTCGGAAACCCGTACGTTCTTCAGCAAATTCCCGCGATTCCGGCCTACCTTGTAGGCTGGGGCGGCTTTCCGGCATCTCAGGCAGCTGCAGCGCGTGCTCTTCTCGGCGTCGCTTCGATCACGGGTAAGCTTCCAATCTCGATTCCGCTGGGCACGGGGATGCCGACGATTCCTTTGGGCACGGGAATGCAGCGTCAAGCCACGCCGCGATAATCACCAGTATTCTGTTGACTCGGCAATCGATCGCACGTATATAAGCGTAAGAGTCGGGTGGCAATTATTATCAAGTAGCTAATTAATCTAGTCCCCCCTTGACATTAGTCCCAATCGGTGACTAATTCGCGGTACGATGTCCGATCGCCGCAGCAGGAAGTCTCCCCACACAATCGATCTCGTTCTCTTCACTGCGCTGAAGGATCAACTCGCGGTTCTGCTCTGGCGCACGCCGGACGGAAAAGAAAAATGGGCGCTGCCGTGGGAACAGCCCTCAACGGACGAGACACTCGACGAAACAGCAGGCAGAATCGCGACCCGGGCTCTTGGGGGAATTCCTTCGTGGCTCGAGCAGTTGGGAGCATGGGGGAGCGACAAGCGGCATCCGTCCGATAGCGAGATCTCGGTAGCATTCGTGGGACTCGCTCCTGCCGGGACGCCACCTCCGGTCGGCGGAGATTACGCTTGGTTCCCGATTGGTGAGCTGCCGGTGGTGACCCCGCGACAGCGGGCGATGCTCGACAGTGCCATTGCGATGCTTCGAATCCGCATGGATCAGTCGCCAGTGGCCTTCAGGCTGCTGCCAGCAACCTTCACCCTGAGCGAGCTACAGCATATGTATGAGCTGCTCCTGGGTAAACGCTTGCACAAAGCGAGCTTCCGCAGGGCTCTTCAAGCGGCCTGGCTAGTCGAGCCGACAGAGGAGTGGAGAAGTGAAGGCCGGGGCCGTCCAGCACAATTATTCCGATACGCACCGAGGAAACGTCGTCCCACCCAACGGGGTATAAGACTGGACATGCTGACATCCTAGAAAAAGGATGAGGCATGCAATGGAAAGACTGGAACCTATTGCCTTTTGAGTGTATTAGTTGCAATGTGTACCTAAGGTCAACTAGTTTCTCCGGGGCCGCTCGATGCTCGCGTATCTGGACAGCCTTTGTGCTGCACTATTAGCGCGAAATACCGAAGAGATCCGACGCCTTCTCGCACACCCACTGGCGCAGGATCTGCCTCGTCGTGTTCGTGAAGAAGCTGTGGCGATCTCTCGCGCCGGACGACGAAGCTTCATGGCTCCGGTCAACGCTCTTCACTTGTACTACAAGCTGACCCACATGGTCGATGAAACGAGCGACTCATCGTTCACCGCACCAGAAGAGAGGCCCAGGCCTGCCGGTGACACGGGTCAGATAGAGCTCCCCCTGAGGAAAGTCGGGAACCGTTAGCACAGCGCTTTGAGCGACTTGGGTTTCTTGAGTGACGCCGCCCAGAGATCCCCAGCTTCGGCGAATCGTTCCGGTGCCGTCTCAATGGTGAAATCCCGCGGGTCCAGGTCCCCGGTCAATTCAGCCCACTCGAGCGGCGTAGAAACAAGAGCTTCGGGATTGGCGCGCGCCGAGTACGCAGCAGCGACGGTTGGAGGCCCAGCCGATCGAGAGTTTCCTTGACCCATTGCGCTACCTGAACCACGCGGCTGAAAGTGGCGCGCGGCGCGGGGTCGAGGTCGAGGATTGCGTAGTCGGCAAAATCAAGCGAGTGAATGCGAGAGTGCCAGGGATCCACAGATATGCTTCCAAGCTGGACCGTGTAAAGAAGCGTATAGAGATCACCTCCAACGATCCGCAAGTTTGTGGAACCACCCTGCGTCTCGATTGTCTCGATCCTCACTCCCTTTGGAGGATCACCTGCGTTCTGCTGAAAGAATGACTGACCTCCGACTCCATTGGGAAAGCGCTTGAGGACGAGAGGCCGGTCTCTCATCACCGGTAGGACCAGCGGAGCAACGGTGACGTAATACCGCATCAGGTCGCCCTTGGTAAGCTTCTTTCGCGGGAAAAAGACCTTGTCGAGGTTGGTAACCGCGAGATCGCGACCCTCAACCTCCACGGTGCCCGACCCGTTGTCATTTTCGATTTCGTTGAGCGTCTGCACCAGTTGGGTAAGCTCGCGCGCGTGTAGACCGCCGGGGCGTCGTCCGCCGCGGCTCGCAGTGCCGGTTGTTGAAGGGATCAGTGTTCGCTCTGCGTAGATTCGTTTTCGCGCGCGGGATTTCGCCGCTCCAGCCTTCGACCCAACTCCTGTTTTCGCCGGCTCCTTCTTCTGCACGCTCTCCTTCTCCCGGCCCACTTCCTGGGGGTCCTTATCATCGCGAGTGCCGAGGTAAATCGGCTGCCGCAATTTCCCGTCGGAAGTCCATTCGCTGAATTTCACCTCCACTACAACCTCAGGCTCCACCCAATGCGCCCTCTCGTTGGTCCGAGGGACTTCTGCGAAGGGCGACGTCTTGCGCTCGAGCGGGTTGAGGCGCCGATACATCTCCGCGAGTCCCGCGCCAGTAAAGCCTCCGCCGGTGTGTCCAACGTAGATGAGCCGGCCATGATCGAAATAGCCGAGCAGCAACGCGCCCAGATGCTGCCGTGAATTGCGCGGCTCAGTGAACCCTCCGACGACGAACTCCTGCCGGTACTCGATCTTCAGCTTGAGCCATGATCTGGACCTCTCGCCCGGCTGATAAGTGGACGTCACTCGCTTGGCGATGATGCCTTCCCAGCCCTGCTTCCTTGCGAGCTGAAGCATCTTTTTCCCATCACCCTCAATGGATTCCGTGATACGGATCCGATCGGAAGCAAACTTTCCGAATTGTCGCAGAAGCTCGGCCCTTCGCACTGACCACGGCTCATTCACCAGTACGCGGTCGCCGCTCATGAGGATGTCGAACAGAATGAGACTGGCTGGAGCGGAAGTCCGATATCGCTCGATGACGTGTGCTTCCTTGACGTGCATCCGCGACTGCAACTCCTGAAATCTTGCCGGCTTGCCGTCGATGAGGGCGACGATCTCGCCGTCGACGACGACGCTCTGCTTCTTCTTCTTGGCGATAGACCTGAGCGCCTCGGTTATCTCGGGGAATTGTGCAGACTTGTCTTTTCCATTGCGTGTGACGAGCCGGACTTCCGATGGAGTGGCAAAGGCCAGAACCCGGATCCCGTCGTATTTCGGCTCGAACGTCCAGCCTTCGCCGGGTATCTCCGTTCCGATCGATGCGTACATCGGCTCCAGGTCGCGGAAAGATCCGGTAGAAGGCCTGGCTTTTCGCTCGGACTTGCCGGCCTCATTGGTGATGGACGGCGCGGCTCGCGAGCGAGCGGAAGTGGCCGTTCGCGAGGATCTGCGATTGCTTCGCCAGACGCTGCTCTTGCCGGTGGCGATATCATCCATGGTTCTTCCGGTGTCGACTGACGTCATGTTGTCGGCAACAATATCGTCGCTCGAAGCAAATTCATCGCGGTGCTTGATGAGCAGCCATTGAGGCCTGGAAGAGCTTTGTCCGTTGCGGGAGTACTTCATCCGGACAAGGGCGTAGGATCCGCGCATTCGCTCCCCCAAGAACGTGATCTTGAGATTGCCGCGCGCGTACATTTGGCGGATGGCAGCCTCGTCATCGCCCGAGGATTCATCCGGGGTGTAGAACCCGTGGTCCCAGAGCATTACTGTTCCGCCCCCATACTCTCCCTGTGGAATCGTTCCCTCGAACGTGTTGTAGTCGATGGGGTGATCCTCGACCTGCATGGCAAGCCGCTTTACGGAGGGATCGGTGCTCGGTCCTTTCGGGACCGCCCAGCTCTTCATGACGCCGTCGATCTCCAAGCGGAGGTCGAAATGAAGGTGGCTGGCGGCATGCTTCTGTACGACGAAGCGAAGGTGCGAATCGCGCCGAGGCTTGGAATCACCAGCGGGCTCCGCCGTTTTCCTGAAGTCTCTCTTGCGGCGATACTCGGCGAGCTGTTCTGCCGCGCCGGCAGCGCGCCGTGTGCGCGTCGCCATATCCGGGCGTCAGGCGGTCTTGCGCTTGCTGGGTTTCGTCGCTCTCGTCTTTGCCGGGGCAGCTGAACGCTTGCCGCGTGACGCTTTCTTGCCGTTGCCCTGTTCCAGGCTTGCTCGGAGCTTCGACATGAGATCGAGTACTCCTGTATCGAGGGCTTTCTCTTCGGGCTCCAGCTTGATCTTCTTGCCACGCATTTTGGCGTTGATGACTTTCATCAGGTTCGCGCGATAGTCATCGGTGTACTTGGACGGATCGAAGGCCTCAGCGAGATTCTCAACGAGCTGCTCGGCCATCTTGAGCTCCTGCGGCCGAACGTCCGTCCGACCGGGGAACGAGTACTCACCCGGATCCACCAGCTCATTGGAGAATCGCATTATCTCGAGCACCAATGCATCGCCGAGGACTTTTATGGCGGCGAGATGCTGCGCTTGTCGGATAATGATTTTTCCGATTCCGACGGCGCCGGTGTTGCGGATGGCTTCTCTCAGCAAAGCGTAGGATTTCTCAGCTCCTTTCGCGGCAACGAGGTAGTAGGGAGTCTCGAAGTACCTGGGATCGATCTCGTCCTGCTGGACGAAATCGATGATGTCGATTGTCTTCGAGCTTTCGATGGCAGCCGTCTTGAAGTCTTCATCGGTAAGAACCACGAACTTGCCCTTCTCGTATTCGTATCCCTTTACGATCTCGTTCCATGGGACGGGCTCGCCTTCGGCCTGACAAACGCGCTCGTACCTGACGGGCGATAGGTCCTCCTCGTGAAGGAGCCGGAAGCTGATGTGATCGGCGCGGACCGCAGTGCGTAACTCGACCGGGATGTTGACGAGCCCGAAAGCGAGTGACCCCTTCCAGATTGCCGCCATGCGCGCCCCTCGAAGAAGATTTTGATCTCTCTAATGTTGTGAATGAAAGCAAATCAAATGCCGCTGTGCAAAATCATTTTTGTGATTCGAGAGTAAAAAAAGAGCCCCGGCTATAACCGGGGCCTTTGGCGGCGGGGCAATCATGCGCTACGCGATCTTCGTGACGTCAGCTGCCTGCGGGCCTTTCTGTCCCTGAACAACTTCGAACTCGACTCGATCGCCTTCGGCAAGGGATTTGAATCCCGAGCCCGATATGGCGCTGAAGTGCACGAACACATCGGGCCCTCCTTCCCTCGAGATGAAACCGAAGCCCTTCGCGTCGTTGAACCACTTCACTGTCCCGGTGATGCGTGCCATGGCCGATCCCTTTCCCAATTCGGGAGAGCTAACTGTACCCACTCTCCATCAAGCGATGGAAGAGCGGCCAGCGTGAGGACCGCTAATTGCTTTCCCACGCCGTCGGGAGCACCCGATTGTGCTCTCGTGACCAGCATCAGCGGGGCAAATTCTGTGCACGCGTTTGAGTGATGCGATCAATGGATGGGCCTGGGTTTCAGGCAGCTCCCGCAATGTAGCGTGCTATGCGACCACAGTTTCGACACCGGAGGGTGACGTGCGACATTGGAGGCGGAGGATGCTGGCCGGGGTCGCGCTCGATAGTGCCGGAGCACGATGGGCAGCTGAGCGGCGTTCCGGACCGGTCGCGGCTGATAAGGTGAAGGACCTGCGCGGGATTGTACGTATTTGGACGCGGCTTACGCATCGGACCTCCGATGACCCGAAGCCATGCGCCACTTTCCAAGGCTTCGGGTGAAGAATTTTCACGTCGCTCGACCGTCTAAGGGAAAGACGCCGACCCTCCGACTAGTGACCGGAATCGCCGTTCTGCAAACCCTTCTGACGGGATGTGGTCCAAGGGCCCACATACCGTTGCGACCTGCACATCTGCCTGGCATTCTCGCACCAGCGGATAGTGGCGCGGTGCTGGCGCGGAGCCTGGCACCGGTGTTGTACCTTCAGCGCGACGAAACGTTCCCACTGTCCAGGGCAGTGGCTGTTCTTCACCCTGGGAAGCGGGTAATTGCCTACCATCTGCTGTGGAGGGATGACGTCAACGGATCCTGGATTCCGTTAACGGTTCCAACTGACCAGGAAATCGTTTGGATAGGATATGACCCAACCTGGGCACCGGTCGAGGTTTGGACCTACTGGCATGGCGAAATTCTACACACACCCTGGCCGAAGACGCAGGTGGTGATAAACGTCCAGTGGGGGAAGCATGGATCATTACCACGCGGGTTACGCGAGAGCGACCTGCCCCGGCCGCGCACTCTAAACGTCTTTTACGCGTCTACGATCGTTCTTCTCCCCGACATTCTTCTGGGCGATCTGACGCGAAAAGGTCCACTGGGGTTCTTCCACAGCTACCGGCGATACCGGGACTTCTCACGGCCGATTCTATTGTTCGAGCATCTCGACGCGATCGCGAGAACTCGAGATCCTGACAACATTCTGCAAGCGATCTTCGGAAAATACTCGCATAAGCCAGCTTGGCCGCCGGGGATGAAATAACACTGCGGACGGACTGCGGACCAACTGCGGACCACCTATATCACTAAGTCAGGCGCTGTAGACGATATCTCCCTCGGCGTCGATACCGATCTCGTGATGCATGCCGCAGACGCCGCAGACTTTGGTCACGTGCCACACTTCGCCGAGGGCTTTGTAATTGCTCTCGGCAGCCGGCTTTACTTTCAGCTTTTTGAAACTGTATTCGCCGCAGTTATCGCACGGGTGTGAGCGAGCGATGCGTTCCGCGCGCTCGAGCGAGATCGGCTTGGGAGGCACTACCGTGAATCTTTAGGAGGAATGTCGGTGTCCGGGCGCGGGTTAAGGCGTGTGGAAGCATCAACCTGAGTATGGAGGGTCGGCGCGGCGGCCCTCGCGACAAGCTCTCGTAAACCACCGATGGCGCCCATGACTCCGGCGGCCTCCGCGGGGAGGAAGATTGTTGCGTTCTTCCCCTGAGCGAGAGTAGGCAGGGCCTCGAGGTACTTCATGCCCAGGAGATACATGGCAGCCTGACCTTCGGGTAATGCTGAAGCGATTTTCTGAATCGCCTCGGCTTCAGCGTTCGCCATGGCGAGCCGGGCTTCGGCGAGTCCCTGAGCACGAAGCACGGCCGCGTCTTTCTCGCCCTCGGCGCGGCGCACCTGTGACTCACGAACCCCTTCGGCCTCGAGGATTGCAGCCCGCTTGCCGGCTTCGGCGTTGGTGACTGCAGCGCGGCGCTCGCGTTCGGCGCGCATCTGGAGCTCCATCGATTGCTGAATGTCACGCGGCGGCTCGATCGCCTGGAGCTCGACGCGCGTGACGTCCACGCCCCAGCCGATGGAGGCCTCTTCGATCACCTCGCGCATTCGCTTGTTGATGACATCGCGGCTGCCAAGCGTTGAGTCGAGCTCCATCTCGCCCACGATATTTCGGAGGGTAGTCCGCGTCAGCGTCTCGAGTGCGTAGGGCAGGTTCTGCACGGAGTAGGTGGCTTTCTGCGGGTCGGCAACGCGATAGTAGATGACTGCGTCGATGTCGATGGTGACGTTGTCCTTGGTGATGACGGGCTGGCTCGGGAAGTTGAGGACCTGCTCACGAAGGTCGATTCTCGTCGTGTGACCGGCAGTGATACGCTTGACACCTCCGACATCTGCCTCGAAGTACCGCACGTCGATGGAGCGTGGGACCTCGATGAAAGGAAGAAGGATGTTCAACCCCGACCGCGCGACCCGATGGAAGCGGCCCAGGCGCTCGATGACCATGACTTCAGCCTGACCGACGATCTTGAACGATCTCGTAACGACCATCAGAGCAGCCAAAGCCACCACGCCAAGAAAAATCAAGCCTGCCATACAATCCTCGGGATGTTTTAGCGTGGTGAATATGCAAAAAAAAACGCCGTCGTGGAATTCCACGACGGCGTTGTCGATTGACTTTGCTGCTACTGCTTCAACGCCATGTTCTGACGCTGAGCAAGCGCAAAGAGATCACGCTGGGATTGACTCTGGCGGAGAATCGCGAGTGCGCGCCTGAGCTGTGCGTCCTCCGAGACTTCCCGCCGCTTCTCGGTCGAATCACCAAACGCGATACGGGCGATGCTGGAACCCAGGAGTCGGTCGATCTCGCCGCCTCCGGCATCGAACTGCGCCTTTTCGACTTTCACGCCCTGTGCAACCAGTCTCGAGAAGAACTCGTCTCGCCACGCCTTGGTTACCACGAAGCCTGGCTGAACCTTGTTCTTGTGCTCGACGGCGTAGTTCACGAGGGTTGCGCGGAAAACCTGCGCCTTTGGGGCGAGGAGGTTGAGCAGCTTCTGCTCGTCGGTGGAGAGAGTATCGGGTTGGACGATAATGTCGGGTGTTACTGCGCCACCGCCGTAGACGATGCGGCCGGCGTCGGATTTGAATTTCGGCCGTGATTTGCGGACCGAGTCAGTCTCCATCGAATCGGGCAGAACCTCGACAAACTCGCCATCGGGAAGAAGCTTGCGCTCCTTCTGGATGGACCGGCCACTCGGCGTGTACCATTTGGCGGTCGTCATCTTCAGAGCGTAGCCGCCGTCGAGTGGATAGACGGTCTGGACGAGTCCTTTCCCGAATGAAGTCGTGCCGACTATGAGAGCGCGATCATGATCCTGGAGCGCGCCAGCCACAATCTCAGAGGCTGATGCGGTGCGGCCGTCGGTGAGAACCACGAGTGGAATATTGGGAGCAGCCGGTTGATCGGTCGCGTAAAAGACCTGCTGGTCACCGCCGCGTCCGCGGACGCTAGAGATCTCCTGACCTCTGTTGAGGAACAGGTTCGCTACGCTCGCCGATTGATCGAGGTAGCCGCCGCCGTTTCCACGCAGATCGACGATCAGCCCCTTGGCGCCCTGACCGATGAGTCGCTTGGCGGACGCTTCGAGCTCATCCGTCGCGGTCTCGTTGAACTGCTGGAGCGGGATGTAGCCCACGTTGCCGTCGAGCAGAATGGCGTAGGGAACTGCAGGAATGCGGACGTTGGCGCGGGTAAAGGTCACCGGAATCGGCTCAGCGACGCCGGCACGGAGAAATTTCACCGATACCTTGGTTCCCGGGGTGCCTTTGAGTGCGTCGGATGCCTGCGCAGTGGTCCAGCCTCGTGCGCTTGCCGTATCGATGGTGACTATGCGGTCGCCTTCCATTACACCCGCCTGCTCTGCTGGTGTGTGGGGAAAGACGCGTTGTACGGTGACGAATCCCTGGACTTCGCCGATCTCCATGCCGACTCCGCCGTAACGGCCGCCGGTCTGGGCGTTGAAGGTTGCCAGCTCTTTTGGAGAAAGGAGTACGGAATACGGGTCGTTCAGCTCGCGGACCAATCCGCGGGCTGCCTTTTCGTATAGCGTGGCGGCCCCGACGCTGTCCACGAAGCGGCCGGATACGATTTGAAGCACCTGGTCGAGCAGCCGCGCGCCGTCGCGCTCTTCCTTCTGCTGCATGACGAACCCGCCAGCCAGAAGTGGAATCAGAACCAGACTGACGAGGGCAATTTTTCGTGGAATGGTCATTCTGTGATGGCGTTAAGTGAGTCGTTGCAAGGTAGTACATACGCCCGAAAACCGGCAGAGTTCCGAGCGGTCGTGCGGCTTATCTGCAGGGAACGGGCCTCATGCCATTCGCCCGGCGAGAACGTAGTCAACGAGCCAGTCGCGGCTCACCTGTCTGAGCGTCGCGCTGCGCACGAGCCCCGCTCCGAGAAGCATCTCATGCGCTGGCTGGAGAACGCGCTGCAGGTGCGAGGGATATCGCTGTGCGAGAGGAAGCTGCTGAGCAAGCTCGTCGAGAGTTACCCGCCAGGTCACCGTTCCAGACTCGCGAGCGACTTCGAGAAGCCGGTACAGCCTCCGAGCAACCGGGCTGCTCAGCGACTGGTACTGTGGCGATGATAGCGTGACTGTGTAACCGGCGGCGATGTTGTCGCGCAGCAGCGGAGATATGCCAATGCGCGCGTCACCCGGCTCGGATGCAGTGAGGACAGGAAAGAGAGTGAACTGCTCACGGTCGGCCAGTCTTCGTCTCTCGATCGCGACGGAACTGAGGATGGTGAATCGTACGTCAAGGGTGGCATTCGATCGAGCCGCCATGTAAACACCGGTCGACTCGAGAATTGTTCGCTCGAGACGGTTGAACGCGGAGCGAAGCTGCTCGTACGTGCGTCCATCCACGCGCCGTCCGATGGAGCGGAGAAAGGCATGAAGTGTGAAAGTCACTATGCCGTCTGGCGGGAATCCTGCTTCGCTATAGCGCCGGAGGATCTCGACGTAGACGTCCTGATCGAAAGTGCCGGGGAGACGATCTCCGGGACTCGGCAGCACCCGCCAGCGTCCGCCTGACGGCGGAGAGTAGGTTATTGCTGATTCATCGGCCGAGTCACTCAATCGGAAAATGGGGAGCGCTTCGAGTGACCGGTCGAGCAGGATGGCTCGATTTGCGGAGCGCCGACGGGCCGCGAAAGTCATGTCGGGAGAAAGTGTTGCAACACTAAACGGGCGGCAAGGAGCGAACGAAGCTTCGCCAGCCAACAAGAGATGCAGGATTCGCACTAGGACCACGAGGAAGAATGCGCATCGTCAAGTACATCGTAAGCGTCCTTGTCACCACCCTTGTGATTGTGCTGCTGTTGATTGGAATCCTCTCGGTAACCCGGAGGACGCCGGTCAAGCAGGTAGTAGCGGAGGGAGACCGGGATGGCCCTCCGGCGGTGAGTGATCCTCTCTTCCCGAGAACCATCGAGCTTTTCACCGAGACACATCTCGATTCCGGCAACAACGTCAAGATCCTTCTCAATGGAGACGGAACATACCCGCCGATCTGGCAGGACATGGCCGCCGCGAAGCGGACGTTGACCGTCCAGATGTACTACTCGCAGCCGGGTGCAGTGGCCGATACAATGGCGAAGTACTTGGCGGACAGAGCGCGTGCCCACGTGCGGGTGCTGCTGCTAATGGATGCGTTCGGGTCTCAGCCATTGCGGAAGGAATGGGTAGCTGGGCTGAAGAAGGCGGGAGTCGAGTTCGCGTGGCTTCGGCCGCTCAAGTGGTATACGCTGCACAAAGCTGCGCAGCGATCTCATGTGAGAGTGATCGTAGTCGATGGGCGTGTCGGCTATACAGGAGGGTTTGGCCTTGCCGACTACTGGTTAGGAGACGGACACCACGAGGAACAGTGGCGAGAGACGAATGTACGATTTGAGGGTCCGTCGGTGGCAGCATTGCAGGCGGCTTTTGCCGCGGGATGGGCGGAAGCAACTGGTGAGCTTCTGACAGGCGACGTGTTTTTTCCGCCGATGGCGTTCGCCGATGGCGGGAATGTCAACGCAGGCCTGATGCACAGCATTCCAACTATCGGAAGTACGTCGGCGGAACGGTTTCTTGCCCT
>WNGF01005624.1_pt1 | contig 26535 bp, 18 predicted proteins | sample 5400641 | NCBI WGS metagenome assembly WNGF01 (sample SAMN13153371, study PRJNA577476) | soil metagenome | isolation source: 80 cm soil or saprolite under grassland replicate 2 | place: USA:California | collected 2016-06-15 | reverse complement strand
CCTCTGCAACGACGGCGCGGTGCTGCGCGCGATCGAATCGCTGACCGGCTGCGTGCCGCTCGTTCGATTCAACGGGTTCGTGTATCGCCTCACGCCCGGCACGGGCCATCATCACAACTGGCACAACGACGTCCTGCAGGGCCGGCGAGTCGCGATGAGCATCAACCTCGAGCCCGCGCCATACGATGGGGGCATCCTGATGATCCGCGAGCGGGAGAGCGGGCGAGTGATCGAGCAGGTCGAGAACACCGGCGCAGGAGACGCGGTGCTGTTTCGAATCGATCCGGCGTTTCAGCACCGCGCCACCCCGGTGCCCCGCGGGGTCAAGACGGCATTCGCGGGCTGGTTTCGTTCGGAGGAGCCACTCCGTGCGTTGCTTGCAGAGGGGCTGGCGTGATCGTCAGCGATCTGCACGACGCCGCCCTGTACGCGTGGCGCGAGGCGGCCGTGCGGGACGCCGTCCTGGTGCACGTGGACGCGCATCACGACGCGGATGCGAAAGAGTGGGACTTCATCACCATCTCGAACTTCGTGTGGTGGGCGCTGTGCGAAGGCGTGCTGCGCGAGGTCTACTGGGTCGTTCCTGAACCGAGCTGGAAAACGGCGTCCCGCCGCGCGCTGATTGAGCAGTCGCTCGCGACGCTCGCGCGCCAGCACGACGCGTCCGGCGCGGTCGAATCCGGCGAGCGCTTTGTCCGCGCGAGCATCGCCGGCAGACCATTCACGGCATGCCCACTGCGTTCGCTGCCGGAGACGCGCCATGCGCTCCTCGACGTGGACGTCGACTACTTCCTGGTGCCCGACATCGCAGAGGAGTTGCCGCCGATCGAAGGCTCCATGCCGTGGATCTGGCCGGCGGAGCTCCTGGACGCGCTTCGTACGACCGTCGTGAAGCCAGCGGTCGTGACCGTCGCGACGTCCACGCGCGGCGGATTCACGCCGCTCGAATGGAAATACCTCGCGGAGGAGCTGTGCACTCGTTTGGGCGCGGGCGCCGGTGAGCCGTTCGAGGCGCTCCGCTCGGGAGCGGAGGCCGAGCGACTCGGCGATCTTGACGGCGCGGAGGCCCGCTATCAACAGGCGATCGGGCTGCTGCCTTCGAGCGCCGGAGCTCGCTATCGCCTCGCACGGCTGCACCTCCTGCGTGGCGACGATGATGCCGCGCGAAGCGCCTTCCGGGATGTGGTGGGCCGGGACGCATCCTATCGTGCGATCGATTCCGAAGGGCGTCGATGGCATGCGGCTGGAAATCCGGTGGCCGCCGCCCGCGGATACCGCGAGACGCTGCGAATGGATCCGGAGAATTCGTACGCGGAGCTGGGCCTCGCGCAGCTGGCCGCCGCGACGGGCGATCACCTCGAGGCGATCACGCACTTCGAGCGCGCGCTGCAGTACTGCGGCACGCTCGTCGACGCGCATCGCGGCATCGCTCGATCGCTGCAGGCGATGGGCGGCATCGACCGCGCAAGCGAGCACTACGCGCGATCGCTCCGTCTGGAGCTTCTTGGCCACGCACCACTCGATGCGCCGATCGCGACGCGGCCCCGCGCGCCGCGCCTCTTCGATGACGCACATTGGGACATTCATCGCCGGCTCGCGGCGCTTCAGCACGAGACGAACTGGCTTCTCGCCCTTGACCGTCTCCACACGTAAACTCGCCGACTATGCCACCGAGACAAGGATGGGAAGGCTGGGACGAGTACGCCCCCTTCTATGACTGGGAGAATGCGCGCACGGTTGCGCGCCGCGACGTGGCGTTCTGGCAGCGGCTCGCGGCAGCGCAGGACGGTGCCGTGCTCGAGCTCGGATGCGGAACCGGCCGCATCGCCGTTCCGGTGGCGCGCGCGGGAGCGCACGTCATCGGCATCGATCGCTCCGCCGAGATGCTCGCGCGCGGACGGCAACGGCTGCGGCGCGCGAGACTCACCGATCGCGCGGCGCTCGTCCGCGGCGACATCCGGTTTCTCCCGTTCCGCTCCAGGCCGGGGTTCACTCTCGTCATGGCGCCGTACGGGATCCTGCAGTCGCTGACGCGTGAGCGCGATCTGAAGGCGACGCTGCACTCGGTTGCCCGCGTGTTGCGCCGCGGCGGAGTGTTCGGGATCGATCTCGTGCCCGACCTGCCGCGCTGGTCCGAGTACACCGGACGCACCAGTCTTGCCGGAACGACGGGGAAGGGGACGAAGCTGACGCTCGTCGAATCAGTCCGCCAGGATCGCAAGCACCGCCTGACGATCTTCGACCAGGAATACATCGAGCGCCGCGGGCGCGAGCGGCGCGTCCATCGTTTTTCCCTCACCTTTCGCACGCTGTCGGTGCCGCAGATGACCCGGCGGCTCGACGCCGCGGGGTTCCGGATCACCGCGGTGCTCGGCGATTACCGCGGCGGTCCGTGGGACGCGCGCGCCGACGTGTGGGTCATCCTCGCGGAGCGGCGATGACGCTGCTCCAGCGGACCCCGCCCGCGCTCCGGGCGATTCAAGAAAGCCGCCATCGTGTGGTAACATCAACGGTCATTTTTCCTCGTTTAAATCGGGGGTTTCTGCCATGTCCGGCCATTCCAAATGGCACACGATTAAGCACAAAAAAGGGGCGGCCGACGCCAAGCGCGGGAAGATCTTCACGCGCATCATCAAGGAACTGACCGTGGCCGCGCGCAGCGGTGGCGGCGACCCGGATACGAATCCGCGGCTTCGCACCATCGTCGCCGAAGCCAAGTCGGTCAACATGCCGGCCGACAACATCAAGCGCGCCATCCAGCGCGGCACAGGCGAGCTGCCCGGCGTGAATTACGAAGAGATCACGTACGAGGGCTACGGCCCCGGCGGCGCGGCGGTCATCGTCGAGACGCTCACCGACAACAAGAACCGGACGGTCGGCGAAATCCGCCATGTGTTCTCGAAACACGGCGGCAACCTCGCGGCGGAAAACGCGGTCGCCTGGATGTTCGACAAGAAGGGCTACATCGTCGTCGAAAAGGCGAAGGCCGACGAAGAAGCGCTGATGGCGGCCGCGATCGACGCCGGGGCCGACGACATGCGCGACGACGGGGACAGCTGGGAGATCGTGTCGGCGCCGGACGAGTTCCAGAAGGTGCTCGACGCCGTCAAGCGGCTCGGCATCGAGCCGGGCGCCGCGGAAGTCGCGCTGCTGCCGCAGAACTACGTGAAGCTCGAAGGCAAGCCCGCGCAGCAGATGATCCGGCTGATGGAAGCGCTCGAGGAGCACGAGGACAGCAAGAAGGTCTGGTCGAACGCCGACATCGAAGAGAAGGAGATCGAGGCCTCTTTGGCGTGAAGATCTTCGGGATCGATCCCGGCTCCGAACGAACGGGTTACGGCTGCATCGAAACGCTCGGCAGCCGCCACCACCTTGTGATCTGCGGCGCGATTTCGGCCCCTCCCCGTTCGACATTCCCGGAAAAGCTGACGCACATTCACCTTGGCCTCGCCGCGCTGCTGGCGCGTCACCGTCCCGACTGCGTCGCGGTCGAGAGCGTGTTTCACGCGCGGAACGTGCGCAGCGCGATCAAGCTGGGACACGCGCGTGGCATTGCGCTGCTCGCCGCGTCGGAAGCGGGGCTGGCCGTCGTCGAGTACGCGCCGGCTGAAATCAAGCGCGCGGTCGTGGGGTTCGGGCGCGCGGAGAAGGCCCAGGTGCAGCAGATGATCAAGCTGCTGCTCGGCCTCGACGCCGTCCCGTCGCCGCACGACGCCGCGGACGCGCTCGCGGTCGCCATCTGCCACGTGCACAGCGCCACCGGCATCATCGCCGAACGATCCGCGGTCGAGAAGCCTCACACCTCTCTTCGCTCGTGGAGAGACTATCGACCGTGATTGCGATTCTGCGGGGCAGTCTCGTCGAGAAGAACCCAAGCCGGTTGATTGTCGATGTTGGCGGCGTAGGCTATGACGTGCAGGTGCCGCTGTCGACCTTCTACGTCGTGGGCGAGCCGCCCGCGGCGGTCACGCTGCGCGTGCACACGCACGTGCGCGAAGATGTGATCGCGCTCTACGGGTTTGCGACGACGCTCGAGCAGAGCCTGTTCGAGCGGCTGATCGCCATCAGCGGAATCGGCCCGAAGCTGGCGCTGGCGGTGCTGTCGGGCATCGAGCCCGCCGAACTGATCAAGGCCATCCGTCTGCAGGACGTGGCGCGGCTGACCGCGATTCCCGGAATCGGCAAGAAGACCGCGGAGCGGATCGGCCTCGAGATGAAGGACCGTCTGCCGGCCGCGCTTCAGGCCGCCGGACAGGAGGCCGCCAGGCCAGAAGATCAGCTCCGCGACGATCTCGTGTCCGCGCTCGTGAACCTTGGCTATCAGCGTCCGGTGGCGGAGAAGGCGATTGAGAAGACGGTCAAGGATGCCGCTGCCGATCTGCCATTCGAGCAGGCGTTGCGCAACGTGCTGCGTGCGCTGATGAGGACATGAAAGAGGATCGCATCGTAACCGCGTCGGGCGACGAGGACGACCGTCAGTACGAGGCCGGGCTTCGACCTCGCACGCTGGACGAGTACATCGGCCAGCAGCGCGTACGCGAAAACCTGCACGTCTCGATCACCGCCGCGACGCAGCGCGGCGAAGCGCTCGATCACGTGCTCCTCTACGGTCCCCCCGGGCTTGGCAAGACGACGCTCGCGACGATCATCGCGAACGAGCTCGGCGTGCCGATCCGATCCACCGCCGGTCCCGTCATCGAGAAGCCGGGCGACCTGGCCGCGATGCTGACCAACCTGCAGGAGCGCGAAGTCCTCTTCATCGACGAAGTGCACCGGATGAACCCCGCGATCGAAGAGATCCTCTATCCGGCGATGGAGGACTACGAGCTCGACATCATGATCGGGCAGGGGCCGAGCGCGCGATCCGTGAAGGTGCCCGTGCAGCGGTTCACGCTGATCGGCGCGACGACGAGGACCGGGCTGCTGACGTCGCCGCTGCGCGCGCGGTTCGGAATCGTCCATCGGCTGGATTTCTACGGCGAGGACGACATCCGCGAGATCGTGAAGCGCTCGGCGCGGATCATCGGTGTGCCGATCGATCGCGACGCCGCGGACGAAATCGCCAAACGCGCGCGCGGCACACCGCGCGTGGCGAACCGCCTGCTGCGCCGCGTGCGCGACTATGCGCAGGTGCGTGCGAAGGGACACATTACGCTCGACGTCGCGCATCGCGCGTTGTCGCTCCTCGAGGTGGACGAGCACGGCTTCGATGAGATCGATCGCCGCCTGCTCCGGACGATCATCGAGAAGTTCGCGGGGGGCCCCGTCGGCGTGGCGAGCCTTGCGGCGGCGATGAGCGAAGAGCGGGATGCCATCGAAGACATCTACGAACCATTTCTGATTCAGATCGGCTTTCTGGACCGCACGCCGCGCGGACGCGTGGCGACGGCGAGGGCCTACGAGTATTTCGGGCTGGACGCCCCGGGAAAGGACCGCTTGTGGTGAAGGCGCTCAGGCACGTGCAGATTTCGGGACTCTCGACGTACGTGCCGCCGAAGGTGTTGACGAACGCCGATCTCGAGAAGCTCGTCGACACGAACAACGAGTGGATCCTGCAGCGCACCGGCATCCGCGAGCGTCACATCGCCGGGCCCGGCGTCGCCACGTCGGACCTCGCCTACGAAGCGGCGGTGCCCGCGCTGCGCCAGGCCGGCATCCCCGCCGATCAGGTCGGCTTCATCGTCGTCGGCACGACGACCCCGGACACGATCTTCCCGAGCACGGCGTGCATCCTCCAGCACCGCATCGGCGCCACGCGCGCGTGGGGATTCGATCTCGGCGCCGCCTGCTCCGGCTTCACGTACGCGCTGACGACCGCGATGCAGATGGTGGCGACCGGCGCGCACGATCACGCGCTCGCGATCGGCGCGGACGTGATGTCGAGCATCATCGATTACACCGACCGGACGACGTGCATCCTGTTCGGCGACGGCGCGGGAGCTGTGGTGCTCTCGGTCGCGGCGGAGGGGGAACCGCACATCATCGACTTCGCTCACGAGATCGACGGCAACGGCGGTCCCGCGCTCTGCATGCCCGCCGGCGGCAGCCGGATGCCCGCATCGCACGACACGGTGGAGAAGCGGCTGCACTACGTCAAGCAGGACGGCGCGACCGTGTTCAAGTTCGCGGTCCGGAAGACCGAGGAGATCTGCCGCCGCGTGCTGGAGCGCAACGGACTGAAGGGGTCGGATCTCGATCTGTTCGTGTCGCATCAGGCGAACCGGCGCATCATCACCGCCGCCGCGGAGCGGCTCGGACTTCCGGACGAGAAGGTCATCATCAATCTGGAGCACTACGGCAACACCACCGCTGCGACCATTCCGCTCGCGCTCGCGGACGCCGTGCGGGAGAAGCGGCTCAAGACAGGGGACCTGGTGCTGCTGACGTCGGTCGGCGCCGGGTTCACCGTCGGCGCGGTGCTCCTTCGCTGGTCGTTGTAGGTCCCTTACGTGCCTCGCCGTCGCAAGCCCGATCCCGGCCGGATCTTTCTCCTCTCTCCCGCCAACAGCGGCGGCCCGCGCGGTCAGATGGTCCTCTCGGAACGCGCGCGCTTCGATCTGGCGGTCCGCCTGCGCGGTCCGCACGGGGTCGCCATCGGCGAAGTGTTCGCATTCATCAGCGGCCTGTATTTCAAGGGGAAGCTTGCGTACGCGCTCGAGTTCGCGCGTCCACCGGAGCCGGGTGCGCCGCTCACCGGCAGCGGCGCGCTGGTGATCACGCCGTCAGCCGGTCTACGGGCGGTCGAGACCGCGATCACTGTCGATGCGCTGCGCGCGTTCGGCGCCGTCGATATCGCCGCCAACGATCCGCGCTACCGCACCCCGCTCATCGCGAGCGCGCGGGCGCTGGCCGAAGAGATCGGCCCGGAGTGCGAGGTCGTGCTCCTCGGCAGCATCGCGTCCGCGAAATACGTCGACGTGCTGCTCAATGTGTTCGGCGATCAACTGCTGTTCCCGATCGAGTTCGTCGGCCGCGGCGACATGAGCCGCGGCGGCCTCCTGCTCCGCTGCGTGCGCGCGGGCGAGGAGCTGACCTACGTGCCGGTCAAAGGGGCGATCCGCCACGGCCCGCGTCCCCCGAAGCTTGCGCCGATCCGCGGCATCCTGACGGCGTGGAAGAAGCGATAGTCCGGTGGTGCTGGCCTTCAGGGCAGCCGAGCACGGCGACGACTCTGGCGGGTCCTGGCCGTGGCAACCCCATGTCGTGCTCGGGACGAAAAGCGCTGATCACGGGAGACGTGCCTCGGCACGACACGGGGCGCCCCGCCACGGCCACCCGCAGGTTCTCCCTTCCTCCTGTTGGCTCTTTCGACAGGAATGCAGCGTGACAGTGAACGTCGTTGACTAGAATGCTTAAGTGCCTGCCGCCCGCATTCTGATCCCGCCCTCAGGCAGTCACATGCTGAAAGTCGCCGGCAAGGAAGTCCGCCTCACCAATCTCGACAAGCTCTTCTGGCCCGCGGAGCAGATCACCAAGGGCGATCTGATTCAGTACTACGTCGACGTCGCGCCGGTGCTGCTGCCACACATCCGCGATCGCGCGATGGTGATGAAGCGATATCCACACGGCGCGGGCGGCGGGTTCTTCTTCATGAAGCGCGCGCCGGTGCCGCGGCCCGAGTGGATCCGCACCTGCACCATCGAGCACGAATCCGGCAATATCATCGACTTCCCCGTGATAGACAACGTGCCGTCGCTGATGTGGGTGATCAATCTGGGCTGCATCGATTTGAACCAGTGGTACGCGACGTGTGACGACGTGGATCGGCCGGACTACGTGCACTTCGATCTCGATCCGGGCGAAGGGACGACGTGGGAGCGCGTGCTCGAATGCGGCCGCATCGTCCGCGACGCGCTCGACGCGCTCGATATGCCGCCGCTCGTGAAGACGACGGGATCGAAGGGGCTGCACGTCTACGTGCCGATCGTGCGCGGGCCGATCCAGAAGGACGTCTGGACGTTTGCAAAGGCGCTGGCGGTGGAGCTGGCGTCGCGGCATCCCGAGCTGATGACCTCGGAGTACCGCGTCGCGAAGCGGCCGCGCGGACGCGTGCTCGTCGATTACAACCAGAACGCGTGGGGACGCACGCTCGCGTCGATCTACTCGGTGCGCCCGCGGCCGCGCGCGCCGGTGTCCACGCCCGTCACATGGAAGGAAATCGACAAGGGGGTCCGGATCGAGGACTTCAGGATCGACAACGTTCGCGCGCGTATCGCGAAAGCCGGGGATCTCTGGAAGCCGCTCGTGCAGAAAAGCGGCCGCATCAACTTGAAGAAGTATCTCTAAATCAGCAATTCAGATTGCCCGCAGTATTGCGACGGGCAATGCTTCAAACGCTTCGCCGAGGAAGATGAACGCGCTCTCGGCGGCCTTTGTCGGCCTGACCTCGGCGCCGGTAATGACGTTCTGAAACACGCGATCGCGAAGGCCCGGCGGCAGCAGCAGCCGCGACGTCTTCCACGGCTCGCCGCCGAGCGGCACCGGGTGTTCCGTATTGACGAGGCGCGCGCAGAAACGGGGCGCCGCGAACAGGACGGCGTCCTTGCCGGAGGTGCGCGCGAAGGCGACGGCCCCCGCGGGAACCGATACTTCGGTAGGTACCGGCAGGTACGCGCCGCCGAGAAAGACGTCCGACATGTCGCGCCGCAGCCGCAGTCCGGCGGCGGTGACGAGCAGCTTCACCCGTCCATCGCGCCAGGTGCGCAGCCAGTCCGCGATATCGTCGCGGCGCTCCGGCGCGTTCTTCGCAAGGAGCGCATCCACCTCGTCGAGCAGCCGCGCGCGCAGTCTGAAATCGACGGGACGGCGGTTGTCCGGGTCCACCAGGCTCAGTTCCCACAGGTCGGTGCCCTGGTAAAAATCCGGAACACCAGGTGCGCCGATTTTCAGCGTGATCTGCGCCAGCGAGTTGGTCATGCCGAGTGACGCAATCCTCTGCTGAAACGGCAGGAAACCTCCGAGGAGACGAGTGCCGGCGGGTCCTGACAGCGTCCGCTGCACGAACATCCTGAGTGCCTCTTCGTACGGTTCGTTGGGCGTCAGCCAGCTGGTGTGGACCTTCGCCTCCTTCACCGCCTTGATCATGTATTCGATCAGCCGTTCGATGAGCTGTGCGGGCGCCTCGGTCGTTCCCGGCGGCAGATCGACCGGCCAGACGCCGACGAGCGCCTGGTAGAAGCGGTATTCATCCACGCGATCGGGTGCGGGCTCGCCGTCCACGAGCGAACGATGCGGCTTGTTGATCCGCATCCACTTCGACACCTCGCGTCCCCACTCGTCCGGCATCTCGGAGAGCACGTTGATCCTCGCGCGAACGTCTTCGCCGAGCTTCGTGTCGTGCGTGGCGCTCGCGAGCATCTCGAACGGCCAGTCCGCGGCCCTCGCGCTGTTCGCCTCGTGGAACTCCTCGACGGAGCGCCCGAACCTCGACGGGTCCCCTCCCACCTCGTTGATCGACAGCAGGACGTTGTACCGGTAGAACGCCGTGTCTTCAAGCCCCTTCGCCTGGACCGGGCCGGTGTACTGCTGAAGCTTCATGGCGAAGCGGAGCCGCTCGCGCGACTCGTGCTCGTCGACCGGCGGGTATCCGACGCGGCGCTCCTCGCCCGGCGGCGCATGCTCCTTATCGTTGTGCACGTCGCGCGGAAGAACGACCTCACGAAAGAAGTCGAACAGCGTGGACTCCATCGCGGGGTTACGACGCCGTGCACGCGCAATGGCGCGTGCGACGACGGCACGATCGTCCTTCGTCCATCCCTGTTCGTCGACGTACGTGCGGTACACCGGGAAGCACGCGACGACTTCCGTGATGACGTCGCGCAGCGCCTCGAGCGTGAAGTCGCGCGATTTCCGGTTGCTCTCCCCGATCCGGTCGAGCATGTGCGCGAGCACGTTCAGCTCGCTTGCCATCGCAGTGTTCATGATCAGCCGCTTGCTCGCATACAGCACGTCGTCGAACGGCTCGCTGCGGCCGGTGAGCTTGGCATACACGCGGCGGGTCCGCCGCGCCTGCGAGCTGTCGATGAAGACGCCGTTCAGATCGTTGAGGAAGTTGTAGCCCGTCGTTCCGTGCACGGCCCACTCGCGCGGCAGGCGTTCCCCGGCCGAGAGAATCTTCTCGGCGACGACATACAGCGGGCGCGCTTTCGGATCCGCCGCGATCCCAAGCGAGCGCGCGGCAAGCTCCTGCAACATGACGAAATACCGGGCGGGATCGAACAGGCCGTCGGGATGGTCGATCCTGACGGCGTTCACCTTGCCGTCGCGGATCATCTCTCCCAGCAGCCGATGGGTGGCGTCGAAGACTTCCTGGTGCTCGACCCGGATGCCGGCAAGCGTGTTGATGTCGAAGAACCGCCGGTAGTTGATCTCGTGCGAGGCGGTGCGCCAATACGACAGGCGATAGGCTTGCGCCTCGAGCACCTCGTGCAGCGCATCGAAGCTCGCGTGGTCACCGGGAGTGCCGTTGAACGTCTTGACGGCCTTCTCGATCGCCTCGCGCACCACGGGCACTTCGGCGACCAGCCGTTCGAGCCGCGCGCGCGCCACTTCCTTTTCGCGCTGCCGCTCCGCCTTGCGGTCCGGATCGGTTTCCGTATGCGGCGGCAGGTTCTCGAGCGACGTGGTGATGCTCAGGAACCCAGTCGACGTCGAAGAAATCGGCGGCCGCGGCGCCCGGTCCGTTTTCCAGCACGTCGTTCCACCACGCGTTCGTGCCCGTCCCGATCCCCATGTGGTTCGGGACGAAGTCGACGATGTGGCGCATGCCGTGTTCGGCCAGCGCGCGCGTGAACGCCTCGTGCGCCTCCGCGCCGCCGACTTCCGGGTTGATCTCGTTGTGATTGCAGACGTCGTAGCCGTGCGTGCTTCCCGGAGAGGCCGTGAAGTACGGCGACGTGTAGCACGCCGCCACGCCGAGCCGCGCGAGATACGGAACGATGTCGCGCGCCGCCGTCAACGTGAACGCGTGGTGTATCTGCAGTCGATATGTGCTTGCGGGCACGTAGACCGGCCGAGCCGAATCCCCCATCCCTGATTCTGAATCGCTAATCACTAATCACTGATCCTGAATGACTAATACTGAATCTTCGAACCGCGAACTGCGAACCGCGAACCGCAAACCGCTAGCCGCGACTCTTTAGTATGACCGCGCCGGCACGTTTGAAGTGAATGACGGGACCATCGCCGTCCAGATCCACGTCGGGGGGAAGCGGATCGGGGCTGAATAGAGGTTCCTCGGTGGTGAGCGCGACAGCCCATGTGGATGCCGCGTCGGTGCCGAATTGCGCAACAGCATCGAGCCGGACGTCGCCCGCGGATCTGAAGCGCACGACGATCCAGAACACATTGTGGCCGTCGCTGCGCCGCAGCGCCACGGTGTCATCGTCCACGGCAACGGCGCAACCCGCGAGATCCGACGACGCCGAAAGCGCCGGATGATCCAGCCGCAGCGCGATCAGCGCGCGATAGAGCTCGAGCACCGCGCGATGCGCCGGTTCGTCGCGCTCGGCCCAATTCAGGCGGCTGCGCTCGAATGTTTCCTTCGCCTGCGGATCGGGAATGGCCAGGCGTGCGCGCTCGTCGGAGAATTCCGGAAACTCCGCGAACTCGCGGCGCCGTCCTGCTGTCACGCTCCGGCCGAGGTCAGCTTCCAGATCGGTGAAGTATCGGAACGGCGTGCTGGCGCTCCATTCCTGTCCCATGAACAGGAGCGGCGTCATCGGCGCCGTAAGCAGCAGCGCGGAGGCCGCTCGCCACGATTCCGCCGGGATCGACGCGTGCAGTCGATCGCCCAGCGCACGGTTGCCCACCTGGTCGTGATTCTGCAGGCACACGATGAAGCGATTCATCGGCACGCCCGACACATCCGTCCCGCGTTCGGTTCCCAGCCGTTCTGATTTCTGTCCGACGAACAGCCATCCCTGCCGCAGGGTCTGCGCGACTTCACGCGTTGTGCCGCCGAAGTCGGCGTAATACCCGTGGTTGTCGCCCGCAAGCAGCCGCCGTATGACGTGATGAAAATCGTCGGCCCACAAGCCGTCCAGCCCCCATCCCCCTCGCGGAGTCTCTTCCACGATGGCCGCGAGGTTTCGCTCATCCTCCGCGTGGATGAAGACAGGACGCGGCGATGCCGCGCGCACTTCTCGCCCGAGTTCACGGATGATCGCCCCGTTGTCCACCTCGAGCAGCGTGTGGATCGCGTCGAGCCGGAGGCCGTCGAGGTGGTATTCGCGGACCCAGTGCAGCGCGTTCTCAACGATGAAGCGGCGGACCATCGCGGAGCCGTCTCCATCGAGATTCAGCGCCTGCCCCCACGGCGTCGATCGTGTGTCGGTGAAGTACCGATCGTTGAACTCGGAGATGTACGCGCCCTCAGGTCCGAGATGGTTGTAGACAACGTCGAGTGCGGCGGCGATTCCCAGTTGATGCGCGCGATCGACAAGCCTGCGCAGATCGTCAGGCGATCCGTACGCACGCGACGGCGCGTAGAGACACACGCCGTCGTAGCCCCAGTTGCGCGATCCCGGAAAATCCGCGACCGGCATCAGCTCGATGACCGTCACGCCGAGATCGCGCAGCGCCTCGAGCCGCGAGGCCGCGCCGGCGAACGTGCCTTCGGGAGAAAACGTTCCGACATGCAGCTCGTAGACGATCCGATCTGCCGTGGGTCGTCCTCCCCATCGTCCGTCCGTCCACGCGAACTGCGAGGGATCGATAACCTGCGACGGGCCGTGCACGCCATCCGGCTGGAAACGCGACGCGGGATCGGGACGCGCGTCGCCGCCGTTCACGCGATAGCTATAGCGATCCCCTGGTGCCGCCGCGTCGACGATGCGGTCGAAGACGCCTTCGGAGTCCCGGGGAAGCGGATACTCGCCTTTCGCGCGACCGTCGTGGAGCGCGAGCGTGAGGTCGCGCGCGGCCGGTGCCCACACGCGGAACCGCACGCCCGTCCGAACCGGCAAGGCGCCAAAACTGGTGATGGACATCTGATTTGGGGGTCAGACCGGTGTCAGACCACCTCGCTCGCACTCGTCAGGTCGTCTGACCACCGTCTGACCCCGACCCTTGCAGCAGCTCGACGATGCCGTAGAGCGGGATGCGGACCCACTCGGGACGGTTGTTCAGCTCGTAATTAAGCTCATACAGCGCCTTGCCGAGCACGTACAGCTGCAGCAGCGCATCGCGCTGCGAAGGGGCGGCCGGTACGAAGAGCGCGTTGACGGCCGCCGCGAAGTATCCACGCAGGAACCCACCCGTCGTCCATGTTTGCCAGATGCGTGCCCACGGCTCGATGCGCTCGAAATCGGAACGCCGGGAGGCGGTTGCGGCGAACAGTCCCGCGTACGCCGCGTAGCCGAACGAGCGGACCATGCCCGCGACGTCCTTCAGCGGCGATTGTTTCAGGCGCCGCTCGTCAATCGATCGTGCGGGCTCCCCCTCAAAATCGAGCAGATAGAAATCCTGCTCGGACCACAGCACCTGGCCGAGATGGTAGTCGCCGTGAATGCGGATCTTCGAGGCGGCGAATTCGAGCGCCGGCGCGTGCCGGATTCGTTCGAGGAGCGTATCGCGCGCATTCAGAAGACCGGCCGCGATGCGGCCGACCTCTGCGGGTAGCGTGTCGCCCATGGCCGACAGTGACTGCAGCGCCTTCTGCGCCTGGCCAAGCGCGTCCGCGGTGACGAACTCCAGGTCCGCTTTCCCGAACGGCTCCGGTGCGAACGCCCGACTGCTCGAATCCGATGCGAGCGCGACGTGCATCTCCGCCGTGCGGCGGCCGAGCGTCGCGGCGTTTCCAAGGTACCCGCCAATCGCGTGCGCGATCGCATCGGGAGGTTTCGCGTCGATGAGCGCGGTGAAGTTTGCGGGAGGCGTGAACGCGGGGGGCGCATCGCCGCCAACTTCGTCGTAGTAGCGTGCCACTTCGTTCAAGGCGTGCGACCAGCCGTCCCCCTGGCTCGGCACGAGCTGCTGCATCATGCCGAGCGTAGTCGGCTGTTCGCCAAGCCCGGTGTACTCAAAGGCGCCGGCGACGGCGGGCACCCGGGTGAAGTTCGCGCGCTCGGTGAGCTGGCGGCCGATCTCGAAGTCAGGATTGACGCCGGGCTGCAGCCGGCGGAACAGCTTCAGGATCAGCTGATTGCCGTACACGATTGACGTGTTGCTCTGCTCCGCGGACATCCGGCGGGCGTGCAGATCGCTGCCCGTTCCGCCGTGAATACCGGCGAACGCCGTCGTTTTGACCGCGCGAATGGTGCCGCGCTTCGTCGCGACCTGCTCGTCGCGCTCCATCGCATCGAGCAGCGTGCGGGCGTAGCGGTCGTCGAGCCAGCCGTCGAAGAGGAACCCCTTTTTTGCACCCGTGATGTTCGCGAGGATCGCCTGCGCGGCCTGCTCTTCGAGCGACTTCGCGTCCGAGCGGGTGCAGACGGTGAGCGGGAGGAAATACTGCTCGCGCCCGCCGTCGACGAACTCGACGTCGACGATCGTGAGGAAGAGCGGCTGCGGTCCGCGGCGCAGCATGCCCCAGTCGGTAAAGCGCGCCTGCCGCATCGGGCGAGCCTTGCTGCCGAACCAGCGCTGACGCTGCAGGAAGGGCATCAGCAGATCGCGCTCGATGAGCGTGCGGACGTTCCCTTCGAGCAGCGTTTCCCACGCGGCGCCGACGAGCAGCGCGGGAAGCTCCGACACCTCGGCTGACGTTTCCGGCGCAAGGCGCGCGGTGATCGCGGCCGGTGCCTGTTGCAGGCGGAACCAGTAGAACGCGTACGGGCCGAGCGTCACGAAGTACGACAGCTCGCCGATCTTCGGGAACTCCGTCATGCCGAGCATCTCGACGGGGGTCATCCCCTTGAAGCGCGAGAGATCGAGCTCCACCGGCTGGACGGTGCGCGAGAGGTTCGCGACGCAGAGGCTGATCTCGTCCTGATAGCGGCGCACGTAGGTCAGCACCTTCCGGTTCTGCGCCGGGATGAACTCGATCGTGCCCCGGCCGAAGACGGTGTACTGCTTGCGCAAGCCGATCATCCGCTTCATCCAGTTGAGCAGCGAAAACGGCGCGCGTTCCTGCGCCTCGACGTTGATCGCCTGGTAACCGTAGACGGGGTCCATGATCGGCAGCGCATAGAGCCGCGCGGGATCGGCGCGCGAGAAGCCGCCGTTGCGATCGCCCGTCCACTGCATCGGCGTGCGCACGCCGTTGCGATCGCCGAGGTAGACGTTATCCCCCATGCCGATCTCGTCGCCGTAGTACACGACGGGCGTCCCCGGCATCGAGAACAGCAGCGCGTGCATCAGCTCGATCCGGCGGCGGCTGTTCTCGAGGAGTGGCGCGAGGCGGCGCCGGATGCCGACGTTGATCCGCATCTGCGGATCCGCGGCGTACGCCTGGTACATGTAGTCGCGCTCTTCGTCGGTGACCATCTCGAGCGTGAGCTCGTCGTGATTGCGGAGGAACATCGCCCACTGGCAGTTCTCGGGGATGTCCGGCGTCTGCCGCAGGATCTCGGTGACGGGATGGCGGTCCTCCTGCCGGATCGCCATGAACATGCGCGGCATGAGCGGGAAGTGAAATGCCATGTGGCATTCGTCCCCCTCGCCGAAATACGGGCGCACGTCGGCCGGCCACTGGTTCGCTTCCGCGAGCAGCATGCGGTCGCTGTACCGCGCGTCCAGCGCCGCGCGGATCTTCCTCAGCACGGCGTGCGTTTCCTCGAGGTTCTCGCAGATCGTGCCCTCGCGCTCGATCAGGTACGGCACCGCGTCGAGCCGCAGCCCGCCCACGCCGCGATCCAGCCAGAACTCCATCACGCGGAGCACCGCCTCGAGCACCGCGGGATTATCGAAGTTCAAGTCCGGCTGATGGTGGAAGAAACGGTGCCAGTAGTACGCCTTCGCCGTGTCGTCCCACTTCCAGTTCGACGTCTCGGCGTCGGTGAAGATGATGCGGACGCCCTGGTATTTCTGGTTCGTGTCGCTCCAGACGTAGTAGTCACGCTCGGGCGAGCCGGCGGGCGCGCGCCGCGCCGCCTGGAACCACGGGTGCTGATCCGAGGTGTGGTTGATGACCAGCTCGGTGATGACGCGGATGTCGCGCCGATGCGCCTCCTCGATGAAGCGATCGAAATCCGAGAGCGTGCCGTAGCTCGGATGGATGTTCTCGTAGTCGGCGATATCGTACCCGTCGTCTCTGAGCGGCGACGGATAGAACGGCAACAGCCACAGCGTGTTGATGCCGAGCCCCTGCAGGTATTCGAGCTTCTGCGTCAGGCCGGGGAAGTCACCGATGCCGTCGTTGTTGCTGTCGAGAAACGCGCGGACGTGCACCTGGTAGATGACCGCGTCCTTGTACCAAAGCGAATGAGTCGGCATGTCAGTGAATCGCCGGAATCGCCGCGATTGCCACAATTGCCATAATTCTTTTCTCTCCGTTCTCTCCCTTAATTCCGGCGATTCTGGCAATTCCGGCGATTATGGCAATTCGACGTTGAGTATGTGCGCGACGCGCCCCTGCGGGTCCAGCCGCACGTAGTTCCACTCGCCTCGCCAGAAGTAGCGCTCTCCGGAGAGGAGGTCCTGGACGTCGATGGACTGGTGCGGCGGGACACCCCAGGTCGCGAGTGGCAGCTGCACGAACCCGTGCTGCATGTTGAACGGATCGAGATTGACGACGACCATGACGATGTCCCTGCTGTCGATGGAGCGTTTGCTATACGCGAGGATCTCCGGGTTGTCGGTCTGGTGAAACGACAACCCCCAGTCGTGCTGAAGCGACGGGTGATCGCGGCGAATCCCGTTGATGCGGCCGATCATTTCCGCAAGGCTGCCGGCCTGCTGATAGTCGCGGTGGCGGACCTGGTATTTCTCGGAATCGAGATATTCCTCGCTGCCTTCGCGCACCGGCACGTTCTCGCCGAGCTCGAACCCGCTGTAGATGCCGTACGACGCGCCCAGCGTCGCCGCGAGCACGAGCCGCACCTGGAATGCCGGGCGGCCGCCGCGCTGCAGGTACGCGTGCAGGATGTCGGGCGTATTCGCAAACAGGTTCGGGCGCATGTACTCGCGCACGTCGGTCTGCGTGAGCTCAGTGAAATAGTCAGTCAGCTCCGGCTTCGTGTTGCGCCACGTGAAGTAGGAGTACGACTGCGAGAACCCCGATTTCGCGAGATAGCGCATCACCTTCGGGCGCGTGAACGCCTCCGACAGGAAGATCGTGTCCGGGTGCGCGCGCTTCAGTTCGCCAAGTGCCCACTCCCAGAAGGCGAACGGCTTCGTGTGCGGGTTGTCCACGCGGAAGATCTTCACGCGGTGGCCGATCCAGAACTCGAACACCTGCTTCAGTTCGTGCCAGAGCGCCTGCCAGTCATCCGTATCGAAATTGATCGGGTAGATGTCCTGGTATTTCTTTGGCGGGTTCTCCGCGTACTTGATAGTGCCGTCCGGCCGATGACGGAACCACTCGGGATGCTCGCGAACGTACGGGTGATCGGGTGACGCCTGGAAGGCAATGTCGAGCGCGATTTCCAGACCATGACGTTCGGCGGCCGCGACGAACCGGTCGAAGTCTTCGATCGTCCCCAGCCCTGGTTCGACGGCGGTGTGGCCCCCTTCCTCTGAGCCGATGGCCCACGGACTTCCGGGATCGTCGGGCCCCTGCGTCAGCGAGTTGTTCGGTCCCTTTCGAAAGCTGCGGCCGATCGGGTGCACCGGCGCCAGATACAGCACGTCGAACCCCATTGAGGAGACGTAGGGGAGCATCGCCGCGGCTTCGTCGAACGTGGCGCTGCGCGATGGATCGGGTCCGGCCGAGCGCGGAAACATCTCGTACCACGCGCCGAAGCGCGCGCGCTCGCGCTCGACCGTCACTTCGAGCACGCGATCGAACCGCGTCGCGCGGCTGCGGTCCGGGTGTGACGCCATCAACGTGCTGAGATCCTCGCGCAGCGCCTCCGCGACGCGCGCCTCGGCCGGCGTGCTGCCGTCCGCGAGCGCTTTGCCTTTCTCACGCGAGACTGTCTCGACGATCGTCGCCCCCTCGATCAGCTCGGACGAGACGTCCTGGCCGGCGCCGACCTTCTTCGACAGCTCGTGCCGCCAGCTCGCGAACCGATCGATCCACCCTTCGACGGTGTACTCGTAGCGCCCGAGCGTCTCGACGACGAAGGTGCCGTGCCAACGATCGTTCTCCACGAAGGTCATCGGTGCTTCGTTCCACTCTGCATCTCCCGTGCGCCGGTAGAGCAGCGCCGCCGCGAGAACGTCGTGGCCATCCGCATGGATGTCCGCCGCTACGTTCACGCGCTCGCCGACCGTGCGCTTGATGGGAAACCGTCCGCAGTCCACCTGCGGCTGGACGTTCTCAACGACGACGCGCCGCAGGACCGTGGGATCGAGGGCTGGCGATGGTGCAGGGGATAATGCAGTCTGACGCGTCGGTTTCGCTGCCCGCTTGGCCATGAAATCCGCAATCACCGATCCAAATCCGCAATCACCAACCCAAATCCGCAATCACCAATCCAAATCCGCAATCACGCAATCCAAATCCACAATCGACAATCGAAAAATCCGCAATCCGCAACCGGCAATCCGCAATCAATAGACGCCCATCGCCCCCCAATCCTCGGCCCTGCGCAAATCCTCCCTGCGGCAATTCAGCTTCAGGACCGCCATCGATCGCGGCAGCAGCTCGTAGCGGCCGCCCGCGCGGAGCCGTCGTGCCGGCGCCCATGGATCCGCCGTATCGATCAGCGTTTCCCACCGCTCTTCCGGCGCCGTCATCGGCAGCGTAAAGGCAATCGGCTGGTCCGCGCCGTTCAGGAGCAGCAGCAGCGTGTCGCCGATGATGCGCGCGCCGCGCTCGTCCACCTCGTCGATCGCGTCGCCGTTCAACCGCACGCCGAGACAGCGCACATCCGGCGAGCTCCAGGTCTCGTCGGTCATCTCGCGGCCGGACGGATCGAGCCACGCGATATCGAGCACGTCCGCACCGCGGATGCGTCGCCCCTGAAAGAACTTGCGCCGGCGCAGAACCGGGTGGTCCCTCCAGATGCGAATCAGGCGCCGCGTGAAGTCCAGGAAGTCGCGGCGCTCGGGCGTGTTCTCCCAGCACGTCCAGCTGATTTCGTTGTCCTGACAGTACGCGTTGTTGTTGCCCCCTTGCGTGCGACCGAGCTCGTCGCCGCCGCTGATCATCGGCACGCCCACCGAGAGCAACAGCGTGGCCATCAGGTTCCGGCGCTGACGCTCGCGGATCTCGAGCACGCGGCGGTCCGTTGTCGGCCCTTCGACGCCGGAGTTCCAGCTCAGGTTGTGGTTTTCACCATCGGCGTTCTGCTCGCCGTTGGCGTCGTTGTGCTTGGTGTTGTAGCTGACGAGATCGACCAGCGCGAACCCGTCATGCGCCGTGATGAAGTTGATGCTCGCGTAGGGCCGTCGTCCGCTCTGCTCGTAGAGATCGCTGCTGCCCGAGAAGCGCGTCGCCAGCTCGGACACGACGCCGCCGTCGCCGCGCCAGAACCTGCGCACCACGTCGCGGTACTTCCCGTTCCACTCTGTCCACTTGGTCGGAAAGTTGCCGACCTGGTAGCCGCCTTCACCGAGGTCCCATGGTTCGGCAATCAGCTTCACCTGCGAGAGCACGGGATCCTGGTGAATGATGTCAAAGAACGCACCCAGCTTGTCGACGGCATGCAACTCACGAGCCAGTGCGCTCGCAAGATCGAAGCGGAACCCGTCGACGTGCATTTCCTGCACCCAGTAGCGCAGGCTGTCCATGATGAGTTGAAGCACGCGCGGGCTGCGCATGTTCAGCGTGTTGCCGCAGCCGGTGAAGTCCTGGTAGAACCGCGGCTCGTTCGGCAGCAGCCGGTAGTACGACGTGTTGTCGATCCCGCGAAGCGAGAGCGTCGGACCCGCGTGATTGCCTTCGGCGGTGTGGTTGTAGACGACGTCGAGAATGACTTCGAGGTTCGCGGCGTGCAGCGCGCGCACCATCATCTTGAATTCGCGCACCGCGTCCTGCGGCGACATGGACGATGCGTAGCGGACGTCGGGCGCGAAATACGAGAGGGTGTTATAGCCCCAGTAGTTGCTCAGGCCTCGCCGCACGAGATGCCAGTCATCGACGTGATGATGCACCGGCATCAGTTCCACCGCGGTCACGCCGAGCGACATCAGGTGACGAATGGCGGGTTCTGACGCGAGCCCGAGGTACGTGCCGCGCAGCGACTCGGGGATGTAGGGATTCAGCTTGGTGAATCCCTTGACGTGCATCTCGTAAATGAGCGTCTCGTGCCACGGGATCCGTAGCGGGCGATCGTCCCCCCACGTGAACGCGCTGTCGATCACCGCGGCGAGCGGGGCATACGGCGCGCTGTCGCGATCGTCAAAGGTCGTGTCATCCGATCCGAACTTGAACCCGAACAGCGACTCGTGCCAGCGAATGGTCCGCCCCACGACCTTCGTGTATGGATCCAGGACGAGCTTGTGCGGGTTGAAGCGGAACCCCGTGTGCGGCGTGTACGGGCCGTGCACGCGGTAGCCATAGAGCTGTCCGGGCCGCACATCGGGCAGATAACCGTGCCACACCATGTCGGTGTGCTCCGGGAGCGGAATGGTGACAGACTCGACTTCGGACTCGATGGAGTCGAACAGGCACAGCTCGACGCGGCTGCCGTGTTCCGAGAAAATTGCGAAGTTGACTCCGACCCCGTCCCACGTCGCGCCCAGCGGATAGGGGGAACCCGGCCAGACGCGCATGTTCGTCACAGACACAGAAGGATTTAGGTAACACGTTACCGGCAGGGGTTGCAATCAAACTCGGCCGAAGACGCGAACGGGGTGGAGCGAGCGGCGTCCACCTTCGCGCCTTCGGCGCTACGGCGGGACAAGAAGCGCGAGCGGAACGAAGTGAGCTAGTCGGGGTGCAGGGGACCCCGACGATTCAGAAGACGCGAGCGGAACGCAGCGAGCTAGTCGGGGTGCAGGGGACCCCGACGATTCAGAAGACGATGACCATACGCGAATCCGACGCGCGAACCCTGGCCGCCCTGCGCAAGTGGAGCGTGCTGCTCGATAGCGCCTTCCGCGTCCCCGGCACACGGATGACCTTCGGCCTGGATCCCATTCTTGGACTGATTCCGGGTCTCGGCGATCTCACGACGCCGCTCTTTGCGGGGCTGCTGCTCCTGCACGCCGTACGCCTGAAGATCCCCCGCGTCGTGCAGCTGCGCATGGTGATGAATGCCGCGATCGATCTGGTCATCGGCATCATCCCCGTCGCCGGCGACCTGTTTGACTTTGGCTGGAAGGCGAACGTCAAGAACCTGGCGCTGCTCGAGCGCTACGCGCACCCCGGATCCAAGGCGAGCGCGGGGGAGTGGGTCTTTGTGTTGGTCGTAATCGGGTTGCTCGCCGCTGCGGCCGCGGTTCCAATTCTCACGGCCGCATGGTTGCTGTCGCGCTATTCGCTTTTTTGAATCCCCAATCCCTGATCGCGAATCCCTAATCTGAATCGTCGGATCGTTCATCTCCGAATCCGCCGATCCCGAATCTGTGAATCGGCACGCGCTATTCTCCGATTCGCAGATTCACGGATTCGCAGATTCACGGATTCACGGATTCACGGATTCACGGATTCACGGATTCACGGATTCACGGATTCACAGATTCACGGATTCACGGATTCACGGATTCATGGATTCATGGATTCGGCGATCAGGGATTCACGATTAGGGATGAGGGATTGATCTCTATTCTCCCAGCAACTCCCCGAAGGGCTGCAGATCCTCGACGTGATCGCAGACGGCCTTGAGCATCATCAGCATCGGCACGGCGAGCACCGTGCCCCAGAGGCCCCACACCCAGCTCCAGAACATCAGGCCGATGAAGATCGCCACGGGATTCATCTGCGCCGCGCGGCCCATCAGCATCGGCGTCAGCAGAAACCCTTCGAGGCTGGTGATCGCGAACGTGACGCCGCAGATGAGCGCCGTGCGCCACAGATCGTCGAACTGCAGGAACGCCACGAGCCCCAGGCCTGCGGTGACGATCACGGGTCCGAGGTACGGGATCGAGTTGAAGATCCCGGCGAGCAGCCCCCAGAGCACGTAGTGATCGAGGCCGAGCCACCACAGCGCGGCGCCGGTCGCAACCGCCACGAGCAGGCTCGTGAACACCTGGACGAGCATAAAGCTGGCGATCTGCAGGTTGATGTCGTCGAGAATCTGGACCGTGATCTTCTTCTGCGACAGCGTCGGGCCGGCGATCTTGACCACTTTGCGTTTGTAGAGATCGCCCGTGACGAGAAAGAAATAGACGAGAAAGAGCACGAGCACGAGCTGCGCGGCGAAGTTCGCGACGCCGAGTCCTCCCGACCTGAGATAGTCGCTCGCGCGGAATCCGGGCTCGACGACCTCCACTTTCTGGACGCCTCGCGCGGGCGCGGCGGGCGCGGGCTGCCCCGGCGCAAGGGCCGCGGCTTCCTGCGCCGCCTTGTCGATTTCGGTCGCCGCTTGCTGCACCTTCTGCAGCGCGCCGCCTGACGTGGACCGCCGGTGCGTGCGGACACGATCGCGGATGCGCTGCGCGGCCTCCGGCACGCTGCTCACGATCGACATCGCCTCGTCGCTGAGCGTGTAAATTCCCAATCCGACCGCGCCGACGAGCAGGCAGACCGCGATCCCGGCGCCGATCGCACGCGGCACGCGCACGCGGTGCAGCGCCGTGACCATCGGCGCGAGCGCATAGCTGATCAGGATCCCGAGCACGATCGGAATCAGGACCGCCTGCGCGTACTGCAGCATGTAGACGACGGCAACGATCGCGATCGTGGTGAGCGCGAGGCTGCGCACGTCCACCGGCATCCGGATCACGATCGGGTCGGCGTCCTTGTCAGGACGCGGCGCGGCGTCGATGACCGCCTTCTCTGCGGCCGCGGATACGTTGTCGTCGGCGCTCATGGAGGTTTGCGCCGCGATTGTACCGCAGTACGATCGGCGTGATGGACGTCGCGGACTTCCAGTTTGACCTTCCCGACGAGCTGATCGCGCAGGAAGCCGCCCCGCGTGGCAGGTCGCGGCTGCTCGTGCTCGATCGCGCGAGCGGAGCGATCCGCCACGCGCATATTTTCGATTTGCCCTCGATCCTCCGTCCCGGCGATCTGCTCGTCGTCAACAACACGCGCGTCTTCACTGCCCGCCTGCTCGGTCATCGCGTGCCCAGCGGCGGTGCGGTTGAGTGCTTGTTGTTAGGCGCTCCGGAAGCGGATCCCGGATCCCGCACCCCGGATCCCGGCACGCGCGTGGCGCAAGCCCTCATGCACCCCGGCCAGAAGCTGAAGCCGGGCGCCGTCGTGCGTTTCGAAGGTGACGCCGGCGTGCTGATGGCGGAGGTGCTCGACCGCCACTTCTACGGACGTCGAACGATCCGCCTCTGGTCCGAATCAGGCGGCGATGTCGACGCGCTCGTCGACGCGGTCGGACATATGCCGCTACCTCCTTACATCAGGCGCGGCGACACCGCCGCGGACCGCGAGCGATATCAGACGGTGTTCGCACGCGTGCGCGGATCTGTGGCGGCGCCCACCGCGGGGTTGCACTTCGATGATGCCCTCGTCGCCGCGCTCGAGGCGCGCGGAGTCGAGCGCGCCGAGATCACGCTGCACGTCGGCTACGGCACCTTTAAACCCGTTCGCGTGGAACGCGTCGAGGATCACGTCGTCGATCCCGAGCACTACGAAATCCCGGCGGCGGCCGCGGAAGCCATTACGCGTGCGCGCGAGGAGGGGCGCCGCGTGATTGCCGTGGGCACGACGACGACGAGGGCCGTGGAGGCGGCCGCGAGGTCCGACGGGGGCGTGAGCGCCGGCGCGGGCTCTGCGTCGCTGTTCATTTACCCGGGTCACACGTTCAAGCTGATTGACGGCCTTCTCACGAATTTCCATCTCCCGGCTTCATCGCTGCTGATGCTTGTTGCCGCCTTCGCCGGACGGGAGCGAGTGCTGGCGGCCTACCGCGAGGCCGTCGAGCGCCGCTACCGCTTCTACAGCTACGGCGACGCGATGTTGATCGTGTAGGCCGGCCCTTGTATGGGCCGGCACGCGCCGGGGCATAAAGCCCCGGCCTACGGTATTCTCAAGCGCGTGAAATTGCCGTACGAAGAGTTCGACCTGTCGGGCGTGCGCACGTACCCGCTGGCCTCGAGGAAGAGCAAGGCGAACGCGGCGGACTTTGCGAAGTCGTATCGCGGCGCCGCGCTGCAGCCGTTCATCGACTCCCTTCCCGGGATACTCGCCGCGGGCGATTTCAAGGCGGTGGTCTCGGCCATCAAAACCGCGCACGCCGAAGGTCGCGGCATCGTGTGGGGTCTCGGCGCGCACGTGATCAAGACCGGGCTGGGGCCTGTCATTGTCGATCTGATGGAGCGCGGATTTGTGTCCGCCGTGGCCACAAATGGCGCGGGGGTCATCCACGACTTCGAGCTGGCGCTCTCGGGCGGGACGTCCGAGGACGTCGATGAAGCACTCGGACCGGGACGCTTCGGGATGGCGGAAGAAACCGGGCGGCTGCTCAACGCGGCGATTAATGACGGCGTGAAGCAGGGGCTCGGCCTCGGGCAGGCTGTCGGACGCCGGCTGCGCGAGATGAAGCCGCCGCACGAGGCGCTCAGTGTCGTCGCCGGCGCGGCGCGGCTCGACATCCCTGTCACGGTGCACGTCGCCATCGGTACCGACATCATTCACATGCATCCCGACGCCTCCGGCGCCGCGCTGGGGGAGGGAAGCCTGCGCGATTTCCGCTACTTCGTCTCGAACGTCGCGAGGCTTGCGGGCGGCGTCTTCCTGAACTGCGGATCCGCGGTCGTGTTGCCCGAGGTGTTCCTGAAGGCGGTCGCGCTCGCGCGCAACCGCGGCACGTCGCTCGACGGACTGACGACCGTCAACCTGGATTTCACGCGTCTCTACCGTCCGCAGACGAACGTCGTCTCGCGACCGGTCGCAGGGATCGGCAAGGGGTACTCGCTGGTAGGACACCACGAGATCATGATCCCGCTGCTGGCGGCGGCGCTCGTTGATTAGCCCCGCACTGCGGAACAAGGCCGGCCTGACCAGCCTCCGCTGAAGCTTCGGCGGTCCGCCGTAGCCTTGGCGAAGGCGGAAGGCCCGTCTGGTATAATTAAAGGTTCCTGCCGGTGTAGCTCAGTTGGTTAGAGCACGCGGCTCATATCCGCGGCGTCCGGGGTTCAAGTCCCTGCACCGGCACCATTTCTTCTTCGCTGACAATGTTGAATGATGAATGTTGAATGATGAATTCAGCATTCATCATTCATCATTCAGCATTCAGCATTCAGCACTGATATGCCGCTTCTCGATCGCATGCGGCGCACCATTGAACGCCACGCGCTCGTGGCGCCGGGCGGACGCGTGCTCGTGGCGCTGTCGGGCGGACCCGATTCGGTCGCGCTCGTTCATCTGTTGCTCGACCTGCAATCGTCCGGCGACCTCGTCGTCGCGGGCGTTGCCCATTTCAACCATCGGCTCCGCGGAGAAGACGCGGACGGCGACGAGCGGTTCTGCCGCGAGCTCGCGGCGTCACTGGCGCTGCCGATCGACGTCGGATCGGCGGACGTGCGCGCCGCGGCACGCGAGACGGGCCGCTCGCTTGAAGACGCCGCCCGCACGCTTCGGTACAAGTTCCTCGACGAGGCGGCAGAGCGGCTGAACGCCGCCGCGATTGCGGTCGGGCACAGCCTCGACGACCAGGCGGAGACGTTCCTGCTGCGCCTGATCCGCGGGGCCGGGCCGCGCGGCCTTGGATCGATCTACCCGCGCGCGGGCCGCGTGATTCGTCCGCTCATTGAAGTCTCGCGCGCGGACCTTCGTCGGTACGCGGAGGAGCGTCAGCTGCGCTGGCGCGAAGACGACACGAACCGGGACCTCTCGATTCCGCGCAACCGCGTGCGGCACGAGCTCATCCCTTATCTCGCGCGGGAGTTTTCTCCGGCGATCGTCGACGTTCTCGCCCGCGAGGCGGACATCGCGCGCGAGGACGAAGATCGGCTGGACCGCGAAGCAATCGATTTTGCGAGTTCGATCGTCTTAAGAAATACAGGCGGAACAATCGAGCTTGCGGCCGGCGCTCTGTGCTCGCTGCACCCTGCGCTGCAGGCGCGTGTCGCGCGTCACGCGTTGGCGATGCTTCCCGGCCCGGGCCATATCGGGTTCGACCAGGTACAGCGGTTCCTGGAACTCGCAAAGGGGGAGCGCGATCGGGACTCGGTGAGTTTTCCCGGCCGCCAGGTGGACCGTCGCGGCGATCGGGTCGTCATCGCTCCTGCCCTGAGCCGGGAAATCGCCGAAGCGAACTCTTTTCGAGTTCCGCTGTCTATTCCTGGTGAGGTCAGGCTCGACCGGGAAGGATGGGCGGTGTCGGCGGAACGTGTCGAATCCGCGGGGTCGGCGACGGCCCCGGGAACGGGGCGCGCCGCGGTCGTCGCCGTCGCCGCGATGCCGCTCGCGCTTCCGCTCGCCGTTCG
>WNGF01005501.1_pt1 | contig 26553 bp, 26 predicted proteins | sample 5400641 | NCBI WGS metagenome assembly WNGF01 (sample SAMN13153371, study PRJNA577476) | soil metagenome | isolation source: 80 cm soil or saprolite under grassland replicate 2 | place: USA:California | collected 2016-06-15 | reverse complement strand
GCCCTCACCCCAGCCCTCTCCCAGAGGGAGAGGGAGAAGTCGCCTGGCCCTCTCCCAGAGGGAGAGGGAGAAAATCCAACTAGTCCCAGGCGATGTTGTCCCAGGCGATGTTGTCCCAGGCGATGTTGTCCCAGGCGATGTTGTCCCACGCGGTCTGGTCCCAGGCGATGTTGTCCCAGGCGATGTTGTCCCACGCGATGTTGTCCCAGGCGATGTTGTCCCACGCGATGTTGTCCCAGCTCAGCGTCGCCCAGTTCAGCGTGTTCCACGCGATCCCCAGATACGTGGGGTCGCGCCACACCAGCGGCTGACCATACAACGCGGGGTACAACGCCCGCGCCACCGCATCCGAAGGCCGCCACCCGGTGGAGCCACCCGATGGCACGCCACTCTGGAACGCCGCTTGCGCATTCAACAAGCCCCGTCCATCAGCCGACGGATCGGGCAATGCGCCAACCCCGCCGTAGCCCACCGCGGTCATCGTGACAATCGACTTCAGCTGCGACGGCTTCAGCTCCGGCAGGTGACCGAGCACCAGCGCGGCCGCGCCCGACACCACCCCAGTGGCCTGCGACGTCCCCGTCAAACGGGTCATCGACGTGCCGTTCGAGGCATAGCCCACGTGGTCCGGGTACAGCGTGTCGATCTTGCTCCCAGGCACCCGCAGCGAGTACAGCTTGCGGCCTGGCGCGATCACGTCCGGCTTGGCCCCGCCACCTGCTGACGTGCCCCAGGCGGAGAACCACGCCAGGACATCATCAGCCAGACTCAGCGTGCCCTGATCGTCCAGTGCGCCGACGGTGATGGCCAGCGGATCGATCCCGGGCGATTCCACGGTGCCCGAGTTTGGTCCGGTGTTGCCGGCGGCCACAATCGCCACCACGCCCCGCCGAACGGCAATCTCGATCGCCGCCGACAGCGGATCGGTCACGTACGAGTTGGACGGCGGTGGCGGCGCGCCGAACGACAGGTTCATGACGCGGATGTTGTATTGGGTGCGATGGCCGAGGACCCACTCAACCCCGCGCACCACCGACGAAATGCGTCCGCCGCCATCCTCGGTGAGCACGCGCACATCGGCGATCTTGGCCGCGGGCGCCATGCCCACGTACTCGCCAGCCGTACTCTGGCCGTTGCTGGCGATGATGCCCGCGATATGGGTACCGTGCCCGCCCGGGTCCTTGCTGGCATCCGGGTACGGGTCGGCGAAGTTGGCCGAAGCCACGATGCGACCGTTCAGGTCGGCATCGTTCGCGACGCCCGAGTCGAGCACCGCGACCGTGATGCCCGCGCCCTGACCCTGCGCCCACACCTGATAGGCCTGCGTGATCTGCGGATACAGCGACGCCAACCTGCCCGGAGCCCACGGCGGCGGTGTACCGGTGTGCAGTCGACGCGACGCGACCGACGCGTCCTCGTGCACGTACGCCACACCGGGCACGGCAGCTAGCGCCTGGATGCCCGCGGCGTTGGCGAAGCCCGCGGCGGCGTCGATGATGGCCAGTCCGCCAACCGCCGTGCCGAATTGCCCGAGCAGGGCGAGCGCGGCCTGCGTGCGCTGTACGTTCACCGACCCCGAGAACGGAGCCGCCGCGTGCTCCATCTCCAGGATGATTGGTTGTCTGGCCAGGGCGTTTGCCGCCATCTTGACCAGCAGCGCGGGCGAAATCTTCGGGTTAGGCGGGGGGCCTACCTGGGCGCCGACGGGCGCCGAGGCCGCGCTCGACACGAGCAGTGCGAATGCGAGCAATAGCGGAGCAACAATCCGCATTTGTTTGCCGCCTTATGAAGGTCAGCTGCCAGCAACGGGGCGGGGACGAAGTGGCAGCATGAATCCGAACGTACTGCCCTGGCCCGTACCGGGCGACGTGGCCCAAACGCGGCCTCCGTGTGCCGCGATGATCGCCTGGCAAATGTAGAGCCCCAGCCCAGTGCCCTCCAGCCGGCGGATGTCCCGACCACGGAAAAAGCGCTCGAAAACGTGAGAGGCGTCCTCTGTGGCAATTCCTATGCCACGGTCACGCACCAGTACCGTTGCCGTTTGTTCTCCTGTCTCGAGCAAAACGTCGATGGTGCCTCCGGCAGGGGAGTACTTGATGGCATTACTGAGCAGATTCTGAACGACCTCTTCGATGCGCCGCGCGTCCCAATGGCCGATCACACCTTCCGGCGCATGGACGCGAATCTGGTGCTTGTCCGTGGTCGATTGAATTGCTCGTGCCATGTTGCTCAGCATCGCGCGCAGGTCGGTGGGCGCTAGATCGAGGTCCAGCCGACCGCCTTCGATGCGTGAGAGATCGAGTAGCAGGTTGAGTAGCTTGGACAGTCGATCGGCCTGCTCGGCGATCATGGCCAGTCCTTGCTCGACGTCATCGTGATCGGCGGAGCCGGCGCGCACCTGCCGCTTCAGCAGCTGAGCCTGCGCCTTGATCACCGTCGCCGGCGTCTTGAGGTCGTGCGACGCCATCGAGAACATGTCGTCCTTGAAGCGCTCCACCTCACGCTGGTCGGTGATGTCGCGGAACACGATCACGCCACCGTTGAACACGCCGGCGTTGTCGTGCAGCGGTGTTGCACGGAAGCTCAGCGTCCGCCGCGGCCCGATATCGACCTCGACTTCCTGCGGCTCCTCAGTGGCCTTCAGCGCCTGCACGATTGGCTGCAAAGACTCGGCCACCGCGCGCCCTTCAGCCGGCCAGTCCTCGAGCTGCTGTTCCTCGATGGGTTGACCGAGCACGATGCTCGAGTCTTCCAGCGACAGCAGGTCGCGCGCGGCACGGTTGAGTCGCACGAGTCGGCCTCGGCCATCCACGATCAGCAGCGCATCGGCCATGTTGGCAAGGATTGCCTCGAGCTCAGATACCCGCTCGCGGACCTGGATGCCCAGCCGCTCGGTGAAGTGCAGCCCAGCGATGACGACGGCGGCCTCGTCGGAGATGCTCTGCAGGAGCTCCTGCTCGCGTGCGCCGTACGCACCCTTGCGGTAGCTCTCTACCGACAACACCCCGATGACATGGTCGCCCAGCCGCAACGGAGCCGCGACCGCCGACTCCGGCAGTCCTGGCGTGCCCGTGGCGTACTGCACCTGGACGCGCGGGCCTTCACGTGACCATTGCTTGATCAGGCGCGCGTGCCCGGTGCGCAGGACGTCGCTGGTGAAGCCTTTGCCGAGTGGGAACGACCCACCGGGTAGCTCGTGTCCGTTTTCGATCTGCCACACCACCTCCACGGTCTCGCTGGCTGGGTCGTACAGACCCAGGAAGAAGATCGTTGCGTCCATGTGACGCCCAACGGCCTCGTGCAGGAGGCGGCAGAGTTCAACCAGGTCGTGCGTCCCTACCAGGCTCCAGGCGGCAGTGTTGACGCCTACTGGCCGTGGACGCCCACGACGCGGTCGTGCAGTGGAAGAGCGGTTCGGCAGGCGAGTGGAACCGGAGCCAGGACGCACGGGTGATGCCTCCTGAGCCCGTCGGATCGTTTCGGCCGCGGTTGCCGCCCGCTGCATACGGGACTGTCGTGCCACTCTGTTCTTAGAGACGAGACTACGGATTGAGTGGCGCCTCTCACTCAATTCTGCTCAATGCTGTTCGCCGGAAACAGAGTCAACTGGCGTACCAGGCTTATGCCGATCGGCATATCGTGGCATAGGACATTCAGGCGATCTGAGTTCCAGATCGAAAGACTGACCAGACTCGCCACAATGTCGATGGGTCGCTCAACGGATCACCGTGGACCAGCACGAAGTCGGCCGGCGCGCCCTCCTGGACGCGGCCCGCGTAGGGTTCGCCGAGCACTTCGCCGCCGCGGCAGGTCGCCGCGCCAAGAGCCTCCCAGGGCTCGAGCCCGGCCTCTACGAGCAGCTCGACCTCCCACGCCAGGTGCCCTGCGCGAACCGAACCGCCACCAAAATCCGAGCCGGTCGCGATGCGTACGCCCGCCTTGTGCGCGGCCATGACCGCCGCGAACGCCTGCTCCCGCCGATTCGCCACTCGCGCCCGTCCCTCGTCAGAGGTGAAGCGCTCCACGCGCGTGGTCTTCGCGAACGTTTCCCAACTGGCAATGACTGACAGCGTGGTCACCAGCGCGATGTTGTTCCTCACCATCGTGCGGGCGATGTCGTCGTCAATGGCGAAGCCGTGCTCGATCGAGTCGACCCCGGCCTCGGCCCCGACCCGGGCGCCAGCCTGGATGGTCGCGTGAGCCGTGATTCGTCGCCCCCGCGCGTGCACCGCCTCACACACCTTTTTCACTTCTTCGACACTGAATGGCGCGGTCTCGCCGCCGCCGGGCGGGTCAAGCATGATCTTGACGAAGTCGGCCCCGCGGTCGAGCTGCTCCAGCGCCAGAGCCTCGAGCTGCGCGCCGTCCTTCGCCGATAGGGTCAGCGGCTCCAGGTAGCCCGACTTGGCCACCCACGTTCCCGCGGCGCGTATGTACGGCTGGCCCGGCGTGTCGCGCAGCGCATCGCGCATCTCTACGTTGAGCGCTTTGCCGTCCACGCTCGGTGCGCCGACGTCCCGTGCCCACAAGATGCCAGCCTGGGCCAACCGGTTGGCGTTCTGCCGCGCGACCTCGCGCAGCCGGTCCGGCGGGTCCGCGCCGCGGTCGATCCAGTGCGCGCCGCCCTGCAGGACGAGGTGGCTGTGGCCGTCGACCAGCGCCGGGATCAGCGTGGCGCCACTGGCGTCAATGACCTCCTGGCTACCTTTTGGATCGGCATCGCCATCGGGCCCAAGCCAGGCAATGTGGCCGTTTTCGATTCGTAACGCCATGCCGTGCTGGAGCTGAGCGCTCATGCCATCCGCGAACGCAAACTCCCGCAGCAGCATCTGGCGACTATCCTAACCAGCCCGCGAGTCGCGACAGCGCATCGGCGTGCACCTCGAGCGGTTGCCCCGACGCCAGCGTTAGCACCGTCGGCGGCTCGCCCGCCCTGGGCTCCAGGAACCCGATTTCGGCCAAGCGGCGCTCAACCGTCCAATCCGCGCCGCGAGCTGCATGCACAACGGCGATGAGCATCGGCGCGGAGATCGCCGACGGCTCCACCTCCGCCTCGGCACAGATCGCCTGCACCGCCCCCGCGATGCTGGTGGCGTGCACCGTCCCCACCATCCGTACGCCCTGCGCCAACAACACAAATGCGCGCTGCGCCGCTGGGCCGTGCAGATAGAGCGGCATGTGCCAGCTCAGCTCATTGATCAACAAGTACACCGGCCCGCCCACGGTGGGCACCGCCAGCGGGTCCCTGGCCCCCGAGGTGACGTACACCTGCGCCTCGGGCGGCAGAAACTCCAGCACCGCGGTCGCCAGCGTGGATTTGCCAGCCCCTTGCGGCCCGGCCGCGACAAACAACGATGCTCCGCCCTGCAACCCAACCCGGAGCACCTCCGCTGCCTCGGCAGACAAGGTCCCATTGCCGACCAGCTCCGCTACCGAATATTCGGGGCCATGGAGCATCCCGAACCACGGCCACGGATCGTTCACCACCTGCACCGCCCGCAGCGTAACCGCCCGCTCCGCGCGGCAACCGCCTGGCAGGACTTTAGTCCTACCGCATCGCGCCGATAGTCAAGGCATGGCAATGACAGCGGCGAAGCGTGATCGGGCTGGTGTGCAACTGGCTCAGCAGGAAACACAGGCGAAGGACTCGCCCTGGGGCGGGTTACGGAGCCGGTTCCTTGCATCGCTGCCGCCCGATGAGCAGGTGCGCATCTTCGACCTGAGCGCGCGCACATCCCAGACACTGCACCGCTGGGCAACCCGCTATCCGCTGATCCGCCGCGTCCGCGTCTGGCCGCTGTCCCTCTCTGTCGCCGCGGGCGCCCCGTTCACCTCAGTCGAGGCACTGATCTCAACAGCCAGATTGAGCTTGTGGGTCTTCACCCTCGACGATCTGTTCGACGAAGAACGCGTCCCCCAGGTCGAGCTCATGCGCCGCGCGCAGCGCTACCGCTCGCTTGCCCACCGCGAGATCCCCTGCCCCAGTGGCGACAGCCTCGCCACCGCGCTGTGCGAGCTGCGCGATGACCTCGCGGCCTATCCCCTCTTCAGTCAGCTCGGCACGGAGTGGGCGGATGCGCTGTGCGGAACGATCGAGGGCATGACCCGCGAGTACCAGTGGCGCTCCGCCTACCGCACCGGTGGCTCAGCCACCCTCCCAACGTACGAGGAATACGTCGACATCGGCCGCTACAGCATCGGTGGGCCACCGCACATGTGGGCCGCCCTCATCACCACCGATGACGACTCGACGCCCAAGCACCTCGAACATCTGCGCGCCATGGAGCAGATCGCTTCGACCTGCATCCGCCTGGCGAATGACCTGCAGAGCTATCAGAAGGAAGTCACCGAGGGCAAGATCAACGCCCTGGTCATCCTGAGCCGATCGCTGTGCGAGCAGGGCGTCCCAGAGCAGGACGCCTACGCCCAGGCCGAAGCCCGCGTCCGCGCCGACATCGCCGCCGGCCTCGATCGCCTCTCCGAGCTTCGCCGCCAGGCGGTCACCAACACCGGTCGCCCCGAAGCCGCCATCGACAACATCGCCCGCTTCGTGTGCGACTTCTACACCGAGCACGACTACCACACCTTCCTGGCCCCCACCAGCTAATGCCCCGCCTCCTGCTCCAAGCCGAGAACCGCCCAGGTATCGCCGGTGTCGCCTACGACACCGGCTGGCTGGCCGGCGTCGCGTCGACCGAAGACCGCCGCGTCAGCCGCTTCCCGACCTCGCTGCGCTGGCTGGCCGATCACCAGCTCAGCGATGGCAGCTGGGGCAGCAGCGTGCGGTACGAGCACGACCGCATCCTGTGCACCCTCGCCGCCCTCGCGCCGCTCGCCCAGTTCGGTCGACGAGAAGCTGACCGCCAGGCGGTCGAGCAGGGCACCCGCTACCTGTGGCAGCACGGCCACCTCCTCGGCAAGGAGCCAGTCGAGCTGGTCGGCTTCGAGCTGCTTCTGCCGACGCTGGTCGAGCGCGCCCGCCTGGCCGGCGTCGCGGTGCCACCCCATCTCGACATCTACACCGCTGCCCGCGCCCGAAAGCTCGAGCTTCTCCCGCCACACGCCCTGTACTCGGCGCGCACCACTGCCGTGCACTCCCTCGAATTCCTGGGTGAGCAGGCCGACCTCGCGCGGCTACCAGATGCCCAGGGACACAACGGGTCGATCGGCAATTCCCCAGCCGCTACGGCCTTCTTCCTCGACCACATCGAAAACAGCCGCGCCGCCGCCTACCTTGGCAGCTGCCTGGACTGGACTGGCGGCGCCACCGCCCCGGTGCTCCACCCGTGCGAGACGTTCGAGCTGCTGTGGTCCGCCTACCACCTGTTCCTCGGCGGTGCGCCCGCCTCGGCGCTGCTGAGCAAGTCCGATCGCGCCCACCTGCGTACCGCGCTCGCTGCCGGCGGCGTCAGCCTCTCCCCCACGTTCCCGATCCCCGACGCCGATGACACCGCCGTCGCGCTGCTGCTGCTCCACACGCTTGGGGAACCCGTCAACCCACGTGTGCTCGAGGCCTTTGAGGGCAAGGACGGCTCGTTCGTGAGCTTCCCGTACGAACGCCACTCCTCCGTGGGCGTCAACCTGCACGTGCTTCACGCACTGCTCAACGTGCCGGGCTACCCGGCAGCACGGCGCAGCATCAACCGCATTGTCGACTACCTGGCCGATCAGCACAGCGGGCTGTACTGGATCGACAAGTGGCACATCTCGCCGCTGTACGCGACCGCCCATGCGGTCCTGGTGCTCGATGAGCTGCCGACTAACCCGATCCAACACCTCGTCGAGCAGTCGCGTGAGTGGCTGCGCCACGTCCAGAACGCCGATGGCTCGTGGGGCTTCTACGGCCAACCCACCGCCGAGGAGACCGCGTACGGCCTGCTCGCGCTCACGGCAGGCGCGTACGACCCGCGCGACGCGGCCCGCTGCGCCGCGGCCGCCCGCTACCTGCAGCAGGTCCGGGACGAAGAGTTCCCGCCGCTATGGATCGACAAATGTCTCTACACACCGCCCCTCATCGTGGGCGCCGCAATCGACGCGGCCCTCACCACCTGGATCCGACGTTCTACAGGAGCTGAAAGGAGCTGACCATGTCCAACCAAGAACACATCCCCACGGGGCCGATCCTCGTCATCGACGATGAGCCCTACATCCTGCGCTCGCTCAGCTACCTGCTGACTCGCGAGGGCTACACGGTCGAGACCGCGACCAACGGCGAAGACGGCCTGAAGCGCGTGCGCAGCCTGCAGCCGCCGCTGGTGTTCCTCGACATCATGATGCCCAACATGAACGGCTACGAGGTCTGCGAGCAGGTCAAGGCTGACCCGTCGCTGGCAGGCACCTACGTCATCATGCTGAGCGCCAAGGGCCAGCAGATCGACCGCGAGCGCGGCCTGCTGGGTGGCGCCGACGAATACATGACCAAACCCTTCAGCCCGCGCGACGTCGCGCAACGAGTGCGCACGATCCTGGCCGATCGTGCGTCCAGACCGGCCGCCTGAGAGAGAGGATCCCCGTGCGCGCGCTCGAGCTCCTGACGGAGCGACTCCAGCACCTGTGGAACGGTCCCTCGGACCTGCCCCGAGCCCTCAAGCTCGAGTGGCGGTTCGTGGCCGTTCGTTGGCTCGGCATCGCCTTCGTCATCCCAGCGGTCCTGCTCGCCAATCTCGGCTCCGAGCGGCTGCTCGCCGCCTATGCCGTTATCGCCGTCGCGGCGATCTACAACTGCTTCGTCCAGTTCGTGATGCCGCGCCGGCCCCAGTTGCTGGCGAACGGTTACCTCACCACGCTCGGTGATGGTCTGCTCGATATCGCGCTCGTTGTGGTCGGCGGCGGCTTCGATTCGCCGTTCTACTTCATCCTGTTCACCGTCACCATCGCCGCCGCGATGCGGTATGGCTACGGCCCGTCACTCGGTGTCGCGCTGCTCTATGTCGCGGCCGACGCTGCTGGGCACGTCATCGAGCACCAGGTGCCCGATGGTCCGTTCGTGTTCCGTTCGCTGTTGCTGCCGCTGACCACGGTGCTCGCTGGCTACCTGCGCGAGCAGGCGCAGCAGGCCGAGGCAGCGCTCCAGGAGCGACTGCGCCAGTCGAACGCCCTCAACGAAGCCACGGCCGCTCTCGGCGCCAGTCTCGAGCTCGAAGCAGTGCTGCGGGCAGCAGTAGCCGCGGCGGCGCAACTATTCGGCAGCCCGACTGCCGTGCTCCAACCGTCGAGCGGCCTCGATGGTGATGGCTCCTCGCGCCCCGCGCCGATCTTCTTCCCGCGCAACGACGACAGTCAGCTGGAACGAGCGCTCGAGCGCCTGTGCAATCAGCACGCGCGTCGGGCAGGCGGTCAACTCAGCGAGGACGAGCTGATCACCGTTGACGTGCTGCCGACGGGTGACCAGGCCATCGTGCTCGTGCTGGCCTTGCCGACCCGCCACACGTCGCTGGCAACGCTCGCGCTGGCCGTGCCACCGGGCGCTAGCGTCACGCTCGACTCCGACATTCTGGATGCCTTCGTCGAGCGCATCACGCTGGCCATCGAGAACGCCTCTCTGTACCGCACGCTGGCTGGGCGCAGCAACGACCTGCAGCGCGCGTACTCCGACCTTGCCGCCGCCCACCAGGAGCTCCTTGGTGTGGACGAGATGAAGACGAACTTCCTCGCTAACGTCTCGCACGAGCTGCGCACCCCGTTGACGTCGATTCGCTCCTTCTCCGAGCTGCTGCTCGCGTACGAGGACGACGCGACCGTTCACAAGGAGTTCCTGCGCATCATCAACTCCGAGTCGGAGCGCCTGACGCGACTGGTCAACGACGTGCTGGACATCACCAAGATCGAGGCGGGCCACATGGACTGGCAGATGGCCACGCTCCACCTGCCGGACCTGATGCGCGACAGCGCTCGCACGTTTGGCCCGCTCATCGCCAAGGGCCAGCTGACGTTCGACCTCGACATCGACGACGATCTGCCCGCCATCTACGGCGACCGCGACCGCCTGCACCAGGTGGTAGCCAATCTGCTGAACAACGCCATGAAGTTCACGCACGAAGGCACCATCACGCTGCGCGCGCAGCGGCACGACGACGCCGTCGTCATCACCGTGTGCGACACGGGCATCGGCATCGCCTTCGAAGACCATGAACGGATCTTCGAGAAGTTCCAGCAAGTTGGCGACACCCTGACCGACAAGCCACGCGGCACCGGTCTGGGCCTGGCCATCTGCCGCGACATCGTCGAGTACCACCAGGGTCAGCTCGCGGTGGAATCGACGCCTGGTAAGGGCAGCACGTTCACCGTGGCACTGCCCATCGCCAGTGCGCTGCCGAAGGCCGCGTGACCGAAACGCATCGCGAATTGCGCGCTGAGATCGACAGCCTCGCGGGCGAGATCATCCACGCCTACGAAGAGCTGCACCTCCTCTACGAGCTCAGCGAAGGCCTCACCGCCAGCCTGAGCGTGGCCGACGTGACCACGCTCATCCTCGAGCGGTTGCTGCACGCGCTGAACTCGGGCACGGCGGAGCTGTCGCTGCCATCCGGCACCACTCGCATCGCCAACCCGGCCGTGACCGCCGCGGCCGAACACCGCCTGGCGACGCCCTTGCGCAGCGCAGGCGCCATCATCGGCAATCTCGAGCTGACGCGGCCAGCGGGCGCCGAGCCCTTCTCATCCGCTGACGGGAAAGTCGTCGACGCCGTGGGCACCCTCGCGGCCAACGCCATCCGCAATGCCCAGCTGTATCACGACCTGCGTCAGAGCGAGGGTTTTCTCCGCGCGGTTTTGGATAGTGTCGCCGAAGGCATCATTACCATCGACGACAGCGGCTGTATCGCGTCGTTCAATCCGGCCGCCGAGAAGATCTTCGACTACTCGGCCGCGGATGTGCTGGGCCGCGACGTGCGCTTGCTGCTCGAGCCATCGTGCGCCGGTGAGACCACCGCCCGACGGCGCGGCGGCCGCCCATTCCCGATCGATCTGTCCATGGGCGAGCTGCGGCTCGACAACACCCACCAGTTCGTGCTTGGGGTACGGGACATTACCGCGCGGAAAAAGGCTGAAGCGGCGCTCGAGCACCAGGCGCTGCACGACACGTTGACCGCTCTGCCCAATCGCGTGCTGCTGCACGATCGACTGCAGCAAGCGATCGCCGCCGCGCAGCGCGACGAAGCCTCAGCGGCGCTACTGGTCATGGACCTGGATCGGTTCAAGGAGGTCAACGACACCTTCGGCCACCAGTACGGCGACCTGCTGCTCGAACAGCTCGGCGACCGCATCCGCGGCGCCCTGGCGGAAACGGACACCATCGCCCGACTGGGCGGCGACGAGTTTGCGGTTCTGCTGCCACGCGCAACCGCCGATCACGCTCGGCGCGTCGCCGATCGCCTGCTGCAGGTGCTCGACGAACCGTTCGCGGTCGGCGGTCTCCAGCTCGAGATCGACGCCAGCATTGGCATCGCGCTATCGCCCGAGCACGGCACCGACGCCGACAGCCTGCTGCGGCGCGCCGACGTGGCCATGTATGTCGCCAAGCGGGGCGGCACGGGCCACGCGGTATACAACGTCGAGCAGGACCAGCACAGTCCCGCGCGCCTGGCCATGGTCGGCGAGCTGCGCCGCGCCATCGAGCACAACGGGCTGTCGCTGTTCTTCCAGCCGAAGGTCGACTACCGCTCCGGGCGCGTCAAGGCGGTCGAGGCACTCGTGCGCTGGGATCACCCGCGTCACGGCCTGCTGGGGCCAGATCAGTTCATTCCGCTGGCGGAACAGACGGGCCTCATCCGACCCCTCGCCCGCTGGGTGCTCGAAGCAGCGCTGCGCGAGGCTCGACGCTGGTTCGACTCCGGGCAGGACATTTCGGTCGCCGTGAACCTGTCGATGCGCAACCTCCACGATCCGCAGATTGCCGAGACCATCCGCGAGCTGCTCGACGAGCTCGGCGTACCCCCCATTCGACTGGTGATCGAGATCACCGAAAGCAGCCTGATGGCCGACGCCGCGCGGGCCATGGATGTGCTCACCCGGCTGCGCGACATGGGCATTGGCATCTCCATCGACGACTTCGGCACCGGCTACTCGTCACTGGCCTATTTGAAGCGCCTGCCGGTGGACGAGCTGAAGATCGATCGCTCGTTCGTGTCGCACATGGCAGTCGATGAGAACGATCTGGCCATCGTCCGTTCTACGATCGGCCTGGCGCACGACCTTGGCCTATCGGTGGTGGCCGAGGGCGTGGAAGACGGCGCGGCGTGGAGCCTGCTCGAACAGCTCGGCTGCGACGTCGCCCAGGGCTACTTCGTCAGCCGCCCAATGCCCGCCGTGGAGCTGAACAAGTGGCTCGCAGCCTGGGCGCCACGGATATCTCAGTTTCGTGCTGCCTGAACTAAATGGGCCGGCGTGGCTCAAGCCCGCTGATCGGCCGGCCGATAGTACTAATGTCATGCAGCTCACTTCCGCCAGCCGCCCGACAACCGCCGTCAACATGCGGCGGCTGGTTGTGGAAACGCAGGAGTCGATCCAGTTCGTTGACATCACGGACGAGATCGCAACGTCGGTGCGCGCCAGCGGCGTGAAGCACGGCATCGTGACGATCGTCTCCCAACACACCACCGCGGCGGTGCGCATCCAGGAAGCGGAGCCGCTGCTGCTCGAAGACCTGCTCGGGTTCCTGCGGCGTCTGGCGCCCGCCAACGTGCACTACCAGCACAACGACTTCCGCGTCCGCACCCACCACATGCACGATGACGAGAGCCCGAACGGCCACTCGCACTGCCTGCAGTTCCTGCTCGGCACCAGCGAGAGCGTCCCAGTGGTGGACGGTGAGCTGGCGCTGGGCCAATGGCAGCGGGTGTTCCTGGTCGAGCTGGACGGCCCGCGGGCCAAACGCGAAGTCCTGATCCAGACGGTCGGCATCGGCGACTAGGCCCGTTCGGCGAGCCCCCGAGTTGGGGGTTTGGGGCCACGCCCCCGAGAATCACTGTCTACGTTCCGACGTACGCAAGCGCCTCACGCGCCAGCGCCTCCCAATCCTCAGAGCCCGCGGCAAGCCACTCCCTCTGCAGCCGCCCATGGCCCGGGTCAAACCGCTCACCCACCCCCGCTAGAACCAGCTCGTCGACCCGCCGACGCGGCAGCTTCACCACGAATTGCCCGCGCGAGGACAGCAGCGCAAAGATCCGACCATTCACCTTCAAGGTCCCCGACCCGAAGCCCCGCCGCTGCGTCTCATACCTCGCCGCGGTCGACCCTGTCAGCGTCTCGACGAGCGCCGCGAAGCGATCCTCCGCACTCACCCCAAATACCCGAGCTGCGCCAGCCACTGGTGCGTTTCGCCGACCACCACCCGCGGCCGTTCGCGCAACGCCGCCACCGACACCGAGCCGGTCAAGAACAGCACCGACCGAAGCTCCGCCAGGAATTGCTCGATGAACTCCTGCACCGCCTGATCGCCCTCGAGCGCCGCCTGCAGCAATGGCCGCGCCACCCCCACCAGCGAGGCCCCGAGCGCCAGCGCCCGCGCCGCGTCCAACCCGCTGCGAATGCCGCCGGTGGCAATCACCGGCACTCCCGCGGCGCACGCCCCGACGATCGCTACCGGCGTCGGCACGCCCCAATCGCGCAGCAGCACTCCGAGTCGCTGACTTTGCGCATCCCCCTGCGCCTCAGCACGCAATCCCTCCACGGCCGCGAACGACGTCCCGCCCACGCCGCCGACGTCGAGTGCCTTGACGCCCAGGTCGCGCAGCCGCAGAGCGGTTTCCCGCGTCATGCCCGCGCCGGTTTCCTTGGCGACGACCGGCACCCGCACCTGCTGCACAAGCCCGGTGATTGCCATGGCGACGCCGCGTGCACGCCGCTCGCCCTCGGGCTGCACGCTCTCCTGCAAGTAGTTCAGGTGCACCGCCAGCGCATCCGCGCGGATCATCGCCACGGCCTGCTGCACGTCGTCCGCTGAGAGCGCTTCCGCGCCTTCCTGCGCGATCAGCTGCGGTGCCCCGATGTTCGCGATCAAGAACGCCTGTGGCGCGTTGTCGCGCACCACCGCGTACGTGTAGGCGAGGTCGGATCGCCGCAATGCCGCGCGTTGGCTGCCGACGCCCATGGCCAGCCCGTAGCGCTCCGCCGCCCGAGCGAGCACCGCGTTCACCTCGTGCGCGGTGCGGTGTCCGCCGGTCATGCCCGCGATCAACAGCGGCGCCTTTAGCTGGTGACCCAGAAACGCGGTCTCGAGCTGGACCTCGCACAGATCGATCTCCGGCAGCGCCTCGTGCACGAGGTGCACGTCCGACCACCGAGCGCCCGCCGAGGCATCCACATCCCCCTCAGCCGCCAGCCGCAGATGGTCCCCCTTCCGCGCCTCGATCAACTCATCCACGCCCCCGAGTATGCGCTACGCCACTGCGACGCGCCGTTTCGCGAGCCCTCCCTTCTCCCTCTGGGAGAGGAGCCGGGGTGAGGGCTAGGTTGGTATCCAACACCTCGCCCCGCCGCCGGCCGGAACCGCCGAAGCCGGGGAAATGCTTGCGGCCGCCCAGCGTTCAGCGCTATTCTGTTCCAGCGGATTAGAATCTAATGGAGTTGAACCCGAACGCGATCGTCGCCGTCGACGTCGTCGTCTTCACGCTCCGGCCAGCCGCCGCGGTCGAGAATCAATGGCAGGTCCTGCTGGTCCGCCGCGATGAACCCGCCTTCGGCGACAAGCTGTCCCTGCCCGGCGTGCTGGTCCGAGCCGAGGAGACCTTCGACGCAGCCGCCAGACGCGCCGTCGAAACCAAGGCCGGCCTGGACGCCCGCGACTGGTACCTCGAACAGCTCGGCACCTTCGGCGACCCCGGCCGAGACACCCGCGGCCGCGTCGTCTCCGTCGCCCACGTCGCCCTGGTGCGCACCGACGACATGCAGCTGATGCGCGGCAGCGGCATCCTCAGCATCGACTGGGTCCCCGTCCGCGGATTGCCCGCCGAAACGCTCGTCTTCGACCACGCCGACATGCTCCGCGTGGCCATCAACCGCGTGCAGGCCAAGCTCCGCTACTCGTGGGTCGCGTTCCAGCTGCTGGGCGACCAGTTCACGTTGTCTGAGCTCCGCGCGGCCTACGCCGCGATCCTCGATCCGTCGCTGGTCCGCCTCAACACGTCCAATTTCAGGAAGGCGTTCTCCGACCTCTTCGCCTCTGAGACTCTGGTCCCGGTCGGCCATCGCGCCAGCATCGGCAAGGTCGGACGCCCCGGTGAGCTGTACCGCTTCGTCGGTCCCGTCGACGGTACCCGCACCCGCGAGCTGCCCTGGGACTCAGGCCGCATCCGGTCGATTGCCCGTGCCTGACCTGCTCGTCGTAGGCTCTGGCGCCGCGGGCCTGTCCGCCGCCCTGCGCGCTGCCGATCTGGGTGCCACCGTGACCGTCATCACCGGCGGCGCGCCGCTGGCCGGCAGCAGCCCGCGCGCCCAGGGCGGTGTTGCCGCCGCGCTTGCCGCCGACGATGCGCCCGACCTGCACGCGGCGGACACGGTCGCGGTCGGCGCCGGCCTCAACGATCGCGCCGCGGTGGCCGTGCTCACGCGCGAGGGCAGCCGCTCGATGCGGCACTTGCTGGACGCCGGCCTGCCGTTCGACGCGGACCTGGGTCTCGAAGCAGGCCACGGTCGCAGACGCATCCTGCACGCCGGCGGCGCCGCCACTGGCCAGGTACTTACCGCGGCCTTGCTGGCGCGAGTCGAGGCTCACCCCTCGATCACGCTGCGTACACATACGCCTGCGCGCTCGGTGCTCGTTTCCGATGGCCGTGTGGCAGGTGTCCTTACCTCATCGGGAGCCTTGACAGCCGCGGCGACTCTGCTGGCCACGGGTGGCTACGCAGCCTTGTGGGGCCGCACGACGAACTCGCCCGAGACCCGCGGCACTGGCCTGGCGAAGGCGCCCTCCTGGTCAACGGTGCGGGCGATGCGGTGGTCGATCCGCTGCTGCCCCGCGACGTCGTGGCTCGCGCACTCCACCGACACCTGCTCGGGTCAGGCCCGGTGTTCCTGACCCTGCGGCACCTCGATCCCGCCTGGGTGCACGCGAGGTTCGAAAACCTGTCAAGCAGCCTGGCGGCGATGGGCCTCGATCTGGCCCGCGACCTGCTCCCCGTGGCGCCCGCCGCGCACTACTGCATGGGCGGTATTCGCACCGACACGTGGGGTCGCACCGACGTCCCGGGCCTCTACGCCGCCGGCGAGTCAGCCTGCAGCGGCGCCCAGGGCGCCAACCGCCTGGCCTCAAACTCGCTCTTGGAATGCCTGGTCTGGGGCGCCCGAGCCGCCGAAGCCGCCATCACCGACATCCCCACCGCCGTTGCGAGCTGGCACACGACCGACCTCCCCGCCGCCGTGCGAGGCAACTCTCACGAAGCACCGCACGCCGCCGGCGACCGCCACACCGACCGACCTGCTGACCGCGCGCGAGAGACTCCTGTCCCCCACGGGGAATTCAGTTCTCCCCCTCCCTGGGCCGAGCGAAGCGATGGCGCGTGGCCCAACGGTGAGCGCCTGGATGCTGACCTCGGCGTCGAGCGTGAGCCCCATCGCCTTGCGAACCTTTTTGCCGAGCTCAAGCAACCAGCTGACCTGATCCCAGCACTCGCGGCCAGCAGCGCCCTGCTCCGCCAGGAAAGCCGCGGCGCCCACTTCCGCACCGATCACCCATCAACCAAGCAAGAGTGGCGCGGCCGCATCCACTGGCGCCGCGCGCAACCACCGCGATTCGAGGAGGTCCTTCCCTAAATGACCCTGCTTCTGGCCACGGAGACACCAACCGCGGTCTTCCCCAAAAGCGCGGCGATTGACACGATCGTCGAGTTCGCGCTGGCAGAGGACATCGGCCGCGGGGACATCACGACGGAAGCCACCGTCCCCGCAGATCGGCAGGCAACAGCGGAAATCCTCCAGAAAGCCCCGGGCGTGCTGTGCGGGCTACCACTCGTCGAAGCCGTCTTCGCCCACCTCGATCCACACGTGACCGTCAGGCGCCTGGCCGAAGAGGGCTCATACGGAGACAGCCGCGTCGTAGCGAGCATCGAGGGCCCAGCCCAGGCAATCCTGAGCGGCGAGCGCACCGCCCTCAACTTCGTCCAGCGCCTCTCGGGCATCGCCACCGCGAGCCACAAAGCTGCGGAACTAATCAAGCACACCAACGCCAGAGTCATCGATACCCGAAAGACCACTCCCGGCCTGCGAGTCCTCGAAAAGTACGCGGTACGGGTCGGCGGCGCGGGCAACCACCGCGCCGGCCTCGACGACGGCTTCCTCATCAAGGAGAACCACATCCGCGCCGCCGGCGGCATCACCGCCGCGGTCCATGCCGCCCAGAACCGAACAGCACCCGGGCAGGTGGTCGAAGTCGAAGTCACCAACCTCGACGAGCTGGAAGAGGCGCTCCAGGCAGGTGCGACCCTCATCCTCCTGGATAACTTCGGCACCGCGGGCCTCCGCGAAGCGGTCACCGCCAATAACCGCAGAGCGCGGTTGGAAGCCAGTGGCGGCATCACCCTCGCCAACCTGCGCGACGTTGCCGAAACAGGCGTCGACTTCATCTCCCTCGGCGCACTCACCCACTCCGCCGGCGTTCTCGATTTCTCCCTGGACCTAGAGGTAACGCCATGACGACGACCCAGCAACAGATCCCCACAACCAAGGAGCTGCAGGCAGCGGTAAGACGCCTGGCGACCGAGCGCCAGGCGGTCATCCTCGCGCACAACTACCAGGTGCCCGAGATCCAGGACGTGGCCGACTACGTCGGCGACTCCCTCGGCCTGGCGATCGAGGCGAAGAAGACCGACGCGCCCATCATCGTGATGTGCGGCGTGTACTTCATGGCCGAGACCGCCAAGATCCTCAACCCCGAGCGCACCGTCCTGATCCCCGATCCCACCGCGGGCTGCTCCCTCGCTGACTCGATCACCCTGCGCGACCTGAAGCGCTGGAAAGCGGAGCACCCGGGCGCGGTCGTGGTCAGCTATGTCAACACCACCGCGGCCATCAAGGCCGAGTCCGACTACTGCGTGACCAGCGGCAACGCCGAGGCGGTCGTGCGGTCCATCCCCGAAGACCGCGAGCTGTTATTCCTGCCCGACCAGTTCCTCGGCTCGTGGCTCAAGGAAAAGACCGGCCGTCAGAACATGCACATCTGGCTGGGCGAGTGCCACGTCCACGCTGGTATCCGACCCGAGGCCATCCGCGCCAAGCAGGAAGCCCTGCCCAACGCCGACCTCCTCATCCATCCCGAGTGCGGCTGCGCCAGCGCGTGCGTCTGGGCCAACGGTCGTGGGCTGATGAACCCCAACACGTTCGTGCTGTCCACCGAAGGCATGGTCAAGCACGCGGCAAAGTCCGACAACGACACGTTCCTGGTCGCGACCGAGACGGGCATCCTGCATCGGCTGCACAAGGAGATCCCGGGCAAGATGTTCATCGCCGCCGACGACACCGCCGTGTGCGGCTACATGAAGCAGATCACGCTCGAGAAGGTGCGCGACACGCTGCGCGATCTCGCGCCCGAGGTCGAGGTGCTCCCGCGAGACATGCAGCGCGCCCGCGTCGCGATCGAACGGATGCTTGCCGTCACGGCCTAGCTACAAAACGGTTTGCAACGCCCGCGCACTCGTTAGGATTGATCCATGCGTGCGCTCGCTGTAACCCTGTTGTGCCTTGCCTTGCTTGCGCCGGCGGTCCGTGCCGAAACGCCGACCTGGGTGGTCACGTTGTCGCCCAGCACGCCGTATCCGAGCATGGATGACGATGCCGAGCCGTTGGCCACGCTGCAGCCGTTCACCGTGCTCCAGCTGTTGCGCGGCGAGGGCGAGTGGTCGCAGGTGCAGAACCCGCGCACGGGCGAGACCGTGTACGTGCAGTCGAGCGTGTTGGGGCCGAGCGATCCACCATCGCGCTACCTGACCATGCCCGCGCCACCGCTGCTCGACGAGTTTTCCTCGCGCGGAGTAGTGACTGAACAGACCGCCCTGGCCCTCTATCCCAGTCCCAATGACGAGGCCGTCGATCGCCCGATCACACCCAACACGTGGCTGACGCTGACCGGCGTCGTCACCGGTGAGGATGGCCAGTTGTGGTTCCGCACCGAGGACGGCGACTACCTGAATGCGGGCGCCGTGTTCGTACCCGACCGCATCGACGAGTACCTCGGTGGCTGGCTCGACGTCGACCTCAACGTGCCCGCGCACGTGACGGTCTACGAGGGTAGCGAGCCGATCACCTCATTTCTGACAATCAAAGGCGCCGGCAGTCGCCCGACGCCGACAGGCGTGTTCACGATCCTGCGGCGCGTCGCCAACGAGACGATGAACAGCGACACGATTGGCATCCCGCGCTTCGGCCCGGGCGGCTACTACCTGACCAACGTGCTGTACACGCAGTACTTCACCGGCGATGGCGCCAGCCTGCACTACAACTACTGGAGCGGCAACTGGGGCTACGCCGGCTCCCACGGCTGCCTGGGCTTGACCTACGGCGACAGCTCGTTCCTGTGGGAATGGGCCCACCTCGGCACCCCCGTCGTCATTCATTACTAGACAATGACCGAGCCGCGGCCCTTCACGCTGCGCGTCCCCGACGCGGTGCTGTCCGATCTCCAGGCGCGGCTCGACCGCGTCCGCTGGCCCGATCAGCCACCACACGGCGAGCCCTGGCAGTTCGGCACCAACCTCGCCTACCTTCAGGAGCTCGTCCAGTACTGGAAGAGCGGCTTCGACTGGCGGGCTCAGGAAGCACGGCTGAACGCGTTCCCGCAGTTCATTGCGCCCGCGGGCGGCATCGACGTCCACTTCATTCGCGTCGAAGGCAAGGGCCCAAACCCCATGCCGCTGTTGCTGTCACATGGCTGGCCCGGCTCGGTCTGGGAGTTCAACACGATCATCCCGATGCTGACCGACCCGGCACGCTTCGGCGGCGATCCCGCGGATGCCTTCACCGTGATCGCGCCCTCCCTACCGGGCTACACGCTGTCGTTCAGCCCGAATCAGCCGCGGTTCGGCATCCCCGACATCAGCCGCGCATTCACCGAGCTGATGCGCGATGTGCTCGGCTACCAGCGGTTCGCCGCGCAGGGCGGCGACTGGGGCTCGTTCATCTCGGCCTTCCTCGCGTACAGCGTTCCCGAGCACGTGATCGGCATCCACATCAACCTGATCCCGCTGCGTCGCGAGCCACCGTCGATCGCCGACGATGACCCCGCGGTGATCGCGTACCGCAGCGAGCTCGAGTACTGGCTCCGAGAGGAGACGGGCTACTCGACCATCCAGGGCACGAAGCCGCAAACGCTCGCCTATGCGCTCACGGATTCCCCCATCGGGCTGGCGGCCTGGATTCTCGAAAAATTCCACACGTGGAGCGACTGCCACGGCGACATCGAGAGCAGGTTCTCCAAGGACGATCTGCTTACCAACATCATGCTGTACTGGGTGAGCGGCGCGATCGGGAGCTCGTTCTGGCCGTACTACTCGCGCCTGCACGACGGTTGGCCCCTGCCGGCCGACCACCGAATCGAGGTGCCCACCGCCTACCAGTCGTTCCCGCGCGACATCCTGCACCCACCGCGGGTACTCGCCGAGCGAGCCTTCAACATCCAGCGCTGGACGGTTTCGCCAAGCGGCGGCCACTTCGCGGCGATGGAAGAGCCCGAACGGCTAGCCGAGGACGTTCGCGCCTTCTTCCGCACGCTTCGTCACTAAGAAATTTGCGTGACAGCCGTGCCGCCCTCGCTCCAGTCCGCTCGGCCTCGCTCCACTCGGCCGGACGCCCTTCGTATCCGCGCGTGCATGCCGCTGGGCAGGAGGGCACCCACGGTCGGACTGTAAGCGTGATGCTCCGCTGGCAGGCACGGCTTGTCCCCTCTCCCTCTGGGAGAGGGCTAGGGTGAGGGCGAGCTAAAGGCGATGACCGGTTGCTGCCCGCGACAAGCGTGCAAGCCGCGCTTAGTGCGACAGCCGCCCCACCACGGAGCAAGTTCCCTGGCTTCTTTCCAGCCCAGCGGCACGCAAGCGCCTCCACGAAGGGTATGCCGAGCGGGAGCGTAGGGAGCAGCCCGAAGGGCGTCCGGGCGACGCGACCAGCGGCGCCCGAGCGGACTGGAGCGAGCGCGGGAACGCTGAAACGCAATTCTTCCAAAGACACCGTTAGCCCGATGTTGCGAGCACCTGTTGGATAGCATCCTCCGCCAGCGCGCCGCGTTCGGCGAAGCGAATCGCCTGCTCCAGGTGATCGAGGTTCGAGTAGCCCACCAGGACCGTCGAGACACCTGGTTTAGATAGGCCGAACCGCAGCGCAAGCTCGATCGGGCTCTCCATGCCGAGCTGGCTGGCGAGCGTGGCCAGCGCCTGCGCACGCGCGACGTCACTCTGGTAGGAAGAGCCGCCGACCAGGCCTCGGCCGGGATCGCCGGCGTTCTGAACACGGTCAGGCACCCCTGCCGCGGCGCCGGCGGCCAGCACGCGGATCACGATCACGCCCCGTCCCGCGCTCGCGGCGGTGTCGATCATGCCGCCGAAGTCTTGCTGGCCGCCGCTGTGGCCGGCGTAGCCGGCGCTCGGGTTCAACACGTTGAAGTAGGTCTGCACCGTCTCGTACGGGTCGGACCGCAGAACTTCGATCACCGCGGGAGTCTCGCCCAGCCCGGTAAAGCCGGCGTGCCGCGTGAGCCCGGCCTGCACGACGTCCTCGAAGCCCCGCGCGATCTCGCCCAGCACGTTGGACAGATCCTGCTTGCCAATCGAGTTGTGATAGTGGAAGACGTCCACCGAGTCGTGGCCCAGCCGCCGCAGACTCGCTTCGAGCGACTGCCGGATCACCTGCCGCGGTTGATCGGTCGTGTCGACCCGCGTCTTGGTGCCGACCACCACGCGGTCCCACGCATCCAATTCGCGCAGCACCCGCCCAAGGTTCTCCTCCGACCGGCCATTGCCGTACAGAGCCGCGGTGTCGAAGTACGTAATGCCCGCCTCGAGGGCACGCGCCACGGCGCGCCGCTGCTCGCCGGCATCGCCCACCACCATCAGCCCGCCGACTGCGCCACAGCCAAACCCCAGCGCCGAGACGTTCAAGCCCGTTCGTCCAAGTTCCCGAACCTGCATCGACCGATGAGGTTAACCTCAACAGCGTGAGCGCTGTTCTGCTCGTGAGCGCTGCGTTTCTGGCGTCGGCTGTCGAGATGGTCGAGGCGTTGACAATCGTGCTGGCGGTGGGGGTCAGCCGAGAGTGGCGCTCGACGTTGATCGGAGTCGTCACCGCGCTCATCGCGCTCGCGGTGATCGTCGCCGCGCTCGGACCAGCCCTCACGCTCCTGCCGATCGAGCTGCTGCGGTTGGTGATCGGCACGCTGCTGCTGATCTTCGGTCTGCAGTGGCTGCGCAAGGCGATCCTGCGCGCGAGCGGCTACAAGGCGCTCCACGACGAGGACGCGATTTTTGCCCGCGCGCTCAGCGAAGCACATGGAGCCCAGCGCGAAGTCAAGGCCGGCATGGACTGGTACGCGTTCACGCTCGCGACCAAGGGCGTGTTCCTCGAGGGCCTGGAAGTGGTGTTCATCGTGCTCACGTTCGGCACCACGCAGGGCAATATCGGACTGGCCGCGACCGGCGCCGCGGCGGCTGTGCTGCTGGTCGGCCTCGCGGGCGTGCTCGTGCATCGACCACTGAGCCGCGTGCCCGAGAACACGATGAAGTTCGCGGTCGGCGCGATGCTGGCCACGTTCGGCATCTTCTGGAGCAGCGAGGGCGCGGGCGTCGAGTGGCCGGGCCAGGACGCGGCGATCCTGGCCGTCCTGGCCTTCGTGCTGGTGGTCTCCCTGGCGCTGGTCCAGCTGCTCAAGCGGCGACGGAGCGTGCAGCTCACCGCGCAGCTGGCCACCGACTCGTGAGAGGCTTCTTCGCCTTCTGGTACGACTTCATCGTCGGCGATGACTGGCTGGTCGCGGTCGGCATTCTCGTCGCCCTGGCAGGTACGGCGCTGCTCGCACGGAGCGAGGTCCAGGCGCTTGCCTGGCTGCTGATGCCGCTGGCCAGCGCGCTCGTGTTGTGGCTGTCCCTCGCCCGCGCGACCCGTTGACTACGCCGGCGCGCTACGCCAGCTGCGCGTCGTCGCTGAAGTCCCAGGTGCGCAGCTTGCCCGGCGCCAGGCGCAGCAACACGATGCCGTCGCCACTGTCGCCCGCGTACGCAAGTCCTCGCTCCTGACCGAGATACCGCACGGCGATCCGGCGCAGCGCAGCGAGGCACGCACCGGGATCCTCCTCGAACGCGACCGTGCCACTCAGCTCGACCCCGCGATACGGCGGGTCGCTTTCCGCCAGCACCACGCTCGCCCGAGGGTCGTTGCGCAGGTGACGCTCTTTGCCGTCACGCCTGCCGACGATGATCTGAAACGCGTCGTCGCGCCACTCGTGCCACACCGGCGACAGCAGCACCGAGCCATCGCGTCGGTAGGTGGCCAACGTGGCCAGTAGCGGCAGCTCGACGAGATCGCCCAGATCGGAGATCGACAGGTCCTTGCGCACGGCAGGATGCTACAGGCCGGCGCCGGGCCACGGACCAGGCGAGCGCGACGGCAGCTCGACGCTGTGGGTCCGCTGGTCGTACACCCGAAAGCCGCGCGCCTGGTAGTTGGCCAGCGCGTGCGGACCGTCCAGGGTGCACGTGTGGACCCACACTCGGCGGGCACCGCGAGCCCAGGCGCGCTCGACGCCCGCGCTGAGCAGATACCCGCCCAGCCTTTGGCCGATGAAGCTGGGCAGGATGCCGAAGTAGGCCACCTCCACGTTGTCGTCGGGCTGCGCTTCGAGCTCGACGTAGCCGGCTGGAGTGCCCAAGCGATACAGCACCCAGGTCTCGACTTCGGGACGCTGCAGCCAGCTCAGCCAGCGCGCATAGTCCCACGCCAGGCGGTCGATCCAGTACCACTGCCCGCCGACCGCCGTGTACAGGAAGCGGTTCAGCTCGGGCGACGCGATCTCCGCGCGCACCAGAGTCGTGCACGGGGGTTGTTCGACCGCGCGCAAATCCCGCGGCGACAACATCTCCAGGTACCAGGTGGTGACGTCGACCTGCACCGTCATCCGCGTTCCTCGGCTAGCCGCGCCACGTAGGTGCGCTCTTCGGGGCCGAACCACGGCGGCTGGCCAGCGAGCGCATTCGATCGGGCGTGCTCCGGGCTGGTGGTCGCCGGGATGACCGTGGTCACGCGCGGGTCGCTCAGCAGCCACTTCAGCAGCGCCTGCGACCAACTGGTAACACCAAAGCTGGCGAGGGGCTGCAGCTTCTCGGGCGCCACGTGCCGGCGGGCGAGCGGATCCGTGCCCAACGGCTGCATCACCAGCACACCGATCCCCAGCTTCTCGGCGAGCGGCAGCACCTGGCGCTCGACCTCGCGATCGAGCGCGTTGTACGGCACTTGCACGCTGCTGACGCGGCCGCTGCGCATGATCTCCATCAGCTCGGGAAAAGCCGAGTGCGCGTAGTGGGTGGCACCGATCGCGCGCACCTTGCCCGAATCGCGCAGCCGCTCGAGCGCCGTCAGTCGCTTGGGCCAGGCGACGAGGTTGTGCACCTGATACAGGTCGACACGGTTCTGGAAGTACCGCAGCGCCTCACCAATCTGGCGCTCCGCGTCCGAGTCAGAGGCCGTCCACACCTTGGTCGCGATCAGCGCGTCGTCGCGACGTTCCCCCAGCAGCTCACCCAACACCCGCTCGGCCGCGCCATACATCGGCGAGGAGTCGAACAGGTTCGAGCCGCTCGCAAGGGCGGTATCCAGAACGTCGCGACGCTGCTCGGCTCGTGCGACATCGAAGGTCTTCCAGGTGCCCATGCCGACCACCGGCACCAGCACTCCTGAGCTTCCGAGCACGCGCTGCTCCAAGCTCAGATCTGCCTCGGCGGCACCGGCGCTAGCCGTCCAGTCCCTTGCTCGAGTGGTACGGCGCGATCCGCGACGGTCCCAGCAGCAGGCCGCCGAGCGCCAGGTGACGCACCAGGGCGCCATCGAGCGCTGCGCCAACATGCACTGCTGGCAGCAGCAGGTCCAGCGCGCCAGGCCGTCCGAACAGCTCGCACGATGCGAGTCCGAGCACCGGCGCCGTGCCAACGCAGCCAATCCAGCACGCGGTGCCTGGTTCAGCCGGGATCCCGATCTGCACGACCTCGCCGCCGGCCTGACGAAGCCCCTCGAACACGACATCGAGCGGGTCCGTGCCCGTGGCGCCCGCGGCCAGCACCAGATCGACGCGCTGCCCCAGCACCTGGCGGTAGGCGGACGCCAGTCCCTCGACTGTCGCGTCGGCGTCGACCACGCAGTCGAGCGATGACCCATACCACTCGAGTGCTGTCGACAGCGCTGCTCTGGCTCGTTCGAACGCGCCGCTACGAAGCCGCTCGCGCGGCGCGACCAGTCCCACGCGCAGGGGTTGGAAGGGCTCAACCTCGAGCACCGTGTCCGCAAACGCCTCGACCGACCGCAGCCTGCGCTCGGAGATGAACAGCGGCGCGCACTTCACGACCCCGAGGCTCATGCCACTGTCGACGGGTCGATCAGGTAGCGCGGTGAGCAGCAGGACATCCGCGACGTCGTTCACGCGATCGAGCGCGGGGCGATTCACCCGCAGCATGCCTCGCCGCGCGGCGTGGAAGCTGACCTGTCCGTGGTGCGCCTCGCTGAAGTCAGCGCCCGGCCCGGCAACTGCCGCCGCCAATCGCTGCGCCGCCTCGTCTTCTGGCACGTCCTCGGGATCGGGCACCGCCAGGTGCAGCTCGTCTATGCCGCGCTCGAGCAGCGCCCGCACCTGGTCGGCAGACAGCGCAGAGCCCTTGCGAACCAGGACCTCGCTGCGCTGCGCGGGATTGCGCACGTCATGGCACACGATGCCCGCTTCCAGGTGGTCACTCGAGGTGATGGCAACGAGCCGCACGATCAGTTAGCTCCCACGATTGGCGCCATGCCTTGCGTGTTGCCGGTCGGCGGCGGATTGCCGGGGAGAAAACCCCACCTGGCAAGGGTAGCCTGGCCCTGGCTGCCGAGCACGTAGTTGACAAAGGCTTCGCCGCCGGCCGAGTTGGCGCCCCTGGCCACCGCGATCGGGTACGTGGCCACCGTCTGCAGCGCGTCAGGCACCTGGATGATCTGCAGCTGGTCGCGCAGCTGTGGCGTCGCGTCGGTGCTGTACACCACCGCTGCATCGGCTTCACCCAGCTGCACCTTCGAGACGACCTGGCGGACGTTGTCTTCGCGGGAGACGGTATTGCCGTCCACCTTGCTCTTGAAGTCGGCGCCGTAGGACGGGTCGGCGGTCGCTTTGTCGAGCATCTGCGCGGTGTACGTGCCGATCGGCACGCTCGGCTGCGCGGTCACGAACTTCACACCGTCGTTGCCGAGGTCCTTCACCGAAACGATCTTCCGCGGGTTGTCCCTGGGGGTGATCACGATCAGCCGGTTGCGGGCAAAGACCATGTCCTGGCCAGCGATGGCATCCGCCTTTCTGGCGTTGTCCATCTGCGTCTGGTCGGCCGAGGCGAAGACGTCACTGCGCGC
>WNGF01002350.1_pt1 | contig 26555 bp, 23 predicted proteins | sample 5400641 | NCBI WGS metagenome assembly WNGF01 (sample SAMN13153371, study PRJNA577476) | soil metagenome | isolation source: 80 cm soil or saprolite under grassland replicate 2 | place: USA:California | collected 2016-06-15 | reverse complement strand
CCGCCGCAACCTCCATGCCAACCCGGGCCCGGCAACCCAGCCGCCCGTCCCACCGTTCGATGATCGTCGCCACGGTACAACGGCCGGAGGCGGGGAAACTCGGCGACGATCACCGCCAGGGCGTCGCCACGGATCGCGAGCCGGAACGGGAACCGTCAGGGACCGCGAGCCAGAACGGGAACCGTCAGGGGGTCGCGAGCCAGAACGGGAGCCGTCAGGGGACGCGAGCCGGGCCGGGCGTCGTCAGGGACCGCGAGCTGGACGGCCGGCGGCATCGGTGGCCGCCGCAACCTCCATGCCAACCCGGGCCCGGCAACCCAGCCGCCCGTCCCACCGTTCGATGATCGTCGCCACGGTACAACGGCCGGAGGCGGGGAAACTCGGCGACGATCACCAGCCAGGGCGTCGCCACAGATCGCGAGCCGGCACGGGAACCGTCAGGGACCGCGAGCCGGCCCGGGAACCGTCAGGGACCGCGAGCCGGAACGGCCCGGCGGTCGGGGCTTCACCCAGCGACACTCCGCGGCCGGGCCATCCCGGGCGGCGTCAGTCCGCCCGGCCGGCCTGGTCGGCGAGCATCCGCAGCCCGTTGACCAGGCCGCCGAGCAGGTCACCGGAGGAGAACGACGCGCGCATCGACAGCGCCGCCAGGGCAAGCGACCGGTCGGGCAGCCGCCTGGCCGACTGCTCGCCGGTCACGATGTCGAGCGTCCGCTGCCCGGGCGATACCGCGATCAGCACCGCGTCCGGTGCCACCTCGCCGAGCTGGGCGTGCAGCGCCTCGGCGTGCTGGTGGGTCGGGTTGTCCAGTGCGCCGACGTACACGCTGAAGGTGATGCCGGTCTCCCGGGTCGACATGGTCAGCGCCTCGTCCAGCCGCCAGAGCTGGCGCGGCGAGAACGGCGCCCGGTCCGGCGGGAGCGGGCCGAAGCCGACACCCCGCGGCCTTGGCTCGTCATCGGTGGCGGGCACTGCGACCGTCTCCGTCTCACCAGGTGTCATGGACGCCACCCCTCGCGGTGCGGGCGGGAGCCGGCGGCGGGGTGTCCGGCGCGTCCGACCCGGCATCCGGCCCTGGGTCCGATCCGGCGTCCGACCCGGTCAGTGCCGGTGTCGAGTGGCCGCGCTCGAGCGCGGCGTACCCCGACCCGGCCGAGGGGGTGCGCACGCGCTTCGGCTGCGGGACGTACCAGACCGGCTCGTGGTCCCATGCCTCGCCCGGCCGGTACCGCGGGGTGCGGGCGGCACCGGGCGCCAGCACCAGCACGCCCACCAGCCCGAACACCAGCGCCGGTATGCCAACGAAGACCAGCACGGTCTGGACGACACTCACGGGATCACCTCGCCGCGCTCGGTGTCCACGTCCGCATGGCTGCTGCACTCCTCGGTCGCTCGCTGGACGACACTCACGGGATCACCGCGCCGCGCTCGGTGTCCACGTCCGCATGGCTGCTGCGCTCCTCGGTTCGCTCGCTCGCTCACGGGAAGACGTTAGCGGACGGTGCCAGCGCCCCGGCACCGCGGGCCGCTCACCACATGGGCGGGTGCCGGTCCGGCCAGCCGGTGGCCGCCTCGAGCTGCGCGGACAGCGAGATGAGCGTGGCCTCGTCATGGTGCCGGCCGACCAGCATCATGCCGACCGGCAGCCCGTCCGCGGTCCAGTGCAGCGGCACGCTCACCGCCGGGTGCCCGGTCACGTTGTAGACCGCGCAGTACGGCGCGAACTGCTTCTGCCGCTCGAAGTCCGGCGCGCCCTCGCCGTCGGCGCGGAACCAGCCGATCGGCCGGGCCGGCGCCGACACGACCGGGGCCAGCAGCACGTCGTACCCGACCATCGCCGCGCTGCCGGCCCAGGCCGCCACCTGCAGCGACTGCCGGGCCTGCACGTACTCGGCGGCGGAGACCGACCGGCCGCGCTCGCGCAGGTACCGGGTCAGCGGGAGCAGCCGCTCCTCCTGCGCCGGCTCGATCGGGTACGAGCAGGCGCCGACACTCCACAGAACCTCGAACGGCCTGAGTAGCTCCGGCGGGAACAGCGGCGGCACGTCCTCGATCTCGTGCCCGAGGTCGGCCAGCAGCGCCGACGCCGCCTCCCAGCCGGCCCGGACGTCGGGGTCCACCGGCACCTCGGCGACCGACGGGGCGAGGTACCGGCCGATCCGCAGCCGGCCCGGCTCCCGGTCCGCGGCGGCCAGGAACGTCTCGCCGGCCGGCAGCGGTACCGCGGTGAACATGTCGCCCGGCATCGGCCCGGCCAGCACGTCCAGCATCGCCGCGGCGTCCCGGACGGTGCGCGCGATCGGACCGTCGATGGCCAGCCCGCTCACGTCGGCGCGGATCGGGCCGGCGGACACCCGGCCGCGGGTCGGCTTGATCCCGAACAGCCCACAGACGCTGGACGGGATCCGGATCGACCCGCCGCCGTCGCTGCCCTGCGCGAACGGCAGCAGCCCGGCGGCCACCGCGGTCGCGGCGCCGCCGGAGGAGCCGCCGGAGTACCGGCCGGTGTCCCACGGGCAGCGCGCCACCGGGGCCACCGGCGGCTCGGTGTAGCAGGGCAGGCCGAGCTCCGGGGTGTTGGTCTTGCCCAGGCTGATGGTGCCGGCCGCCCGCAGCTTCGTGACCAGGTAGTCGTCCACCGGCGGCACCAGGTCGGCGAACACGCTGGAGCCGAACGTGGTGCGCACCCCAGCGGTCAGGTTGAGGTCCTTGATCGCGGTGGGCACGCCGTGCAGCACCGGTAGCTCGCCGCCTTCCGCGTCGCCTTGCCGGGCACCGGCGGTCACCGCCCGCTCGGCCAGCTTCGCCTGCGCGCGGGCCGCCTCGTCGGTGACCGTGATGAATGCGCCGAGCTCGTCGGAGAGCCGATCGACCCGGCCCAGGCAGTGGTCCACCAGTTCGACCGGGCTGACCTCGCGCCGCCGTACCGCCGCTGCCTGCTCCAGTGCCGACATGTCGTGAAGCTGCGTCATGTCCGGCACGCTACCGCCCCGTTACCCGCCGGTAGGGCGCCCGGCCCGCGCCATCCGGGTGACGTTCGCCCCACCCCGCGGGCGCTACCGTGCCGGGGTGGGCGACATGGTGAGCCGCCGCCGGGCCGAGGCGCTGGACGCGGCGGACCCGCTGGCCGCGTTCCGGGACCGGTTCGTGATCGGTGACCCGGAGCTGGTGTACCTGGACGGCAACTCCCTCGGCCGGCTGCCGCGAGCCACCGTGGACCGGCTGCGGGACGCCGTCGAGCTGGAATGGGGCGGCGAGCTGATCCGCGGCTGGTCGCACTGGATCGAGCTGTCCCGGCGGGTGGGCGACCTGATCGGTACCCGGCTGCTGGGCGCCCGCCCGGGCGAGGTCGCGCTGTCCGACTCCACCACGGTGAACCTCTACAAGCTGGCCGCCGCCGCGCTGGCCGCCCGCCCCGGCCGCCGGGTGGTGGTGACCGACGACGACAACTTCCCCACCGACCTGTACGTCATGCAGGGGCTGGCCGCCGAGGGTGGCCGCGAGCTGCGGCTGGTGCACACCGACATCGACGCCGGCATCGACCCCGCGGCGGTGGCCGCCGCGCTGGACGGCGACGTGGCGCTGGTCTCGCTGTCGCACGTGGCGTACCGCTCCGGCGCGCTGGCCGACCTGCCGGCGATCACCGCGGCGGCGCACCGGGCCGGCGCGCTCACGCTGTGGGACCTGTCCCACTCCGGCGGCTCGGTGCCGGTCGGGCTGGCCGACGCGGGCGCCGACCTGGCCGTCGGGTGCAGCTACAAGTACCTCAACGGCGGCCCCGGCGCCCCGGCGTACCAGTACGTGCGTTCCGACCTGGCCGAGGAGCTGCGGCAGCCGATCTGGGGATGGTTCGGGCAGCGGGACCAGTTCGCGATGGGCGGCGGGTACGACCCGGCCCCGGGCATCGACCGGTTCGCGGTCGGCACGCCGCCGGTGCTGGGTGCGTACGCGGTGTCGGAGGGGGCCGGGCTGGTCGCCGAGGCGGGCATCGACCGGCTGCGCGCCAAGGGCATGGCGCTGACCGCGTACCTGATCGAGCTGGCGGATGCGTGGCTGGCGCCGATCGGGTTCCGGCTGGCGTCACCGCGGTGGGCGCTGCGGCGCGGCTCGCACCTGTCGCTGCACCACCGGCAGGCGTGGCAGGTGTGCCAGGCGCTGGCCGAGCGCGGGGTGGTCGCCGACTACCGCACCCCGGACCGGCTGCGGCTCGGCCCGGCGCCGCTCTACACCCGGTTCGTCGACGTCCACGACGGGCTGGCCCGGCTGCGCGAGCTGGTGGCGGCCGGTGCGCACCACGACTACCCGGCCGAGCCGGCGCGGGTCACGTGAGCGAGCTTGCGAGCGAACCAGTGAGCACAGCAGCCACGCGAACGCGGACGCCGAGCGCCAGCGAGGTGTTCAAGTGAGCGGTCCGGCCCTGGGCGGTGACGGCTCCGGAGGTGGCCCCGGCTGGTGACGGCCTGTGCAGCCCCGCGCCGACCAGCCCGGTCGCGGTGGGGTGGCCGCTGGACGGTGGCGGCCTCAGGCGGCGGCTACCTCAGGCGGTGGCGGCTTCGCTGACCGGTACGCCGAGGTAGGACGACCAGCGCGGGTCCAGCGACCGGTTGCCGAGCACCCGCCAGGCGACGCCGTTCGGCGCCCGCGGGACTACCCGCAGCTTCCAGCCGAGCTCGGCCACGTGCCGGTCCGCCTTGGTGTGGTTGCAGATGCCGCAGGATGCGACGACGTTCTCCCAAACGTGCAAGCCGCCCCGACTCTTCGGGACGACATGGTCGATGCTGGTGGCGATCGCTCCGCAGTAGGCGCACCGTCCGCCGTCGCGGGCGAACACCGCCTTGCGGGTCAGCGGCACCTGTATCCGGAACGGCACGCGCACGAAGCGGGTGAGCCGGACCACGCTGGGCACCGGCACCGCCCGGGTCACTCCGTGCAGCACACCGTCCCCGGCCTCCACCGGGACAGCCTTCTCGGTCAACATCAGTACCACCGCGCGGCGGGAGGACACGACGCACAGCGGCTCGTACGTCGCGTTGAGGAGCAGCGTGACGGCTGTTCGGGCCACGGGCTCACCTCCGCGAGTGACAGTCAACCGGAGAAATCCTGAAAGCGCACGTGTTTACGATCAGCGTGTGACGCCGTTCTCGTACCCCGAAGCCGACCGCCTCGACATCGCCGACGAGCTGCACGGGCAGCGTGTCCCGGATCCGTACCGCTGGCTGGAGGACCCGGCCGATCCGCGCACGGTGGCGTGGGCCGGGCGACAGGACAGGCTCGCGGCGGAGTACCTGTCCGCGCTGCCCGGGCGGGACCGGCTGCGCGCCCGGCTGACCGATCTGCTGTCCGCCGGGTCGGTGGGCGTGCCCGTGTGGCGCGGCGGGCGGGCGTTCTTCACCCGCCGCGAGGCCGGCGGGGAGCACCCGGCGCTGCTGGTCCGCGAGCCGGACGGCACCGAGCGCGCGCTGGTGGACCCGATCGCGCTCGACCCGGACGGTGCCACCACGCTGGACGCCTGGACGCCCAGCGTCGAGGGCGACCGGCTGGCGTACCAGCTGTCCCACGGCGGCGACGAGGAGGCGCTGCTGTACGTGCTGGACGTGGAGACCGGCAAGCAGGTCGAGGGCCCGATCAGCCGGTGCCGGTACTCGCCGGTGGCCTGGTTGCCCGGCGGCGAGGGGTACTTCTACGTGCGCCGGCTGGCGCCGGACCTGGTGCCCGCCGACGAGCGGCAGTACCACCGCCGGGTGTACCGGCACCGGGTGGGCGCCGACCCGGACACCGACGACGCGGAGGTCTTCGGGGCCGGCCTGGAGATGACCAACTACTACGGCGTGTCGGTGTCCCGGGACGGCCGCTGGCTGGTGGTGGACGCCTCCGCGGGCACCGCGCCGCGCGACGACGTGTGGATCGCCGACCTGGCGGCCGGCGCGCCTGGCGAGCCGAGCACGCCGGGCGCGCCGGTGCTGCGCGAGATCCAGGTCGGGGTGGACGCCAGCCTGCACGCGTGGGTGCGGGACGGGCTGCTGTACCTGCACACCGACCGGGACGCCCCGCGCGGGCGGCTCGCGGTGGCCGACCCGGCCGCGCCGGCGTACCGGAACTGGCGCGACGTGGTGCCCGAGCAGGCCGAGGGCACGCTGACCGACACCGCGGTGCTGGCCGGCGGCGCGGTGCTCGCCGCGCACAGCTACGACGCCACCGACCGGCTGTCGCTGTTCGGCGCCGACGGCGGGCGGCTGGCCGAGGTGTCCGGGCTCGGCGTGGGCAGCGTGGCCGGCGTGACATCCCGCCCCGAGGGCGGCCGGGAGGCGTGGATCGGCTACACCGACTTCGTCACCCCGCCGATGGTGCTGGCCTGGTCGGCCGACGAGGCGCAGACGGTGCGCACCTGGGCGACCGCGCCGGGCTCGGTGGACACCGCGGCCATCGAGGTCACCCAGACGCACTACCCGTCCCCGGACGGCACCCCGATCCACGCGTTCCTGATCCGCCGCACCGGGGCCGCCGACGGGCCGGCGCCCACGGTGCTGTACGGGTACGGCGGCTTCAACGTGGCACTCACGCCGTCGTACTCGGCGTCCACCCTCACCTGGGCGGAGTCCGGTGGCCTGTGGGTGGTGGCCAACCTGCGCGGCGGCAGCGAGCACGGCGAGCAGTGGCACCGCGCCGGCATGCGCGAGCACAAGCAGAACGTGTTCGACGACTTCGCGGCGGTGGCCGAGGGGCTGGTGGCCGACGGGCTAACCACCCCGGACCGGCTGGGCATCTTCGGCGGCTCCAACGGCGGGCTCCTGGTCGGCGCGGCGCTCACCCAGCGGCCCGGGCAGTACCGCGCGGTGGTGTGCAGCGCGCCGCTGCTGGACATGGTGCGGTACGAGCAGTTCGGCCTCGGCCGTACCTGGAACGACGAGTACGGCACCGCCGAGAACCCGACCGAGCTCGGCTGGCTGCTCGGCTACTCGCCGTACCACCATGTGCAGGACGGCGAGCGGTACCCGGCGGTGCTGTTCACCACCTTCGACTCCGACACCCGGGTCGACCCGATGCACGCCCGCAAGATGTGCGCCGCCCTGCAGTACGCCGCGGCGCACCATCACGGGACGGGCGCGGACCGGCCGGTGCTGCTGCGCCGGGAGACCGAGGTGGGGCACGGCCAGCGGGCGGTCAGCCGGACCGTGCGGCTGGCCACCGACCAGCTCGCCTTCCTGGCCGCCCAGCTCGGGCTGCCGCTGTAGGGCTACCGCTGTAGGGCTACCGCTGTGCGGCCGCCGCTTCAGCCGGCTGATCCGCCCGGCTGACCCGCCACGTGATCCGCCCGGGTGATCCGGCCGCTGCCCGGTTTGGCAGGCTGGGCGGATGCCGCACCTCGCGCTGGTCCTGATCGAACAGCCGCGGTGGCTGAACGAGCACCGGGACGTCCTGGTGGTCAAGCCGCTGCGGATCCTGCTCATCCTGCTGGCGGCGCTGATCATCCGCGGACTGGTCAGCCGGTCGATCCGCCGGGTGACCCGGGTCGGCAACGGCGGCACGCCGCGGCTGCTGAAGCCGCTGCGGGAGCGTGCCCTGCCGGTGTTGGAGCACACCGCGCTGCTGTCCGAACGACGCCGGCAACGGGCCGAGACGGTCGGCTCGATCCTGCGCAGCATCACCTCGTTCGCCGTGCTCGGGCTGGCGTTCGTGCTGATCCTGGGCGAGCTCGGCATCAACCTGGCCCCGATCATCGCCGGCGCTGGCATCGTCGGCGTCGCGCTCGGCTTCGGCGCGCAGAACCTGGTGAAGGATTTCCTGTCCGGCATCTTCATGGTGCTGGAGGACCAGTACGGGGTCGGCGACATCATCGACGTCGGCGAGGCCAGCGGCACCGTGGAGGCGGTGGGGCTGCGCGTCACACGGCTGCGCGACGTGTACGGCACCGCGTGGTACGTCCGCAACGGCGAGATCGTCCGGGTCGGCAACAAGTCGCAGGGCTACGCACAGGTGGTGCTCGACGTGCCGCTGTCACACCGGGCTGACCTGGACCGTGCCGGCGCGATCATGAAGGCCACCGCCGACGAGCTGTGGCAGGACGAGGAGTGGCAGGATGTCGTGCTGGACGAGCCGCAGTACCTCGGGGTGGAGCAGATCACGGCCGATGCGGTGGTGCTCAGGCTGACGGTGAAGACCCGGCCGGGCGAGCAGTGGCGGGTCGGCCGGGAGCTTCGGCGGCGGATCAAGGAACGCTTCGACGCCGCGGACGTGGACCTGGCGGTGGGTACCGGCCAGATCTTCATGCGAACCGAGCGCGCCGGGGAAACCGGGCAGACGGCCGCTAACTAGACGGCCAGCGACATAGCCGTGACTTTCCGTGCCCCTATCGGCCAGCTTGGCTATCAGCGGCACGTCCGGTCAGGCGTCGTAGGCTGCGCCAACCGCCGGGAATAGGGCAGACTATCTACTGTGCGCGACGGGCAGGGACGACGAGCTGCGGTAACGCAGGGCGCCCCTGCGCAGAACGGCCAGCCGCCGCCGTCCGACCCCGCCGAGCCCGCGGACAGAAACCCGTCGGGCCGGCCAACGGTTGCCCGGCCCGGCGAACCGGAGATCTCGACCCGGGACGACCCGGTAGACGCAACGGTGCCTGCCAGCCGCCGGTCGACCGACCAGGAGCCCGCCGCTGTGCCGGCCACCCCGCCGCCCGCCCCGCCGGCGGGTGAGCGGGCCGCCACGTACCGGGACGTGTTCTCCGTCCGGGCCTACCGGCATCTGTTCACCGCGAACCTGCTGTCCCAGCTCGGCGACCAGCTCACCAAGGTCGCGCTGTCGTTCCTGGTCTTCGACCGCACCCACTCGCCCGTGCTGGCCGCGGTCGCCTACGCCGTGGCGTTCGTGCCGTGGGTGATCGGCGGCCCGCTGCTGTCCTCCTACGCCGACCTGCTGCCGCGGCGGCAGGTGATGGTGGCCTGCGACGTGGCCCGCTGCGGCATGGTCGGCATGCTGGCGATCCCCGGCATGCCGGTGCCGGCGCTGATCGCGGTGCTGTTCGTGGCGAACCTGCTCGCGCCGCCGTTCAGCTCCTCGCGGGCGGCGATGATGCCGGACCTGCTCGAGGGCGACGCCTACGTGGTGGCCAACGGGGTGGACGGCCTGGTCCGGCAGTCCTCGCAGGTGGTCGGCTTCCTGGTGGGCGGCGTCAGCGTCGCGCTGCTACGCCCGCAGGGCGCCCTGCTGGTGGACGCGGCCACGTTCGCGGTGTCCGCGCTGGTGCTGGTGCGCGGCGTGCCGGACGTCCCCCCGGCCAACGAACGCACCGCGCGCTTCTCGCTGCTGCGCGACACCGCCGGGGGCGTCCGGATCGTCTTCGCCGACCCGGTGCTGCGCGCGTACGTGGTGCTGTTCTGGGTGGCGTCGGCGTTCACCTACGCCTACGAGGGCATCGCGGTGCCGTGGGCGAAGGCCCTGGGCGGCGGGGCTGGCGTCACCGGCATGATCCTGGCCGCCGGGCCACTCGGCATCGCGATCGGTGCGCCGGTGCTGACCCGGGCGCTCGGGCCGAAGACCCGGATGCGGCTGCTCATCCCATTCGCGGTGCTCTCGGTGAGCGCCCTGGTGCCGGCGCTGATGGCGGACAGCCTGCCGGCGGTGCTGCTGCTGCTGTTCCTGGCCGGGTTCGGCAGCGCCTTCGCGACGCCGCTGAACGCGCTGTTCGTGCGCGCCGTCCCCACCGAGTACCGCGGGCGGGCGTTCGGGGTCGCGCAGTCCGGCGTGCAGGCATTGCAGGGGCTGGCCATGCTGGGCGCCGGCGTCGCGGCCTCCCTGAAGCTGTCCCCGGGTGCGGTGGTCGGCTGGTGCGGCATCATCGGCACCGTCGCCGTGGTGACGCTGGCCTGGGCGTTCTGGCCCCGCGACGACTTCCACCGCGGCCGCTGACCGTACATTTGACCGTCATTGCACAGATGCAACATGGCTCAACACGAGGGCCGAAGGGTTGCCTCGGCAGGTGGGTCGGCGGGTTCAGTAGAGGTAGACGTCGACGAGGAACGCCACGAGCCCGCTGAGGGCGGCGAGGGCGGCCACGCGCCGGGCGGGGGCGGTGGCGAGGGGCCAGACGGCCAGTGCGAGAGCGGCGGCGGCGATGGTGAACACCCCCGAGCCGGTGTCCTGCCAGCTCGCCGGCAGGATTGCTATGGGCGCGTCGGTGAAGAACTGGCCGCCGTGCGCGGCCCGCAGGATCGCGTTCCAGGCCAGCGGCCCTGCTCCGGCGGCGGCCGCGCCGGTGACGATCACGACGGGTCGTCGCGGCCGGGCCGCCGCGGCCAGCACCGCGGCAGCCGCCAGCGCGGAGAGGGCTGCGCCGTAGAGGATCTGGGTCCAGGCGATCACACGGGTTGCGCTTCCTGTGCTGCCGCGGGGAGCGGTGTGCCGGCCGTCATGGCACGGCGCAGCCGGATGTCATAGGCGAAGATAACCGGGATCCACAGCCAGTTGGTGAAGACGATGAGCACCATCAGCCGGTCCGGGACGTCCCCGGCGAGGAACCCGAGCGTGACCGCGCCGGCGGTGATCGTCTTCTCGATCCAGTTGTACTTGATAAGCGCCGACTTCCCGCGTACGTCCCGGCTGATCTCCCAGAACATGATCCCGAACATGAGCACCAGGCCGGACCACAGCCGCACCAGGAAGGGATAGTTCGGTGCGGGGCCGCCGAACGCGGCGGTCATGCCTGCAGGGTCGACGATGCCGCGGACGGCCAGCGTCACGTTGATCACCGCGTTGATCCGGAACAGCCAGGTGACCTGCCGGTCCAGGTTCAGCATGACAACTCCTTCCGTCAATACCGTGAGCGACGTGCAGAAGCGTAGGCTTCGGCAACGGCTCGGGTAAGAAACGTTGCTGTGGGCAACGCCGGCGTTGCCCACGCCGGAGGTGTGCCATGGCCGAGGCGGACCTACGCCTGCTGGGCGAGACGATCAGGAGCTTCCGCGAGCAGGCCCAGCCCCGGCGGGTCTCCCAGTTCCGGTTGGCGACCCTCATGCGGTGGCAGGGCACCGCCCCGGTGATCGAGATCGAGAAAGGCCGCCGACGCCCCCGCCCGGAGACGCTCAACGCCCTCGGTGAGGCGATGCAGCTCAGCCCCGCCGACATCGCCTACCTGCATGGCCTGGCCGGGTACCGGGAGCCGACCGCGATGCCCCCGGCCGAACAGGTCCAGCGGGTGCTGCACGCCATCGAACCCGACCTCGCCCAACGCCTCTACCCCGTGCACGTCCTGGACTTCCAGTTCCGGCACTGGATGGTCAACACCGCGACCGCGGCCCTCGTCGGCGGGTCACTGGGCACCGCCCGCGACCTCATGCGCCGCGGCGTGCACGGCTTCGACGTCGTCTTCGACTCCCGTCTGCCTGTGCGGCAGAGCTTCGTCGATCCCGAGTCGGTTGAACGCGAGCGGGTATTCCGGTTCAAGTCGCACAACCTCTACCGCCGGTTCGAGCCGTTCTACCGCGCCTACCCCGAGCGCATGAAAGACCGGCTGAACCCGGCGGACTACGCCCGGTTCGCGGCCTGCTGGGACCAGATCGAGGTGGGCATGGACCAGGTGTTCCCCGTGCACCCGGAGGTCACCGTCCGGCTCGGGTCAGACGAGATCACCTTCGTCATCCACATGGTCGAACTGCTGCAACTCGACCGGCTACTCTACATCGGATACTACGAGCCAAAGGACGAGCCAGCGGGCAATCGGCGACGCTGCGAGGCGTACTTCACCCAACACAACCCGTCGGAGAAGTCCTGCATCACAGCCTCGCCCTGACCTCGGGACAACGGGCCGCGAAAACCGCACGGTTCGGAGTCCGCCAGCTCCGCCGGAGTCCCCATCGGGACGCACGTCTCCCGCCGCCGCACGGGCGGGGGTGCCGGCCGCACGGCCACCCGACGCCCGCACTGAACCGCGCCGCCCGGGCCGAGGTGCCGACCGGCGGCAGGATGAGGCAGGATCGAAGGCGTGCAGGTGTCGGGTGATGCGGCGGAGCCGACGTTCTTCGAGCAGATCGGCGGGCATGAGACGTTCCGCCGGCTGGTCGCGGAGTTCTACCGCGGCGTGGCCACCGACCCGGTGCTGCGGCCGCTGTACCCGGACGAGGACCTGTCCGGCGCCCAACAGCGGCTGACGATGTTCCTGGAGCAGTACTGGGGCGGCCCGCGGACCTACTCCGACCAGCGCGGCCACCCTCGGCTGCGACTGCGGCACGTACCGTTCGCGATCGGCGAGACCGAGCGGCTCGCGTGGCTGGCCCAGATGCGCCGCGCGCTGGACAGCCTCGACCTGCCGGCAGAACACGCCGACACGCTCTGGCGGTACCTCGAGATGGCCGCCTTCTCACTGCAGAACCGGTAGGGACGCACGCTGTCGGTGGCACCCGGTATCGTCCGCTTCCAGGGCCGGGCGGTATTGCGGGAGGCGATGCCGGCTGGCCCGCGCCGTGACGAGCCGACGAAGGAGTTAGTTGGTGCACCGCGCCGCACCGGCCAGCGCCGGACCGCGCCCGGCCACATCCGACGCCGGGTGGTGGCGGCAGGCGGTGTTCTACGAGATCTACATCCGCAGCTTCGCCGACTCCAACGGCGACGGCGTCGGCGACCTGGGCGGGATCCGGCAGCGCCTGGGGTACCTCACGCTGCTCGGGGTGGACGCGCTGTGGATCACGCCGTTCTACCCTTCGCCGATGGCCGACCACGGGTACGACGTGGCCGACCCGCGCGACGTGGACCCGCAGTTCGGCGACCTGGCGGCCTTCGACGACCTGGTCCGGGCGGCGCATGCCGAAGGGTTGCGGGTCACCGTGGACCTGGTGCCCAACCACACCTCCAACCAGCACCCGTGGTTCATCGCCGCGGCGTCGGCCGCTCCGGGCAGCCCCGAGCGCGCGCGGTACTTCTTCCGCGACGGCCAGGGCCCCGACGGCGCCCTGCCGCCGAACAACTGGCACTCGGTGTTCGGCGGGCCGGCCTGGAGCCGGCTGCCGGACGGGCAGTGGTACCTGCACCTGTTCGCCCCCGAGCAGCCGGACCTGAACTGGTCGAACCGGGACGTGGTGGCCGACCTCGAGAAGACGATGCAGTTCTGGCTGGACCGCGGGGTGGACGGCTTCCGGATCGACGTCGCGCACGGGCTGGCAAAGCCGGAGGGCCTGCCGGACATGGAAGCCCCGCAGATGCAGGGCGTGCTGCAGCACATCGACCACAGCATGGACCCGCGGTTCGATGACGACGGCGTGCACGAGGTGCACCGGCTGATCCGCCGGGTGGGCGACAAGTACCCGGACCGGGTGATCACCGGCGAGGTCTGGGTCACCGACGACGAGCGGCTGAGGCTCTACGCGCGGCCGGACGAGCTGCACCTGGTCTTCAACTTCCGGCTGCTCGAGGCGGACTGGGGCGCGGAGAGCTTCACGGCTGCGATCACCCACTCGCTGGCCGCCATGCACTCGGTCGGCGCGCCGGCCACCTGGGTGCTGTCCAACCACGACGTGGTACGGCACGCGACCCGGTACGGCGGCGGCGAGGTGGGGCTGCGGCGGGCCCGCGCGGCGGCGCTGGTGCAGCTCGCGCTGCCCGGCCCGGCGTACATCTACCAGGGCGACGAGCTCGCGCTGCCGAACGTCGAGCTGCCCGACGAGGCGCTGCAAGACCCGGTGTGGGAGCGCTCCGGGCACACCGACCGCGGCCGCGACGGCGAGCGGGTGCCGGTGCCGTGGGCCGGCGACGGGCCGTCGTACGACTTCAGCGCCCGGCCGGAGACATGGCTGCCGATGCCTGTCGACTGGGCCCACCTGACCGTCGAGGCGCAGCTCGAGGATCCTGCCTCGACGCTGTCGCTGTACCGGCAGGCGCTGGAGATCCGGCGCGAACACCCGGCGATGAGCGGCGACGAGGTGGAGTGGTTCGGCGCGCCGGCCGGCTGCATGGCGTTCCGCCGCTCCGGCGGGCTGGTGTGCGCACTGAACGCCGGCGACTTCCCCGTGCCGCTGCCGCCCGGCGACGTGCTGCTCGCTTCTGGCTCCCTGGACGGCGGCCAACTGCACCCCGACACCGCCGTCTGGCTGGTCTGACCGGCAACGCCGCCCGCCGTTGCTGCCGGCCGGTCAGCGCAGGGACAGGCTCGGCCCGGCGCGGTGGTACGCGGAGCCGTGCGGGGCGGCCAGTCTGGCCCAGCCGCCGGCCACGCTGACCGCACACTCGGCGCCGGCGCGTCTCGGGTCGGCCCCCAGGAAGCCCATCCGCCAGGCGGCGTGCAGCACCCGCAGCGGCAGCACTACCCGGTGGGTGCCGTCACTGACGGTGAGCGCCTCATGATCGAGCAGCGACTCGCCCACCGCGGATGCGTCGGGACGGCCGCGGACGGCCTCGAAGGTGGCCATCCCGGCCCGTACCGCGTCGTCGATGGCGACGACCGGAACCACGTCCAGGCGTCGCCACCCGGCGCCGGGCGGTAACGTGCCGCGCCACCCGGCGTCGCGCGGCCGACCGGCTGCGGCGCCCTCCAGCTCGGCGAGCAGGTCGGCCGCCGACAGGGTGCGGTCCGAGGTGGCCGGCTGCTCACTGTGCACGGTCCGGCTGACCAGCACGTCCAGCGGCAGCCGGCTGTAGGCGGTGAGCCGGTCCGCGATCTGCCGCAGCCGCACCAGGCCGCGCGGGTCGAGCCGCAGCACCCGGCTGCAGAACGCCGCCAGATCCGCGACGTCGGCCTCGGAGCGCAGGCCGACCGCCAGCCCGGACGACGGCGCGTTCATGCCGCGCCCGCCTCAGGTTCGGTGAACCGCTCCACGAACTCCCGCTCGGCCGCGCTCAGCCGCCGGGGCCGGCCCGTGGCGAGGTCGTACGGCGCGCACCGAGACCGGGCGCGGGCGACCAGCGGGGCATCCGGGCCGGTGCCGTCGTACACCTCGTACTGCACGGTGAACGACCCGCCGCGGACCTCCGCGCACCACAGCTCGATCCGCAGCGGCTCATCCCGGTACACCACCGGCCGGAGGTAGTCGATCTCGTGCCGGACGATCACCACGCCGCGCTCGAACGAGTCGAGCCCCTGCTCCCCGGCCAGCCGGAAGAACACGTCCACCCGGGCCTGCTCCAGGTAGGCCAGGTACAGCGCGTTGTTCACATGCCCGTAAGGGTCCTGGTCGGCCCACCGCATCGGGCAGTGGTAGGAGTACCGGGGCATGGTCAATCTCTGGTGAGGCGGCGATAGGTGACGCGATGCGGTCGGGCGGCCTCCGGGCCGAGGCGCTCCACCTTGTTGGCCTCGTAGGCGGCGAAGTTGCCCTCGAACCAGAACCACCTTGCCGGGTCCTTCTCGTCGCCTTCCCAGGCCAGCATGTGGGTGGCGACGCGGTCCAGGAACCACCGGTCGTGGGAGACCACCACGGCGCAGCCGGGGAACTCCAGCAGCGCGTTCTCCAGCGAGGAGAGGGTTTCCACGTCCAGGTCGTTGGTCGGCTCGTCGAGCAGCAGCAGGTTGCCGCCGATCTTCAGGGTTAGCGCGAGGTTGAGCCGGTTCCGCTCGCCACCGGACAGCACGCCGGCCGGCTTCTGCTGGTCCGGCCCTTTGAACCCGAACGCGCTGACGTATGCCCGGGACGGCATCTCCACGTTGCCGACCTTGATGAAGTCCAGCCCGTCGGAGACCACCTCCCACAGCGACTTCTTCGGATCGATGCCGGCCCGGTTCTGGTCGACGTAGGAGATCTTCACCGTCTCGCCCACCCGCAGGTCGCCGGCGTCCGGCTGCTCCTGCCCGACGATGGTCTTGAACAGCGTGGTCTTGCCGATGCCGTTCGGCCCGATGATGCCGACGATGCCGCCCCGGGGCAGCGTGAAGGACATGTCGTCGATGAGCACCCGGTCCCCGAAGCCCTTCCTCAGGTCGCTCGCCTCGACGACAAGGCTGCCCAGCCGGGGGCCCGGCGGGATCTGGATCTCGTCGAAGTCCAGCTTGCGGGTCTTCTCCGCCTCGGTGGCCATCTCCTCGTACCGCAGCAGGCGCGCCTTCTGCTTGGACTGGCGACCCTTGGCGTTCTGCCGGACCCAGTCCAGCTCGTCCTCCAGTCGTTTCTTCAGCTTGGCGTCCTTGCGACCGGACACCGCCACCCGCTCGGCCTTCTTCTGCAGGTACGTCGAGTAGTTGCCCTCGTACGGGTACGCCCGACCCCGGTCCAACTCCAGGATCCACTGGGCGACGTTCTCCATGAAATACCGGTCGTGGGTGACCGCCAGGACGGTGCCGGGGTAGGCGGCCAGGTGCTGCTCCAGCCACTGCACGCTCTCCGCGTCCAGGTGGTTGGTCGGCTCGTCCAGCAGCAGCAGGTCCGGCTGCTGGAGCAGCAGCTTGCACAGCGCGACCCGGCGCCGCTCACCGCCGGACAGCACCGACACGTCGGCGTCGCCCGGGGGCAGCCGCAGCGCGTCCATCGCCATCTCGATCTTGCTGTCGAGCTCCCAGCCCTCGACGTGCTCGATCTTCTCCATCAGCTCGCCCTGCTCGGCCAGGAGCCGGTCGAAGTCGGCGTCCGGGTCGGCCATCGCGGTGCTGACGTCCTCGAACCGCTGCAACAGCGCCCGGGTCTCCGCGACCGCCTCCTCGACATTGCCGCGGACGTCCTTGTCCTCGTTCAGCTGCGGCTCCTGCTGCAGCAGCCCCACCGAGTACCCGGGTGCGAGCATGGCGTCGCCGTTCGACGGCTGGTCCTGCCCGGCCATGATCTTCAGCACGCTGGACTTGCCCGCGCCGTTCGGGCCGACGACGCCGATCTTCGCGCCGGGCAGGAACGCCAGGGTGACATCGTCGAGGATCGCCTTGTCGCCGTGCGCCTTGCGCACCCTGCGCATGGTGTAGATGTACTGCGCCACTGTGCTGAGCTCCTTCAAAATGTGCGGTGACTCCAGTCTGTCAGCCGGGCGGCGGTGCGCGCTCGTGCGGGGTGGCCCGGCCGGCCATGGCGCGGGCCACCCCTCGGTGCCGGCCTCAGACTCCGACCAGCACCGGCCGCGGCGCGACCGACTCAGCCGACTCCTCTTCGGCGTGCTCCTCCTCACCCTGGCCGTCGCCGACCACCTCGAACGTGGGCATCGACTCGTGCCGCGTCCGGTTGAAGACCGTCGTGCCGCGGGACAGGTCATGCCCCAGGGCGTTCGCCTCCAGCTCGAAGCTCGCCCGCCGCTGCCCGTCCTTCTCGTACTCACGTGTGGACAGCCGCCCGCTGACCACGACCGGGTCGCCGCGGCGCAGCGAATCCACCGCGTTCAGGGCGAGCTGGCGCCAGCAGCTCACCGACACGAACAGCTTGTTGCCGTCCACCCACTGCCCGCTCTCCCGGTCCATCTTGCGGGCGGTCGAGCCGACCCGGAAGCTCGCCACGTCCGCACCCTTCTCGGTCCGCCGCATCTTCGGGTTGTCCACCACGTTGCCGATGATCGTCACGATCGTCTCGTACACCGTTACCTCCGTTGTCCGTTGCGCCCTCTCGGCGATGACGACCACGGTGCCGCCCGCCACCGCACCGGCGACAGACCCGGATCGCGAGCTGTGGACAACGCCGCGCACTGTGGACAGCGGCCGGGAAAGGTCAGCCCGACGTGTTACCGGCAGCGGGCCCGACCGCCGGCCCGGCAACCGGCCCGGCAGCAGCGGCGGCGGCCGGGACCGGGGTGACCGCCACCTCGGCGATCACCGGCACCTCCAGCAGTTCGCGGCGCATCCGGTCCACCGTGCCCGCCACGTCGCAGTCGGCGGCCAACACCACGTCGGCCAGCACGAGCAGCTGCGACGGCCCCACGTACACGGCCGACAGCCGCGGCACGTCGACCACCGCCGGCTGGGCCAGCAGCCGCGCCCGCAGCCGGTCGTGCGCCTCCGGCGGCGCGGCCTCGTCGATCAACAGCGTCCCGTTGCGCCGGATCAGCAGCAGGGCGACCACCACCAGCGTCAACCCGATCAGCAGGCTGGCGATGCCGTCCCACGCGAGGACGCCGGTGGCCGACTCCAGCAGCAGCGACGCCAGCGCGAGCGCGATGCCGACCAGCGCGGCGGTGTCCTCCAGGAACACGGTGCTCGGCGTCGGGTCGGAGGAGACCCGCATGTACGCGGCCAGGTCCAGCTGCCGGGCCGCCGGCTCCTCCCGGAGCTGGCGGTGCGCGGTCCGCCAGGACCACGCCTCGAGCACGGCGGAGATGAGCAGCACGGCCACCCCGACCGGTACCTTGACCACCGGCTCCGGATGGCGCAGGGTCCGCACTCCGTCGTAGATCGCGAACCCGCCGCCCACCACGAAGATCCCGACGGCGGCGAACAGCGACCACAGGTACCGCGCCTGGCCGTGCCCCAGCGGGTGCCGCTCGTCCGGTGGTCGCCTGCTGTGTCGCACCCCGACGTACAGCAGCGCCTCGGTGCAAGTGTCCGCGACGGAGTGCGAGGTCTCCGCGAGCAGCGCCGCCGAGCCGGTGAGCACGGCGGCCACGCCCTTGGCCACCGCGATCAGCAGGTTCGCCGCCACCGCGACGAGCACCGTACGGGTACTCGCGTCGTCGCCGTCCGCCACGCAGCGGAGGCTACCCGCGGCACCGCCGCCGACACAGCACCGGGAGAATCGCCGGCATGGACCGCTCCTACGACATCGTGCTGTTCGGGGCCACCGGCTTCACCGGGGCACTCACCGCCAGGTACCTGGCCCGCAACGCCGCGCCGGAGGTGCGCTGGGCGCTGGCCGGCCGCAACCAGGCGAAGCTGGCCGCTGTGCGCGACAGCCTGGCCGCGGACAACCCCGGGACGGCCGACCTGCCGCTGCTGCACGCCGACGCCACCGATCCGGCGTCGCTGCGGGAGATCGCCGGCTCGACCCGGGTGATGGCCACCACCGTCGGCCCGTACATCAGCCACGGCGAGCCGCTGGTGGCCGCCTGCGCCGAGGCCGGCACCGACTACGCCGACATCAGCGGCGAGCCGGAGTTCGTCGACCTGATGTACCTGCGGCACCACGGCAGGGCCACCGAGACCGGCGCCCGGCTGGTGCACTGCTGCGGTTTCGACTCGATCCCGCACGACCTGGGCGCGTACTTCACCGTCCAGCAGCTACCCGAGGGCGTGCCGCTGCGGGTGGAGGGTTTCGTGCGCGCCGACGGGAAGATGTCCGGCGGCACCTTCCGTTCCGCGCTCACCTCGTTCTCGCGGGTACCGCAGGCCGCGAAGACCGCCCGGGAGCGCCGCCGGGCCGAGCCCCGCCCGGCCGGCCGGACGGTACGGGCCCTGCGCGGCGCACCGAGGCACGACGCGACGGCCGGCGGTTGGGTGCTGCCGCTGCCCACCATCGACCCGCAGGTGGTGGTCCGCTCGGCGGCCGCGATCGAGCGGTACGGCCCGGACTTCGGGTACGGGCACTACCTCAGCGTGCGGCGGCTGCCCGTCGCCGTCGGGCTGGCGGCGGGTGCCGCGGGGCTGTTCGCGCTCGCCCAGGTGCCGCCGGCGCGGGGGTTCCTGCTGACCCGCAAGCTGCCCGGTGACGGCCCCACGGCGCAGCAGCGCGCCAAGAGCTGGTTCCGGGTGCGGTTCGCCGGCGAGGGTGGCGGCCAGCGGGTCGTCACCGAGGTCGCCGGCGGCGACCCCGGGTACGACGAGACCGCGAAGATGCTGGCGGAGTCGGCCCTCTGCCTGGCCTTCGACGACCTGCCGGCCACCGCCGGGCAGGTCACCACCGCGGTCGCGATGGGCGACGCGCTGACCGACCGGCTGCGCAAGGCGGGCATCGCGTTCACCGTCGTCGAGAGGTGACGACCCCGCCGCCACCCAGACCCGAGACGCACTGCGGCCCGGGACGGACCATCCGTCCCGGGCCGCGTGTCCCTGGAGCGGCGGCCGGCTGGTCACCGGCCGCGCGGTCGATCAGCCGACAGGTGTGAGCTCCCGGCTGCGCCCCTCGACCGGGACGCTCCAAGCCTGGTCCCGCCCGCCGCGGATGAACCGCGGGGCCCACCAGTTCGCCTGGCCCAGCAGGGTCATCGCGGCTGGCAGGATGACCGCCCGGATGATGGTCGCGTCCACCAGGATCGCCACCGCCAGCCCGACGCCCATCTGCTTCATGTCCAAAGTGGACAGTGTGGCGAAGATGGAGAACACCGCGACCATGACCGCCGCCGCGCTGGTCACCGTGCCGGCCGAGGTGGTGATGCCCTGCGCCACGGCCTCCCGCGTCGGCACACCGCGCAGCGCCGCCTCCCGGATCCGGGACACCACGAACACGTGGTAGTCCATGGACAGCCCGAACAGGATCACGAACAGGATCAGCGGCAGCCACGCGACCACCCCGCCGTTGGAGTGGAAGCCGAGCAGGTTCTCCGCCCAGTGGTGCTGGAAGGTCAGCACCAGTACGCCGTACGCGGCGCCGACGGACAGCATGTTCAGCGCGATCGCGGTCACGGCGACGACCACCGACCGGAAGGTGAACAGCATCACCAGGAAGGTCAGCGCCAGCACGAACCCCACCACCGGCAGCAGCGACCGCTGCATGTCGGTGTTGAAGTCCTTGCCGCCGGCGATCCAGCCGCCGACCGCGTAGTCCGCGCCCGGCACCGTGCCCAGGGTGGCCGGCACCAGGGTGCCACGCAGCTCGGCCAGCGTGTCGTACGCGGTCGGGCTGTCGCTGGCGCCGCGGATGCCGATCTCCATGGTGGTCACCCGGCCGTCGGACGACGTACGCAGCTCCGGCATCCGGTCGTGCGCGAACCGGTCGTCGCCAGCGGTGCGGCGGTACAGGTCGGTCAGCGCCGCCTTCACCTGCGGCAGCTCGGCCGCGGGTGCCCGGACGGCCACCAGGTGGGACGCACCGGTACTCGGGAACGCTGCCGTCATCCGGTCGTAGGACTGCATGATCGGGATGGAGCGGGGCAGGTCGGCCTCGGCGGTCAGCTTCAGCTTCATCGCGAACGCCGGCACCGCCAGGGCGACCAGCGCGGTTGTCGCGATCGCCAGCGTGATCACGGGGCGGCGCAGCGCGGGCCGCAGCACCGCCGACCAGAACCGCGGCCGGCCGCCGCCGCGGGCCGTCAGCCGCCAGACGAACGGGATCCGCGGGCGGTCCACCCACCGGCCTAGCTTGGCCAGCAGCGCGGGCAGCACGGTCAGCGAGCCGATCACGGCCACCGCCACCACCAGGATCGAGCCGGTCGCGATCGCGGTGAACTGCTGGTCGCCGGTGATGTACATGCCGGCCATCGACACGATCACCGCCAGCCCGGAGACCACCACGGCGTGCCCGGACGTCGCCGCGGCGATCTCCACCGCGTCGATGTGCGTCTTGCCGCGGGCCCGCTCCTCGCGCTCGCGGCGCACGTAGAACAGCGAGTAGTCGACGCCGACCGCCAGGCCCATCAGCAGCACCATGCTGTTGACGATCTCGTTGGACGGGATCAGGTGGCTGGTCAGCGCGGACAGCCCGATCGCGGCGAAGACCGCGGACATCGCGAGCAGCACCGGGATGCCGGCGGCGATCAGCGCACCGAACGCCAGCAGCAGGATCGCGAGCGTGATCGGGACGCTGAACAGTTCGGCCTTCTTGAAGTCGCCGCCCAGGACGTCGTCCAGGGCCTTTGACAGGGACGCGCCGCCGACCTGTTCGATCCGCAGGTCGCCGTGCGCGGCCTGCAGCGCCGCGGTGGTGTCCAGCAGCGGCTGCACGTGGTCCTTGGCGTGGTCGGAGTCGGCCTTCATGGTGACCGGGACCAGGACCGCGCTCCGGTTCGGCGCCGGCACCGGGGTGCCCACCCTGGCGACTTCGGCCAGCCCGCGCATCCGCTGCGCCACCTCGTTCGCCACGGTGCTGGCGCGGGCCGGGTCCAACGTGCCGGACCTCGCGGTGATCAGGACGTTCTCCACCGTGGGGTCTTCGAAGTGGCCCGCGTCGACGATCTGCTGCGCGTGCAGCACCTCGCCCTTCATGCTGTCCTCGTCGGTGCTCTCCCGGGTGCCTGCGGCGCCGCCGGCCCACACGCAGACCCCGACGAAGAGCACCCACGCTCCGATGGCGCGCCACGGGTGGGTCGCGCTCCACCGCGCTACCCGCACCGTGGTCATTCGGCGTGACACAGTACTGCCCCCTCGTGCTTGGTACGTCGGCGACCGCTCGAACCGCGGTCCGACCGCCCCTCCGGCGATCGCCCCCTGAGCCTGCCGACGCCGGCCGCCGATGTCGGTAACGCCTGCCCCCGACTTCCCGGGGGGTTATCCCCACCCCGGGTACGCCGGGTGTCGGGATGGTGACCCCGTCGGCCGTGTCCGTACGGTTGGTCAGGCGAGGCGGGACGATGCCCACCTGATACGGGACGTGACGGAGGACACCGTGGCGCAGGCCGGGACCGTGGACGGGACGACCGTCCGGCGCGGGCCGTTCGGCGCGGACCCGATCCCGCTGAACCCGGTCCGCGCGCTGGCCTCGCCCTACACCTGGCTGGCCACGGTCCACCTGTTCTCCGACCTGTGGGTCGGCATCGCCACATTCACCTCGATGGTGGTGCTGCTGGCGATGTCGGTGGCGCTGATGCCGGTCGCGCTGCTCGGCCTGCCGGTGCTGGTGGCGTCGGTGTACGTGGCCCGCGGCTGGGCCGCCGTCGAGCGCACCCGGTTCCGGCTGACGCTCGGCATCGAGATCGTGCCGCCGCAGCGCCCGGCGAAGACCACCTCTGTCCCGCGCTTCCTGTGGCGGCTGCTGGCCAACGTGGCCGCCTGGCGGCAGATCGGGTACCACCTGCTGCTGCTTCCGGTCGGCGTCTTCACCTTCGTGGCGACCGCGTTCGCCTGGTCCGGTCCGGTCGCGCTGGCGCTGCTGCCGACGTACAACCACGCCCTGCCGAACGGCGGCGCACACCTGCTGTTCTGGCGCATCCATGGCAGCTTCACCGAGTTCGTCGTGTCGATGACCGGCCTGGTGCTGCTGCTCTTCGTGCCGTACGTGATCCGCGGGCTGTCCACAATGGACGCCGCGCTGGCCAGGGCGCTGCTCGGCCAGTTCTCCACCCGGGAGCTGTCCGAACGGGTCGGCGCGCTTGAACAGAGCCGGCGCCGGGTGGTGGACGCGGCCGAGGCGGAGCGGCGCCGGATCGAACGGGACCTGCACGACGGCGCGCAGCAGCGCCTGGTGTCGCTGGCCATGACGCTGGGGCGGGCCAAGTCGCGGTACGCCACGGACCCCACCTCGGTGGGGCCGCTGATCGACGAGGCGCACCGGGAGGCGAAGCAGGCGATCGTCGAGCTGCGCAACCTCACCCGCGGCATCCACCCGCCGGTGCTCACCGACCGCGGGCTGGACGCGGCGCTGTCCGCGCTGGCGGCCCGCTGCCCGGTGCCGGTCACCGTCGAGGTCGAGGTGGCCGAGCGCCCGTCGCAGACCATCGAGGCGATCGCGTACTTCGTGGTGGCCGAGGCGCTGACCAACGTGGCGCGGCACGCGGGTGCCAACACCGCGTCGGTCCTGGTGCGCCGCAGCGAGGGCACGCTGCGCATCGTGGTCCTGGACGACGGGCGCGGCGGCGCCGACATCGACAAGGGCACCGGCCTGCTCGGGCTGGCCGATCGGGTGTCCGGAGTGGACGGTCGGCTGGACGTGGACAGCCCGCCCGGAGGCCCGACCGTACTCACCGTGGAGTTGCCGTGCGCGTAGTCATCGCAGAGGACTCGGTACTGCTCCGGGAGGGCATCTCCCGGCTGCTCGTCGAGGCCGGGTTCGACGTCCAGGACGCGGTGCCGGACGCGGAGCAGCTACTGCGGGCGGTCGGCGAGCGGCAGCCCGACGTGGTGGTCGCCGACGTGCGGATGCCGCCGACGCACACCGACGAAGGGCTGCGCGCCGCGCTGGTGATCCGCAGGCGGTGGCCTGCGGTCGCGGTGCTGGTCCTGTCGCAGTACGTCGAGGAGCGGTACGCCTCGGAGCTGCTGGCCGGCAACACCCGCGGCGTGGGCTACCTGCTGAAGGACCGGGTGGCCGACGTCGACGCCTTCGTGGACGCGCTGCGCCGAGTCGGCAACGGCGGTACCGCACTGGATCCGGAGGTCGTTTCGCAACTGCTGGCCCGCAGCCGGCGGCACGACCCGCTGGCCGCGCTGACTCCGCGGGAACGGGAGGTGCTGCAGCTGATGGCCGAGGGACGCTCCAACGCCGGCATCTCCGCGCAGCTCGTGGTCACCGAGGGCGCGGTGGAGAAGCACGTGAGCAGCATCTTCACCAAGCTGGATCTGCCGCCGGCCGAGAACGACCACCGCCGGGTGCTCGCCGTGCTGCGGTTCCTGGAGGGCTGAGGCGGCGATGGGCACACTCTCCCCGCTGCGCCGGCTGATCCTCGTGGTCGGCGGGCTACTGTCGCTCGGCGTCATCACCATGGCCACACTGTCCCTTGTGGACTGGATGGGCCGCACCTCCTACGAGCGGGACACCGTGTTCGCCACCGAGGGGCAACGTCTCATCGTGCGCAACAGCGGCGACATCGCGGTCAACGCCAGCGACGACGGGCGGGTGCACGTGCACGTCCGGGTGCAGTACGGGCTGTACAAGCCGCGCCTGGTGGAACAGTCCACATCGGACGGTGTGACGCTGGAGTCGAACTGCCGCGGCTGGGTCGGCTTCAACGGTTGCCGCGTCGACTACTCGGTCTCGGTGCCGCCGTCGTTCGCGGTGACCGTGGTCGCGAGCACCGGCGACGTGTCCGCGACCGGGCTGTCCGGGCCGGTGCAGCTCACCACCTCGGCCGGCGACGTGCAGGTGAGCCGGATGACCGGCGAGCTCAGGCTGCGGACCAGCGCCGGGGACGTGCACGGCAACGAACTGCGCAGCCCCCAGGTTGATGCCCGCACCTCCGCCGGCGACGTCACGCTGGCCTTCTCGACGGCCCCGGACCGGGTCGCGGCGCAGACCTCGGCCGGCGACGTGGACATCGCGGTGCCGCGCGGCGACCTGTACCGGGTCAGCGCCGGGTCCAGGGCCGGCTCGGAGAACGTGGACAGCTCACTGCAGTCCGCCGACTCGACCCGTTCGATCACTGTGACCACCAGCGCCGGCGACGTGACGGTCCGCCGCACGGCCGCGTGACCGCCCCACATCCCCCGGACGGGGAGTGACCGGACAAGCGCATCCCGTGCGGGCGACGGGTGCGCTAACTTGACCGCTGCGCGCCCGTAGCTCAGTGGACAGAGCGGGGGACTTCTAATCCCAAGGTCGCAGGTTCGAGTCCTGCCGGGCGCACCTGCATATTTAGATCGTGGATCAAGCTCTTGTGACATCAAACGTGACGCGAACGGGGTTTACGCTTGTCCGCATGGCGAAGGCAACCGGCCGGCGGCAGCGCGCCCGTGGCGGAATCGACGTGCTGCCCAGTGGAACGCGCCGGATCCGCGTGTACGCAGGGATCGACCCGCTCACCGGCAAGCGCAACTACCTGACCGAGACCATCCCCGCCGGCCCTGGCGCGGACGCGGCGGCCGAGGAGGCGCTGACCCGGCTGCTGAACCAGGTCAACGAGCGCCGGCACCCGCGGACGAAGGCGACAGTCAACCAGCTCCTCGACCGCTGGCTCGGCGTGGTCAAGCTGGAGGAGACCACCCGGCGGGGCTATGTCAGCAAGCTCGACCGGCACGTGCGTCCCGTCCTCGGTCAGCTCCAGCTCGGCCAGCTCGACCCGGAGACGCTGGACTCCTTCTACGCCACCCTGAGCCGCTGCCGAACCCGCTGCAACGGAAGGAAGTTCACCGAGCACCGGACCACCACAGGGCACGACTGCGACGAGCGCTGCAAGCCACATCTCTGCAAGCCGCTCTCCGACTCGACGGTCCGGCAGATCCACTGGATCCTCAGGGGTGCCCTGGGCCGCGCCGTCCGCTGGCGCTGGATCCCGCTCAACCCGCTGGACCAGGCGATTCCGCCGGCCCAGCCGCGGCCCAACCCGCGGCCGCCGTCCCCCGAGGAGGCCGGCCGTATCCTGGAGTCGGCGGCCACAGACCCGGACTGGGGCACGTTGTTATGGCTGGCCGTCACAACCGGCGCCCGCCGCGGCGAGCTGTGCGCCGTCCGCTGGGCCGACATCGACCTCGACCACGGCGTCCTCACCCTGAGCAGGAGCATCGCCCAGGTCGGCGGGAAGTGCTGGGAGAAGGACACCAAGACCCACCAGCAGCGCCGGATCGCCCTGGACGAGGAGACCGTCGCGATCCTGCGCACCCACCGCAAACGCTGGCAGGAACGAGCTTTGGCGTTCGGCAGCCGGCTCCGGCCCACCGCCTACATCTTCTCCCTGGCCCCCGACGCCAGCACTCACCTGCGGCCCGACTCGGTGACCCAGCGGTACGACCGCATGGCCACCAAGCTCGGCATCCGTACGTCCCTGCACAAGCTGCGCCACTACTCGGCAACCGAGCTGATCGCCGCCGGCGTGGACATCCGCACCGTCGCCGGCCGCCTCGGCCACGGCGGCGGCGGAGCGACCACCCTCCGCGTCTACTCCGCCTGGGTAGCCGAGTCCGACCAGCGCGCTGCCGCCTCTCTCGCCGCCAGACT
>WNGF01002574.1_pt1 | contig 26576 bp, 25 predicted proteins | sample 5400641 | NCBI WGS metagenome assembly WNGF01 (sample SAMN13153371, study PRJNA577476) | soil metagenome | isolation source: 80 cm soil or saprolite under grassland replicate 2 | place: USA:California | collected 2016-06-15 | reverse complement strand
CCGATCCCCCGCGCCGTCTGGCTGATCGCCTGGCCCACGATGGTGCAGAACCTGATCGGCGGGCTTCAGGGCGTGGTGGATCACGCCCTGGTGGGTCGCTTCGTCGGTTACGCCGGCAACGCCGCGATCGGCGTCGCGATTCAGATCTTCATCGTCGTGATCGCGTTCGTCATGTCCGTGTTCAGCGGCATGGGTGTCCTGGTGGCCCGCTTCGCCGGGGCCAACGACATCGCAAAGGTGAATCGCACCGTCTACCAGGCGTTCCTCGCCGCGGTGGCGCTCTGGGGCGGCGTGCTCGCGCCGCTCGGCTGGGTCCTGGCGCCGTCGCTGCTCGGCCTGGTGAACGCCGCGCCCGCCGTACGCGCCGAGGCCCTGCCGTTCCTCCGCATCACGTTCGTCGGCAGCCTGGGGATGTTGCTCTTCTTCATGATGGGCGGCGCGCTGCGGGCGGCGGGCGACGCGCGCACGCCGTTGCGCCTGGGCGTATTCCTCACCGTCCTGAACATCGCGTGTAACGTGGCGTTCATCACGGGCCTCGGACCCTTCCCGCGATTGGGCACCGCGGGCGCCGCGGTCGGCAGCGCGGTGGCAGGCATCGTCATGAGCGGTCTCGCCGTGTACTTGTTGTTTTCGGGGCGGCTCCCCGTGACGTGGCACCGCGGCATGGACTGGCGACCCGATTGGGGCATCATCCGGGCGCTGTTCCGCTTCGGCCTGCCCACCGGCTTCCAGGGGATCGCGATGAACGTCGCGGGCGTATTGCTGCTGCGCTTCATCGGCGCGCTCGCGCAGAGCGCCGAGGCGCAGGCCGCCTACGCGGTTGGCTACGGCGAGCTGTTCTCGTTCATCACGTGGACGTCGGTGGGGCTGATGGGCGCCGCCGCTGCCGTCGCGGGTCAGAACCTGGGGGCTCGCCGCCCCGAGCGCGCGGTGCACGGCGTGCACGTCGCCGCGGGGATCGGCCTGGCGGTCGCGGCGGCGATCGGGCTGCTGTTCATCACGATCCCGCGCTCCCTGCTCGCGCTGTTCGGAATGACCGACCCGGTGGTCGTCGGCCTGGGCACGCGGCTGCTCGGCTTCCTCAGCGTGTCGGGGCTGTTCGTCACGGTCGCGCTCACGTATACGGGGGGGCTCCAAGGCACGGGCGACACCCGCTCGCCGCTCTACATCTCGATCGTCTCCCAGATCCTGGTCCCGCTCGGTCTCTGCGCGCTGCTCGAGGCTCGGCGCGACTTGCGCCCGGCCGACATCTGGACGGCGATTCTGCTCGGCCACATGACGCGCTGTGCCCTGAGCGTGCTGCGGTTCCGCCAGGGGAAGTGGCGGACCATCCGAGTGGACATGGAGCCGGCGCGCCCCTAGAGGCTTCGCCCAAACTCTCATGAGCACCACGGTCGACGCACCGAAGGCCGGACGCCGCGAGTGGATCGGCCTCGCCGTGATCGCCCTGCCCTGCCTGCTCTACTCGATGGACCTGACCGTGCTCAACCTGGCGGTGCCCCACATCAGCGCGGCCCTCCGGCCCAGCAGCGCGCAACAGTTGTGGATCATCGACATCTATGGATTCCTGATCGCCGGGTCGCTCATCACCATGGGCACACTGGGCGACCGGATCGGCCGGCGCCGGCTGCTGCTGATCGGCGCCGCGGCGTTCGGCGTCGCCTCGGTGCTCGCGGCGTTCTCGACCAGCCCCGAGATGCTGATCGCGACGCGCGCGCTGCTCGGGATCGCCGGGGCGACCCTGGCCCCGTCTACCCTGTCCCTGATCCGCAACATGTTCCTCGACCCGCATGAGCGCACGATCGCGATCGGGGTCTGGGTCACCAGCTACTCGCTCGGCGGGGCGATCGGCCCGCTGCTCGGCGGCGTGCTGCTGCAGTACTTCTGGTGGGGGTCGGTGTTCCTGATCGGCGTGCCGGTGATGTTGCTGCTGCTGGCGCTGGGGCCGGTGTTGCTGCCGGAGTTCCGTGATCCCAACGCCGGCCGCCTGGACGTCTTCAGCGCCGCTCTGTCGCTGGCCGCGGTGCTCCTGGTGATCTACGGCCTCAAGCGGATCGCCGAGGATGGCCTGGGAGCCGTGCCGGCTCTCTCCATCGCGGCAGGCGTGGCGATCGGCGTCGCCTTCGTACGCCGGCAGCGCACGCTGGCCGATCCCCTCATCGACCTGCGCCTCTTCCGGGCACCCGCCTTCACTGTCTCCCTGGCCACCTATACCCTCGGCACCTTCGTGGTCTTCGGGGCTTACATCTTCATCGCGCAGTACCTGCAATTGGTACTGGGGCTGTCGCCGTTGCAGGCGGGGCTCGCAACGGTGCCCTCGATGGCCGCGTTCATCGTGGGCTCCATGTTGGTCCCGGTCATGGCGCGCCGGATCCACGCGGCGTATCTCGTAGGGGTCGGGCTGGTCCTCGCGGCCGGCGGGCTGGGCGTGCTCACCAAGGTCGATGGGGCGTCGGGGCTCGCGGTCATCGTCATCGGGTCCATCATCTACTCGCTGGGATTCTCGCCCGTGGTCATCCTGGCGACCGACCTGATCGTCGGGAGCGCCCCGGTCGAGCAGGCGGGGGCCGCCTCGGCGATCTCGGAGACCAGCTCCGAGCTGGGTGGGGCGCTCGGCATCGCGATCCTCGGCAGCATCGGCGTCGCGGTCTACCGCAGCGTGATGACCGGCGGTATCCCGATCGGCGTCCCCCCTGAGGCGGCCGCGGTCGCGAAGGCCACGCTCGGCGGTGCGGTGGTGATCGCCGCGCGGCTGCCCGATCACCTCGGCGTCGAGCTCCTCGGCACGGCCCGTGAGGCCTTCGCCCAGGCCTTCGAGCTGACCGTCGCGATCAGCGCGGCGATGGCGTTGATGATGGCACCCGTGGCCGTGGTGCTGCTCCGTCGTGCGCGAGCGGGCTCCGTGACCGCGGCAAGGCAACCGGGCGGTCGAACGTGACCAGCGACCGGTGCTGCTAAGCGGCGCTGGGTGCGGGCCAGGGCTTCACGAATTCGAAGGGCACGGCGCGGGCGATGCGCTCGAAATCGCGCTCGTTGTCCGTCACCAAGACGATCCCCGTCTCGCGGCACGAGAGGGCCAGCAGCACGTCGTTCCCGAACGGCTTCGATACCCTGCTCAGGTCCAGGCCACCGCGTCGTCCCAACTCCGCCAGAACGTCCCCTGAGTCCTCCCACGCGCGGGCCGAAGGGGTCACCAGCCGCCCCCGCCGCCGATAGACACTCAAGACGTAGCGCTCGAGCAACCGTCGGTCAGCCCGCGACCGGACGCCGGCGCGGAGCTCCTGAGCCACGATCACGCTCAGATACTCGAACGGCGCGAACACCTGATGGAAGCGCTGGAGGCTGACGTTCGCCTGCGGATCGCGGAATCCCTGGATGAAGAGGTTTGTGTCCAGCAGGAACTTTCGCTCGACCGCGGGACTCACCGGTCGGGCGCATCCGGTGCAGTCAGCTCCACGCCACGCATGGCTCGCGTGCCTGCGACGAGCTCCCGACGGAACACGACCATGTCGAGCGCGGCTTCGATGGTTTCGGTTGCCGTCGGCGTTCCGAGGATGCGCTGGGCAGCCGCGATCTTGTGAGGGTTGAGGCGGTACGTCTTCGGAACCTTTCGTTCAGCGGCACGGCCGGTTCGGGTCCGGGGCATCGCAGTCGGCCTCAGGAGTGAATGTGTATGTACGTAATCACAATACGTACATACACCATGGCGCGCAACGAGCCCCACCCGACTGCGGAATGTGCGAACCGGGGCCAGCGAATCGCTCCCGGGGCTTCTCCGCTACACCCGTTGCTTCGACCCAACAGGTGTTGGGGCGCGGCTGCGCTCGCCCTTGAGGCGCGCCCCTTGCAGCGGGGATTGCAAGCCATGAAGACGCCGCTGTTCATCGCGGATGCCGCCGCCGAGGCGGCGACAGCCGCCGCCACCGAGTTGGACGCGCGCCGCGAACTCGCGCGGCAATTCCGCATCGAAGCTCTGCTGCGGCAGGGGCCGGGCGGGATCGTCTACCTCGCCCGCGACCCGCTGGGCCGGCCGGTGGCGGTCAAGGTGCTGCCCCAGAAGGCGTTGGGGGACGCAGGGGAGGGTCGCTTTCGACGCGCCGCGGAGTCGGCCGCCGCGCTCGATCACCCCCACATCATTCCACTGTATCGGTTCGGAGCGACGCCGGGCTTCTTCTGGTATTCGACGAAGCACGTGGAGGGCGGCACCCTGGAGGACACGCTCCGGACCGGCGGCCCGCTCGGGCTCACCGCCTGCTTGCGCATCCTCGAGCAGATCGCAAGCGCGCTCGACTACGCCCACCGGCGCGGCGTGGTCCACGGAGGCCTCACGCCGGCGAGCGTGATGATCGACTCGAACGACTGGGCGTTGGTGGGGGACTTCGCCGTGGCCGGGCTGGCTCCCGTACCTTGGGCCTCCGAGCCGCCCGCTGGTCAGGAGCCGACGCCCGGCGGCGATCGGTACGCCCTCGCGGCTCTGGCGTACGAATGCTTGAGCGGCGGATCGCCCACGCGGGGGCGGATGCCGCTCAACCTCACCGAGCTGCGACCCGAGATTCCCGCCCACGCGTCGGAGGCGCTGCGGCGGGCGCTGAGCCCCCGGCCGACGGATGGGTTCCCGTCCGTGCTCGACTTCGTCGCCGCACTCGGCAACCCATCCGCCACTCTGCGGGCGCCCTGGCTGGGACCCACCCCGCGCAGAGGGCCGGGCGCTCCGGTGGTCATCATCGACCCCGATGAGCGGCGCGGCGGGTGGGGCCGGCGCGTCGCTCTCTTGCTCGGGGGCATGGGCGCGCTCGCAGCCGGCGTGGCGTGGCTCAACATGGCTGCGGCGCCCGCAGCGTCGCCCGGCCGGCTGAGCTTCGCACGCCCTGCCGCGCCCGCGCCGTCCGCGAGCCCAGCGACTGCGGACGAACCCCGCACGGACCTCCCACGCGCGGACCCCGCCGACCCACCGTCCGCGAGTCTGCCGTCCGAGAGCTCGCCGCCCACACCGGCGCCTCCGCCGCCGCCCGCCGCAGGGCAGCCTGCGCAACGCGAGCCCGCTGCGACCACGAGCCCGGATCGCCGCCCCGCGCTCCTCTCGATCAACGCGATTCCGTGGGGCGGCGTGTACATCGACGGGGACTTCGTTGGGAACACGCCGCAGGTGGACGTGGAGATCGGGCCTGGCATGCACGAGCTGCGCGTGGAGCGCGAGGGCTTCCAGGCCTATGAGCGTATCGTCGAGGTGGCGCCGGGCGAGAAGCTCCGGATCACCGACATCGTGCTGCGAACGCTGATACCATGAGCCGTCGCTTCCCTATCATCGGCGCCGTCGTCCTCACGCTGGCGGCACCGCGGGGCGCAAGTGGGCAAACCGCCACCGACCTCCTCTCGGCGGGCGTGCAGGCGTATCAAGACCTCGACTACGCCGCCGCCGCCGCCGCGCTGCGTCACGGCTTGCTGGGCACCGCAGGTGACACGCTCTCTACGCGCCAGCGCCTGGAAGCGCTCACGTATCTCGCCGCCACTGAGGTGTTCCGCGGCCGGCGGGACTCGGCGGCCGCGACGTTCCGGCGCCTGGTCGTGTTCGACCCCGCGTACCAGCCCAGCGAGCTCATCTTCCCACCCCGGGTGACTGACCCGTTTCGCGAGGTGCGCGACGCGACCAAGGCGGTTGCCCTGTATGCCCCCGCCGGACAGTTCCCGGCCCGGTTGCTCGCCAGCTCGCCGCACGAGGTGACGGTCGCCGTCACGGCAGTGGACGGACAGCTGGTGCGGACGCTGTATGACGGGCCGATCACCGACAGCCTCGCGCTCCGGTGGGACGGCTTCACCGGGACGGGCATGCTCCCGGAGGACGGGCGCTATCTGCTGCGGGTCACGTCGCGCACCGCTCGAGGCGCGGTCGCGCGCGTGCTGCAGGCGCCGCTCGAGGTCCGGCGGTTGCCCGCGGATACTCCGTCGCCGTCGCCGTCGCCGTTGCCGCCTGCGGTCCAGGCGTCGCACCCCCTCCCCAGACAGCGGACTCTAGTCGACCCCGCGGTGCGCGCGCTGGCCGGCGGCCTCGTGGCGGCCGCCGCCGTCGTGGCACTTCCCAGACTCGTCAGCCGCAACGCGGAGGCGAGCGGCGCACGCTTCGCGGTCGCCGCCACCATCGGCGTCTCCGGACTCGTGGGCTTTCTCGCGCTGCGACCCGGCCGGCCGCTCAACGCGGGCGGCGGCCAGAACCCACCCGGAGTTGGCGACCGGCGGTCCGCGGCGGCTAAGGCACCGCGGCTGATGATCCGGGTGGGACGGCCAGTCGTGCTGGAGCGGGAGCCGCCGTGAGGACGCCCGCGTGCGCCGCCGCGCTGGCGCTCGCCGCTGCGTCGCTCGCCGCTCAGACACGCCCGCGCGCGGCGCTCGGCGCGGAGGGGGCGTGGCTACGCCTGCACGGCCAGGTCGGCGCGACGCGCGAGACGCTGCGGGGGCCGGCGCTCGCGGGTGACGGGCGCCTAACCTTCGGCCGGATCGTGCTGGGCGCGGGGTACCTCGAGGCTCGGCTCGAGCCGGACGGCGGGACCGCCCGGCCGCGCGATCTGGTCGAAGGCCGCGCGTTTCTCGGAGCCGAGCCATGGCCCTGGCTCTCCGTGACGGCCGGACCGATGCTGCGCGCCTACGTGACGGACCCGGCGACCGAGCGGTGGGTGCTCTGGCAGGCGCGCGCGCGCGTCCAGGGTCCCCTGCTCCGGACGACGCTCGCCACCTACGTGGAGCTGTGGCGGGCGCTCTCGTCCCGGGTGAACCTCCCCGACGCGGTCGATCGCGTGCAGGGTGGCGAGGCGGGCGTCGTATACCGGCCGCCGCGCGTATCGCTGTGGATGCGCCTCGCCTACCGGATCGACGATGCCGCGCTCGGGCGCGGCTACCGGGGCGAAACGGTGGAGGCGTTGAGCCTCACGGTCGGCGTGGGCGGCCGGTAGGCAAACCGACGTGGCCGCTCCGCAGGCAGATCGGCGTGGGCGGCCGGTCGGAGGAGGGGCGCAGCATGCTGCGCCCCTACCATCAGCGGGGAGAATCCTGGCCCGCCTCCACCCGCGGCACCAGCCGGTACAAGAGCTCCCCGCTCCGGATCATCCCGAACTGCTCGCGCGCGGCGCGCTCCTGCGCGATGGGATCGCTCTCGAGCGCGCGCGCGAGTCGGGCGAGCGAGTCCAGCACGACTTCGAGCTCGCGGATCGCCCGCCGCTCTTCAGCGACGTGACGCCGCAGCGTCAGCCAGTCGAGCGTACCGTACTCCCCGGCCTGAAACGCGAGGGCCGCGAGGATCACGGCGGCGACGAGGCCGGCGAGGCGGGCGCGCGTCACAGGCCGTACAGGTCGCGGCCGGGGAAGTAGGCCACGTCTCCGAGCTCCTCGGCGATGCGGATCAGCTGGTTGTATTTCGCGACCCGGTCGGTGCGGGAGGCGCTCCCGGTCTTGATCTGACCCGCCCCGGCCGCCACCGCGAGGTCGGCGATGAAGGTGTCCTCGGTCTCTCCGGAGCGGTGCGAGATCACGGCGCCGTAGCCGTTCGAGCGCGCCTGCCCGATGCACTGCAGCGTCTCGGTGAGCGAGCCGATCTGGTTCAGCTTGATGAGGATGGCGTTGGCGCAGCCTTCCTCGATGCCGCGGTCGAGCCGCTCCACGTTGGTGCAGAACAGGTCGTCGCCCACGAGCTGGACCCGCGAGCCGAGCGCCTCCGTGAGCTTCGCCCAGCCCGACCAGTCGTCCTCGGCGAGGCCGTCCTCGATCGAGACGATGGGATACCGGTCGATCCAGCTCCGGTACAGCGCGACCATCTCGTCGGCGGTCCGCTTCGCCCCGCCGCTCTTCTTGAAGACGTACACGCCGTCCTGATGCAGCTCGGACGCCGCGGGATCGAGGGCGATCGCCACGTCCTTGCCCGCCTCGTAGCCCGCGCCCTCGATCGCGGCCATCACCGCCTCGAGCGCGGCCTCGTCGTTCGGGAGGTTGGGCGCGAAGCCGCCCTCGTCCCCCACGGCGGTCGAGAGGTTCCGCTTCGCGAGCACCTTCTTCAGCGAGTGGAACACCTCGACGCCGATCCGCAGCGCCTCGGGGAAGGTCTCCGCACCGATCGGGACGACCATGAACTCCTGGAAGTCCACGGTGTTGGCGGCGTGGGCGCCGCCGTTCAGGATGTTCATCATCGGGACCGGCAGCACGTTGGCGATCGGCCCGCCGAGGTAGCGGTACAGCGGCAGTCCCGCGTCCTGGGCAGCGGCCCGGGCCACAGCCATCGACACCGACAGGATCGCGTTGGCGCCGAGGTGGCTCTTGTTCGGGGTGCCGTCGAGCTCGAGCATCGCGTAATCCACGGCGACCTGCTCCTCGGCCGACATCCCCTCGAGCCGCGGCCCGATGACCTCGTTGACGTTTTTCACGGCCTCGAGCACGCCCTTGCCCAAGAAGCGCTTCTGGTCGCCGTCGCGCAGCTCCACCGCCTCGTGCTCGCCCGTGGAGGCGCCGCTCGGCACGGCGGCGCGACCGGTCGCGCCGCTCGCGAGGGTCACGTCGGTCTCGATGGTGGGGTGGCCCCGACTGTCCAGGATCTCGCGCGCGTGAACGGAAATGATCGTGCTCATGGTGGCCCTACCCTAGCGCGAGCCGCCTCCCGAGTCAACGCGCGCCTTGAGGTCGAGGATCGCGGCGCGCGTGCGGTCGCTGAGCTGCCGCCGATCGTCCATGGACAGCCCCGCCGTGGGAATCGGCTCGCCGATGCGGAGCCGGATGGTCCGCCGGCGCACCCGCCAGCCCCCCTTCGGCAGGATCTCGAAGGTGTTGTGCACGTACACCGGGACCAGGGGCACCTGGGCGGCGATCGCGAGCGCGAACGGCGCGTTGCGGAACGGGAGGAGCTCGCCGGTGCGGCTGCGCGTGCCCTCCGGGAAGACGACCGCCGAGATACCGCTCTTGATCACCCGGGCCGCCCGGTCGTAGCCCTCGAAGGCGCGGGCGCGGTTGAAGCGGTCGATCACCACGTGGCCGGCCGCGAGCATCGCGCGGCCGATGAGGGGCACCCGGACGAGTTCTTGCTTCGCCACGAAGCGCACCGAACCGGGGAGCGTCGCCGCGAGCGTCCAGATGTCGAACATCGACGAATGATTCGACGCGTAGACGACCGGGCGATCGAGCGGGATGCGCTCGAGCCCCTGGGCGTCCACGGGCGTCCCGGCCGCCCTGAGCAGGTCGCGCCCCCAGTCCCGCGAGCCCCAATCGTAGATGCCACCGGGGCGGCGCTTGACGCCCAGCAGCGCCGCCACGATCACGCCGCCGGCATGGACGATGCTCGACGCCACGAGGACAAGGTAGAACCAGGCGACGCGGATCATCCGGGGGGAAACTGATCGAACCCACGGGGCGGAGCGACGGGCCGCCCGCCGAGGGCGAGCCGGACGCCGCGGCCCCGCGCGCAGCGGCCGATGTAGGTGAGCGGCAGACCCATCGCGCGGCGGAACGCGCGCGCCTGGGCGTCGCCGAAGCCGCGCGGCAACGCGACCAGCAGCTCGAACTCCTCCCCGCTGCCCGCCGCGGCGCGCGGCGCGACCCCGGGCCAGCACGGGAGCCGCTCCAGCTCGATCTCGACCCGGACCCCAGAAGCGGCCGCGAGCTGCCCCGCATCCCCCGCGAGCCCGTCCGAGATGTCGATCATCGCCCGCGCGCCGAGCCGCGCGAGCGACCGGCCAGCGGCGATCCGCGGCTCGGGACGCGCGAAGCGGCGGAACAGCTCCGGCGCAGGACGCCGCCCGGATCGCAGCGCGGCGAGGGCGCGGGCCGCGCCGCCCAGCCTGCCGGTGACCCACAGGCGGTCCCCGGGGCGGGCGCCCGCCCGCCGCACCGGCCGCCGAGCGATGCCCAGCACACACACGTCCACGAGGTAGCGGCGCGAGCGCACCAGGTCGCCGCCGAGCACCCGCGCTCCGACGCGTCGAGCGGCGGCCGCCACGCCGGTCATGATCTCCACTGCGGGGTCCCCACGGGAGGCCGGCACCCGGGACCCGAGACGCGGTAGTCCCAGCGCCGTGAGCACGCCAAGCGGCTTCGCGCCTTCCGCCGCGAGATCCGACAGAGCCGCCGCCGCCGCGCGCCACCCGACGTCCGCGAACGACAGCCAGTCGGTGCGGAAATGGACGCCCTCGAGGCTGAGATCGATGCTGACGGCGAGGGTCGTGCGCCCGAGCCGGACGAGCGCGCAGTCGTCGCCGAGATCCCGCCCCGCGCCGCCCAGCCGCGCGAAGATCGCCCGCAGGCGGTCGAACTCGCCGCCCGCGCCGAGCCGAAGGTGAGGGCTCACCGCAGGGCGGCTGCCCGCGCCAGGCGCACGAGCCCGCTGTCGGTCGCGACCCAGAGATAGGACGGGTCCACCGCCACGTCGCGCACGGCGGCCGGCAGGTCGAGCGGCACCTGCAGCGTCCGAAACGTCCCCCGCGCGAGGTTCCAGAAGGCCAGCCCGTTCGTTCCGCCGATCCACACGCCTCCGTCGCCTGGCTCGCTCCCCCCGTCAGCCGCGAGCGCCGTCACCCGCCCCAGCTCGGCGCGGGCGCGCACCAGGGTCCAGCGGCGTGCGGCCGGAGGCGGGCCGGGGGAGTTGGGGGGGCCACGCCAGGCGAACTGCTCCGCCGTCAGGGCGACGAGCGTGTCGCGCACCAGCGCGAGCGCGAGGATCGGCGCGGAGAGCGCCGGCTCGGCGGCGACGTCCGGCGGGACCGCGAGGTCAGTCGCGCCGGGCGCGAGCACGCCGAGCCCGCCCGGCGTGCCGACCCACACGCTCTCACGCACCGCGACGAGACTCAGCACCGGCTGGCCCGGGCGGCCGACCGGGACGACTTTGTCGCCGCCGGTGACCACGGTCAGGCCGCGCGCGCTCCCGACCCAGACGCCGTCCGGCGCGGGGGCGAGGCTCTGCGGGTTCTCCACCTCGAACAGCCGGCTGCGATACGTGCGCGCGTCGATCTTCACGACCCCGCGCTCGCACGCGAGCCAGAGCGACCCGCCCCGCACCAGCAGGCGCCGCCCCTCGACGCAGCCAAACCCGAGCGCGCCCGGGCCCGCGATGGCGGTGTCGGCGGCGAGATCCGCCGCCACCCACGTGAGCCCGTGCCGTTGGCCGGCGCGTCCTGCGGAGGCCACCCACACGCCCCCCGGCCCGGCGGCGACCGCGCCCGCGCGCGCCGCGAGCAGGCCGAACGCGAGGGTCTCCCACTGACCGGTCGCCGGATCGAGGCGCACCACGCCCATGCCGTCCGTCCCCAAGAAGAGATCGCTCTGATCGGGCGAGCGGGCGGCGGCGGTGAACCGGTAACTCCGCAGCCGCGGGTCGGTGAGGATCAGCGCGCGCATCGCGTCGGCCATCGGCGTCTGGGCGAGAGCGGTGCGCGGGTCCAGCGGCTGGATGCGCTGCGACGGCGGCGGCAGCGGCCGGCCGGGAATCGGGATCAGCGAGCCGCGGGAAAGGAAGCCCCAGCCGGCGCCGCCCTGCACGAAGATTCCGGTCGCCGGGTCGCGCGCGTCCAGCACGAAGTTGCTCACGCCACCCGCGACCGGCCCCAGATCCCAGGTGTGGATGGTGCCGTCGTAGCGCGCCCAGCCCTGGTCCGTGCCGAGCCACACCGCGTTCTCGACGGCGTCGGCGAGCGCCACCCGGACGCGCGCCGCGGGGTAGCCGTCGAGCGACGTGACCGGGAGTCGCCACGCTCGGGCCTGCCGGTCGTAGATCGTGAGGCCGTGCGGCGTGGCGACGAACAGGGTGAACGGCGAGGCCGCGACCGCCTCGACGTAGGAGAAGTCGCTGAGGAGGACCCGCTCCTCGGGGCGCCAGCGGGCGGACTGGGCGGTCGGGCGGTCGGGCGGTCGGGCGGTGAGGACAAGTGTCGCGAGCCCACCGACCGCCAGACCGCCCGTCCGCCTGACCGCCGCCTTCATTCGGTCTCCGGCGCCTCGAGCACGGCGAGCACGGGCGGGTCGAACGGGCGGGTGCCGGCCCAGGCGCGCCAGATGTCGGGGAGCGCGGCGAGGACGTCGGCCGGGCGGAGGCTGCGCGCGGTCCACTGGCGCGCGCCGTGCTCCGCCGCCCGGCCGAGCGCGTGCGCGCCGAGGGCGGCCGCTTCGGGGCCTGCGCTGCCGCGCGCCGCGAACGCGCCGATGAACCCCGCGAGCAGGTCGCCGCTCCCGCCGGTCGCGAGCCCGGGGTTGCCGCTCGCCACCACGTGGATCGGCCCCCGCAGATCGGCGATCACGGTGGGCACGCCCTTCAGGAGCACCGTGCCCTTGACCTGCTGGGCGGCCTTCGCGACGGCGGCCCAGCGGTCGTTGGCGGCCTGGTCGGCGAGCTGGTCGCCGAACTGGGCGCGGAACTCCCCCAGGTGCGGGGTCAACACGACGGGACGCTCGGCGGGCCCGCTGACGAGCGCGAGCGCGTCCGCGTCGAGGACAGTCGGCACCGGGCGGCGCGCGAGCACGGCCCGGACAAACAGCCCGCGCTCGGGCTCGCGGCCGAGCCCCGGCCCGACGACGAGCGCGTCGGACCAGTCGAGTGCCGCCGCCGTTTCCGGCTCCAGCTCCGCGCCGAGCGCCGACTCGACGGTGAGCACGTCGGGGAGGCTCGCGCGCGCGGCCAGGATCGTCTCCTCGCCTGCCACGAGCTTCACGAGGCCGGCGCCCGCGGCGAGCGCGGCGCGCGCGGCGTGGATCGCGGCGCCGGTCATTCCGTCCGAGCCGCCCACCACCGTCACGCGGCCGCGGTCGCCCTTGTGCATGGCGGGGGTGAGCTTGGGGACCCGCGCGCCGGCCCAGGCGTCGGTGACGAGCACCGGCCAGGTGGGATCGGCCGGCGGCAACCCGATGTCCACCACCACGACCTTGCCGCACCAGTCGCGCGCGAGCAGGTGCCCGCGCCGCGGCCCGCCGAACGTGACCGACAGCCGCGCGCGCACGGGGCCGTGCGCCTCGCCGCTCGACAGGTCGAGCCCGGTGGGCCCGTCGACCGCCACGATGGGCGCGCCGTAGGTGACGAGCCGCTGCGCCAGGGCCAACACGTCGCCGCGCGCGGGCCCCGTGGCACCGGTGCCGAGCAGCGCGTCCACGGCGACGCCCGCGGCGGGCCACGGCTCCTCGCGGCCGATCTCCCGCACGCCGTCCAGCCGCGCCAGGGCGCGGGTGTCGATCGCGTCGTCGGTCTTGGGATCGAGGGCGGCGACCCAGACCGCCAGGCCCGCCGCGTGAAGCGCTCGGGCCACGACCCAGCCGTCGCCGCCGTTGTTCCCAGCGCCGGCCGCGATCAGGGCGCCGCGCGTCAGGAGCTCCGGGACCTCGCGCACCATCACCTGGGTCACCGCCCGGCCCGCGGCCTCCATCAGGACGCGGGAGGGGATGCGGTACTGCGTGCGGGCGGCGGCGTCCCACGCCGCGGCTTCGGCCGCGGACAGCACGGGAACCGGGTTCACAGGATGATCACTCCCCCGTAGCCCACCACGGCGTCCTCGTCGCCCGTCACCATGCCGGAGTGGCTGTGGTGCACGACGTCGGCTCGTGCCGCGCCGAGCGTCCGGGCCGCGGCGAGGACGGTGGCGGTCGGCGCGCGGCCGCACATGGTGATGCGCTCGCCGCGGCAGCGGCGCAGCAGCTCTTCCCCGTCGAGCGCCTCGACCGCCTCGAGCGCCCGCCGGTCCTTGGGCTCGGAGACGCTCGCCGGCTCGTAGTGGTTGAGGTCGCTCGAGGCCAGGAGCAGCACCCGCTCGGGCCAGCGCCCCGCGAGCCGGCCGAGGGTTTCGCCCAGCGCGCGGCACCCCTCCCAGGCGTCCCAGGCGACCACCAGGGGCACGATGCGCACGTCGGGGCGGCGGAGCTGCAGGAAGGGCACTTCCACCTCGACCGCGTGCTCGTGCGCGTGGGCCGCGTGGTCCACCCCGACGAGCGGCGAGGCCTCCAGCAGCGCAGCCGCGAAGCGCTCGTCCACCGGGACGTCACCGAGCGGCGTGCGGAACGCACCCGCCTCCCACAGCGACACGCCGCCCGCTGCGCGGCACACGCCCGTGTGGTTGGGGGCGAGGATGACGACGACCGCCGGGATCTCGAGGCGGGCGAAGACGTGGGCGGCGGTGAGCCCCGAATAGGCGTAGCCCGCGTGGGGCGCGACGGCCCCGCGCGCCGGGGCCGGACGCGCGTCCAGCACAGCGGCGAGCAGCTCGCGGATCGCGTCCTCGAGCTCGCGCGGCGTGCCCGGGTAGAAGCGCCCGCTCACCGCGGGCGCGCGCACCGCGTCCAAGCGTTACTTGAAGCTCTGGCCGATCGCGCGACCGAAGGAGATCTCCCCGTTATCGATGCGGATGTTGAACCCGCACTCCGGGTTGGTGCAGACCCAGGCCTTGTAGGTGATCGGCGCCCCGTCACGGCCGTAGTCCGATAACGGGATGAGGAGACCTTGCTGGCACTTCCTGCAGGCGGGCCATTCCTTCGCGTCCGTGGTCATGCGGCACTCCCTTCCCCGATTCCCCCCGATCCGGCGCCCGCTTACGCGCGCTCCAGCCCGGGCCAGCGGTACACGGCCCGGAACACCTCCGCGAAGTCGTAGACGTGATCGAAGTCCTCGAGCGTGTCGCTCGGCTGGCGGGCGAGCAGCCCCGCGTCGATCAGCGTGAACACGATGCGCCCGAGATCCTCGGTGCTCGCGATCCCCCAGTGGGAGAGGACCGTCTGCGCGAGCAGCCCGAACTGCTCCAGCGCGAAGTCGCGGCACGCCCAGGCGAGCTCCGCGCCGCTCAGGTGCCGGCGTGCCGGCAGCTGTCCCTGGGCGTGCTCCAGCGCCGCCAGCACGAACAGGTACCCGCGCTCGTGGTAGCGGCCGTCCTGCCGGCCGATCCGCTGCAACGCCTCCTCGAGTGGCGCGAAGTCGTTCACGGGTGCGCCCCCAGGGTCCCCGGGGCGCGCGGCCGCGGGTCCGCGGGCCGCGCCCGCGGCTCCAGCAGCGCGAGCTCGAGCACCTCGTCGATCGAATCCACCGGCTTGATCTCGAGCAGCTGCTTCACTTCGTCGGGCACGTCCACGATGTCCGGCTTGTTGCGCGCCGGCACCAGCACCGTCTTCACGCCCGCGCGGACCGCCGCCGTCAGCTTCTCCTTGAGCCCCCCGATCGGCAGGACGCGCCCCCGCAGCGTCAGCTCCCCGGTCATGGCCACGTCGTGGCGTGCCGGGCGGCGGCACAACAGCGAGGCGAGCGCCGCGGCGATGGTGATCCCCGCGGACGGCCCGTCCTTCGGCACCGCGCCCGCCGGAACGTGCAGGTGGACGTCGCTCTGCGTGAACGCCTCGAGCGGGATGCCGAGCACGCCGGCGCGGGCACGCAGCAGGCTCCACGCGGCCTGGGCGGACTCCTTCATCACGTCTCCCAGCTGCCCGGTCAGCGTGATCTGCCCCTTCCCCGGCATCTGGATGGCCTCGATGAACATGATGTCGCCGCCGGACGGCGTCCACGCGAGGCCCGTCGCCACTCCCACCTCCGGGCTCCGGCCCGCCACTTCGCTCTGCACGCGAGGCTGGCCCGCATACTTCTCGAGGTTCTTCGCGGCGATCTTGACCGACTCGGCCCGCCCCTCGACCACCTCCAGCGCGGCCTTCCGCAGCACCCCCTGGATCTCCCGCTCGAGCTGCCGCACACCCGCCTCGCGCGTGTATTCGCCGATCAGCCGCTCCAGCGCGTCGTCCACGACGCTGGCACGCTCCGCCGAGAGCCCCGTCTCTTTGAGCTGCCGGGGGAGCAGGTAGCGCTTGGCGATGGCGAGCTTCTCGCCCGGGGTGTACCCGGGTAAGGTGAGAACTTCCATCCGGTCCAGCAAGGGGTCTGGGACGGGCGCCAGGCTGTTCGCGGTCGCGATGAACATGACCCCGGAGAGGTCGAACGGCACCTCGAGGTAGTGATCCACGAAGGTCACGTTCTGGGCGGGGTCGAGCACCTCCAGCAGCGCCGCCGTCGGATCGCCCCGCACGTCGGCGCCCATCTTGTCCACCTCGTCGAGCATCAGCACCGGATTCCGCGTCTCTCCGCGCTGCAGCGCGTGGAGGATCCGGCCGGGGAGCGCGCCCACGTAGGTGCGCCGGTGGCCGCGGACCTCCGCTTCGTCACGCACCCCGCCGAGCGACACCCGCGTGAACCGCCTGCCCAGGGCTTCCGCGATGCTCTGGCCGAGCGACGTCTTCCCGACGCCGGGCGGGCCGACGAAGCAGAGGATGCCGCCGCGCGCCTGCGGGTTGAGCGTGCGCACCGCGAGGTACTCGAGGATGCGCTCCTTGACGGCCTTCAGATCGTAGTGGTCGCGGTCGAGGATCTCGCGCGCGCTCTTCAAGTCGAGGCGGTCTTCGGACGTACGGCTCCAGGGGAGCGAGGCGAGCACGTCGAGGTAGGTGCGCGCCACGTGGTACTCGGCCGACTGGGGCGACATGTTGCGCAGGCGTTTCAGCTCGCGCTCGCCGACCTTCTTGGCTTCGGCGGAGGCCCCCGCCTCGTCGAGCCGCCGCGCCAGCTCGTCCAGCTCGTCTTCGCCCTCGTCTTCACCCAGCTCCTGGCGGATCACGCGCAGCTGCTCGCGCAGCACGTATTCCCGCTGGTTCTCGTCGAGGCGCGACCGCACCTTCTCCTGAATCTGGCTCCCGACCTCGAGCACCTGGAGCTCCTGCCCGAGCAGCTCGGCGAGCCGCTCGAGGCGGCGGTTCACGTCGTCGAGCGCGAGCAGCTCGGCCTTCGCCGGGAGCGCCAGGTCGAGGTTCGCGGCGACGAAGTCGGCGAGCTTGGCGGCATCGGTGAGCCCGCCGAGCACCTCGTGCAGCTCCTCGCCGAGATAGGGCGCGATGTCGATGACCCGGGAGAACTGCGCGTGCACGGTGCGCTTGAGCGCCTCGGTGCGCGCGTCCTCGACCCCGGTGGACGGCATTTCCTCGTAGCGCGCCACCAGCCACGCGTCGGTCGCGATCACCTCCAGGAGCCGCGCGCGCTCGAGCCCCTGCACCATCACCCGCACCGAGCCGTCGCCGAGCTTGAGCATCCGCACCACCGTGCCGAGCGTCCCGACCTCGTACAGCTCGTCCGGGCGCGCATGCATGACGGCCCCCTCCGCCGGCTCGGCGCCGCCGGCCGGCTTCACGACGCCCAGCAACAGGTGCTTGTCCCCCTGCACCACTTCGTCGATGAGCTGGACGGCATGCGGGTCCAGCAACGCCATCGGCAGCACCACGTGCGGATAGACCACGAGCTGCCCGAGCGGCAGCACCGGCAGTCGGTCCATTTACTCCACCTTCACCGACTGGACGCCCGACGGCCGCATCGGAATCTTGGTGAGCCGGACCTCGAGGAACCCCTGTTCGTAGATGGCGCGGATGCTCTGGGGATCCACGCGCACGGGCAGGCGGAAGCGGCGCTCAAACGGGCCGACCTGCACCTCCATCGCGTGGTAGTGCGGTTTCCCCTCGCGCCGCGGCTTGCGCTCGCCGCTGATCGTGAGGAGGCCCTCGGAGAGCTCGACGGTGAAGTCCTCCGAGCGCATCCCGGCGATGTCCATGTACACGACCAGGGCGTCGTCGGTCTCGTAGATGTCGGTGAGGGGCTTCCACTTGGACGAGGCGACGAAGCCCACCGGCCGGCCGTGGGCGACCTCGTTGAAATAGACCTCCAACTCCTCGGCGGGATGCACCGTGAAGCTGCCGGAGCCCCGCGAGGGCCGGTTGGGGGAGCCGCCGCCGGAAGAGCCGCTGTCGGACATGGGGGACAAGATAATGCGCCACGGCTACGGGCGCAGCGTCATTGGCTGCCGGTCACGCTGGCCGCAGGTCACAAAACCGCGGGTAATCCGTTCGGCAACGCTCCCCCCACCCGCTTCTTCCCCTCCGCGTACAGCGGAAACTCGTCCGCCAGCTCCCGCACTTCCCCCTTCACCCGAGCCACCGTGGCATCGTCCTGCTTCGTGAGCACGGTGTCGATGAAGTCGGCGACCCGCTCCATCTCCGGCTCGGTGAACCCGCGGGTGGTCACCGCGGGCGTGCCGATCCGGACGCCGCTCGTCACGAACGGCGACTGCGGATCGCCCGGGATGGTATTCTTGTTCACGGTGATGCCGGCACGGTCGAGCAACGCCTGCGCCTCCTTGCCCGTGAGGCTCTTGGACCGCAGGTCGACGAGCATGAGGTGCGTATCGGTGCCGCCGGAGACGATGGCGTAGCCGCGCTCCATCAAGCCGGCCGCGAGCGTCTGGGCGTTCTTCACGACCTGTATCGCGTACTGCTTGAACGCCGGCGTCAGCGCCTCCCCCAGCGCCACGGCCTTCGCCGCGATCACGTGCTCGAGCGGGCCGCCTTGGATGCCGGGAAAGACCTGCTTGTCCACGTCCCTGCCGTAGGCCTCCTGGCACAGGATGAGGCCGCCCCGGGGCCCGCGCAGGGTCTTGTGGGTGGTGGTGGTGACGATCTGCGCGTGCGGCACCGGGGATGGATGAATCCCCGCCGCAACGAGGCCGGCGAAGTGCGCCATGTCCACGACGAGGATCGCGCCGACCTCGTCGGCGATGCTCCGCAGCGCGGCGAAGTCGATGATGCGCGCGTAGGCGCTGCCGCCGCCCACAAGGAGGCGCGGCCGCTCGCGGCGCGCGATCTCGCGCACCTCGTCGTAGTCGATCCGGCCCGTGTCCTGACGCACGCCGTAGGAGGTCGGGCGGAACAGGGTGCCCGAGAAGTTGACGGGCGACCCGTGCGTGAGATGACCGCCGTGCGGCAGTGCCAGGCCGAGCAGCGTGTCGCCGGGCTTCGCGACCGCCAGGTAGGCGGCCATGTTCGCCTGCGCGCCCGAGTGGGGTTGGACGTTCACGTGCTCGGCGTGGAACAGCGCCTTGGCGCGGTCGATGGCGAGCTGCTCCACCTCGTCCACGATCTCGCAGCCGCCGTAATAGCGCTTCCTGGGGAGCCCCTCGGCGTACTTGTTCGTGAGCGCGGTGCCCATCGCCTCCATGACGGCCATGGTGGCGAAGTTCTCGCTCGCGATGAGCTCGAGCCCGTGCTCCTGGCGCTCCACCTCCCGGCGGATCAGCGCGTAGATCACCGGATCCGCCTGGGCGAGCGGCGCGCGCCGGTCAATCACGGTCGATCTTCGCGACGCGCCGTGCGTGGCGGCCGCCCTCGAACCCGGTCTCGAGCCACCGGTGCAGGATTTCCATCCCCTCCTCCTCGCTGACGAACCGCGCCGGCAGGACCAGCACATTCGCGTCGTTGTGCTTGCGGGCCAGCTCCGCGAGCTCGGGGCTCCAGGCGACCGCCGCCCGCACCTGCGGGTACCGGTTCGCGACGTACGCCATCCCGAGGCCGGTGCCGCAGGTCAGGACGCCGCGCGGGGCGGTGCCGCTGCTCACCGCTTCGGCCACGGGCCGCGCGTAGTCCGGGTAGTCGTCCGTCGGGTCGAGGCTCTTCGGACCCACGTCCACGGGATCGTAGCCCAGCCGCCGCAACTCCGCGACGAGCTTCTGCTTGAGCGGGAAACCGGCATGATCCGCCCCGACGTAGATCTGCTCAGACAAAGTTCTGCCGCACCTTCGCGACGCTGGCGATGCGCTGCTCCGCGAGCCGGTCCGCCGCCTCGTAGCTCGGGATGCGCTCGTCCCGCGCGATCTCGAACACGCGCAGGATGGTATCGTAGATGTCGCCCGCCTTGTTGCGCGCCCGTTCCGGCGTCCAGCCGTGCAGCTCCGCGTTCACGTTGATCAGCCCACCTCCGTTGATGACGTAATCCGGAGCGTAGGTGATGTGCCGCTCCTCGAGCAGGTCGCCGTGCCGGTCCTCGGCGAGCTGGTTGTTGGCGCCGCCCGCCACGATGTCCACGTGCAGCCGCGCGAGGGTGTCGTCGTTGATCACCGCGCCCAGCGCGCACGGCGCGAAGATGTCCGCGCGCACGTCGTAGATTTCGTCCGGGCCGACCGCGCGGGCGCCGCACTCCTCGACCACCCGCTGCGCCCGCGCAGGATCGATGTCCGTCGCGACGATGGTCGCCCCCTCGGCGGCGAGCAGCTTCGCCAGATGAAAGCCCACGCTGCCGCATCCCTGCAACGCCACGGTCTTCCCCGCGAGGCTGTCCGAGCCATGGCGGTAGTGGGCGCACGCCTTCATGCCGCGGTACACCCCGTACGCGGTCACGGGCGACGGGTCGCCGGACTTCCCGATGAGCCCGGTGACGCAGTTCGTTTCGGCCCGGATGTACTCCATGTCGCTGACGGACGTGCCGACGTCCTCCGCCGTGATGTAGCGGCCCTTGAGCGACTCGACGTGGCGCCCGTGCGCCCGGAACAGTGCTTCGCGACGCGTGGTCCGGTTGTCACCCAGAATCACGCTCTTGCCGCCGCCCAGATTCAGCCCGGCCACCGCCGCCTTGTAGGTCATGCCGCGCGCGAGCCGGAGGCAGTCGACCAGCGCCTCCTCGTCGCTCTTGTAGTTCAAGAAGCGCGTGCCCCCGAGCGCGGGGCCGAGCACCGTGGAGTGGATCGCGATGATGCCGCGGTACCCGCACGACGGCTCGGCATACAGGGACACCTGCTCGTGGTCGTGCTCGGCGAGCAGGGCGAACAGGCCCGCCCCGGGCCCGGCCCCGGGCTTACGCCCGGGGCTATGGCCGGGGGTAGAGACCGCGGGCGATGACGATGCGCTGGATTTCGCTGGTGCCTTCATAGATCTCGGTGACCTTGGCGTCGCGAAACAGCTTCTCGACCGGGAAATCGCGCATGTAGCCGTACCCGCCGAACAGCTGCACCGCCTGGGTCGTGACCCACATCGCCGTCTCCGACGCGAACAGCTTGGCCATGCTCGCCTGCGTCGTGATGTCCTCGCCGCGGTCCCTGCGGGCGGCCGCCCCGTGCGCCAGCGCGCGCGCGGCTTCCACCCGGGTGGCCATGTCGGCCAGCTTGAACTGCACCGCCTCGAACTCCCGCAACGCCCGGCCGAACTGCTTCCGCTCGGCGCAGTAGCCGATCGAATGCTCCAGCGCCCGGCGCGCGATCGCGACCGCCTGGATCGCGATCCCCAGCCGGCCGGCATCGAGCCCCTCCATTGCGTACACGAACCCCTGCCCTTCCTCCCCCAGCAGGTGGTCCGCCCGCAAGCGCACGTCGTCCAGCGCGATCGCGACGGTGTTCGAGGCGCGGAGACCCATTTTGTCCTCCGGCTTGCCCGGACGATAACCGGGGGTGTCGGTGGGCACAATGAACGTCGAGATCCCCTTCGCGCCGCGGCGCGCCCCGGGCCGGTCGGTGCGCACCATGATCATCATCAGATCCGCCGTCCCGCCATTGGTCGCCCAGGCCTTCGCCCCGGAGAGGACCCACTGGTCGCCGTCCCGCACCGCCTGGGCGCGCAACGCGGCGGCGTCGGAGCCGGACCCGGGCTCGGACAGCGCGAAGCCGGCGAGCAGCTCGCCCCGCGCCATGGGCTTGAGCCAGCGGTCCTTCTGGGCGGGGCTCCCGTGGCGCACGAGCATCGTGGTGGGAATCGCGTTGTGGATCGCGACGGAGACCGCGATGCTCGCGTCCGCCGCCGCGAGCTCCTCGAGCGCCAGGAGATACGTGACGGCGTCGAGCCCCATGCCGTCGCAGTCCTCGGGCGTGCACATCCCGAGGAACCCCAGCTTGCCGAGCTCGTCGATCACGTCGCGCGCGAAGTGGCGGGTGCGGTCCCACTCCGCCGCGTGCGGCTCGATCTTCGTGCGGGCGAACTCGCGCGCCAGCTCGACGATCTGGCGCTGCGTCTCGGAGAGGCCCGCCGCCTCAATCGCGATAGACATGGAACCCGCGCCCGGTCTTACGGCCCAGCCGCCCAGCCGCGACCATCTTTCGCAGCAGGGGCGCCGGCCGGTACTTGTCGTCTCCGAGGTCGCGATGCAGCACCTCGAGGATCGCGAGGCAGACGTCGAGCCCGATCAGGTCCGCGAGCGCCAGCGGGCCCATCGGGTGGTTCATGCCCAGCTTCATCACCGTGTCCACCGCCTCCGGCGTCGCGACCCCTTCCATCACGCAGCAGACCGCTTCGTTGATCATCGGCATGAGGACCCGGTTGGAGACGAAACCGGGGTAGTCGTTCACCTCCACGGGCGTCTTGCCGAGCGCCTTCGCGATGTCGGCCACGCGGCGCGCGGTGTCGTCCGCGGTCTCGAGCCCCCGAATCACCTCGACCAGCTGCATCACGGGGACCGGGTTCATGAAGTGCATGCCGATCACCTGCGCCGGCCGAGCGGTCCGGCCGGCGAGCGCGGTGATGGAGATGGACGACGTGTTGCTCGCCAGGATGGCGTGCGGCGGCGCGAAGCCGTCCAGCTCGCGAAAGATTCTGAACTTGACGTCGGGGTTTTCGGTCACGGCCTCGATCACCAGATCGGCGTCGCCCGCCCGGTCGAGCGCCGTGGCCGTCGTGAGGCGCCCCAGCGCCGCGTCGCGCTGCTCCGCGGAGAGGGCGCCCTTCTTCACCTGGCGATCGAGGTTCGCGCGGATGGTCCCGAGCGCCCGGTCGAGCAGCTCCTGCCCGACGTCGAGGAGGGTCGTGTCCCATCCGCGCTGCGCGAACACGTGGGCGATGCCGTTGCCCATCGTCCCCGCGCCCACGACGGCGACCCGGCTCATGCCGCCGCCGTCCCCGGCCGGGCGCCCCGGCTCCACTGGAGGAGCGCCGCGGCGCCCGCGAGCATGACGAGCGTGGCCACCACCCCGCCCTCGGGCCCGAACGCGCCGCCGTCCAGCCAGCCGTACGTCCCGGCGCGGTACTCGACCGCGGGAAGCGGGAACGCATAGCCGCTCACCGGCGCCTCGAAGCCCAGCGCCAGGGTCACGTTCCAGCCGAAGTGCGCGCCCCACGCGAGCGGCATCGCACCCGGGGAAAAGAAGGCGCTCGCGAGCCACACACCCGCGAGCGCGACGTTCGCCGTAGAGAGCACGGTCGCGTTCGGGTTGCCGACATGCGCGAGCGCGAAGCCGATCGCGCCGACGGCGGTCGCGGGCCCCGCACCCACCGTCTGGGCCAGCCGGCGCAGCGGGTAGCCGCGAAACAACAGCTCTTCCGTAAGCGCGGCGAGCAGCAATCCGACGCCGAGTGGCAGCGCTGCGGTTGCCCAGTCCCGCCACTCCCCCGTCGCCGTGACGGCCGCCCGCCCCGCCAGCACGGCGAGACCCACCGCACCGGTCGCCATAGCGGCCCCGAGCGCGCTGCCGATGAGCAACCCGCCGGCGACCCCGGTCCGCGGGCGCCACCCGAGGTACTCCCACGACCGGCGGTCCAGCACCCGGCCCACCAGCCAGGTCGCGAGCCCGAAGCCCGCCACCGACGTGACCGACGTCCACGCGATCCACCAGCGCGGGCTCGGGTGGGGGTGCAGCTGGAACAGGCCCCAGCTCGCGGCGCCGCCCACCAGCGCGAACGCCGCGATCCAGGCGGCCGCCACGGCGCCGGCCCGCGCCCGGCCCGCAAACGAAACGCGCGCCGTCATAGGCGCGCGCGCAACGGGCTCACGGCTGGTCGCAGGATCAAGATGGCGACGACCAGCTTCAGCAGGTCGCCGACAATGAACGGGAGCGTCCCGAGTCGCAGGGCGTCGGCGCCGCTGCCGGTCAGGATCAAGAGCTGGGCGGCGCCGCCCAGGTGGATCAGGACGAGCCCCACGAGCACCGCCAGCGCCACCCTGCCCCAGGTCCGGGCGTCTCCCGCGATCCGGCCCACGGCGACCGCCGCGACCGGATACGCCAGCAGGTATCCGCCCGTCGGTCCGATGAGGCGCGCGATCCCGGGGAGCCCGAAGGGCGTGAACACCGGCAGCCCCGCGGCGCCGAGCGCAAGATAGAACACCATGCTCGTCGCACCGAGCCGGGGCCCGAGCAGCCCGCCGACCAGCAGCACGGCGAGCGGCTGCAGCGTCATCGGGACGGGCGTCCCGGGCAGCGGGACCGCGATCTGGGCGGCGACCGCGACGAGCGCCGCGCCCAATGCCACGGCCGCCGCACGCCGCACGCCCGCACTCGAGGGCGCGACCGCGAGCGATTGCTGCATCACATCATCTCCACGCTGAGGGCCACTGCATTCCCGCCACCGAGACACAGGGTGGCGAGCCCGGTCGTCCCGTCCCGGGCCGTGAGCGCGTACAGGAGGGTCGTGAGGACGCGCGCGCCCGAAGCGCCGATGGGATGTCCAAGGGCGATCGCCCCGCCGTTCACGTTCACCCGGTCCCAGTCCCAGCCGAGCGCGCGCCCGTCGGCGAGCGCCTGCACCGCGAACGCCTCGTTCGCCTCGATCAGCTCGTAGTCCCCGATGCTCGTCTTCGCCTTTGCCATCAGGGTCTGCACCGCGACGATGGGGGCGAAGAAGAGATCCTTCGGCTCCCCGCCGCCGGTGGCGTAGGCGGTGATACGCGCCAGCGGCTCGAGCCCGTGGGCCTCTGCGAACGCGAGCGACGCGACAACCAGCGCGCTGGACCCGTCGTTCAGCCCCGGCGCGTTCCCGGGCGTCACCGACCCGTCCCGCTCGAACGAAGGCTTGAGCGCCGCGAGCGCATCGAGCGAGGTCTCCTTGCGCGGGCCCTCGTCCTTGTCGATCACGGTCGGGCCCTTCTTCCCCGGGATCTCGACCGGCACCGTCTCCGCCTTGAACCGGCACGCCTCCATGGCGGCCACCGCCTTCTGGTGGCTCGCGAGCGCGAACCGGTCCTGGTCCTGGCGCGACACGCCGGCCTTATGCGCCGTGTATTCGGCCAGATTTCCCATGTGGGTGTTCGAGAACGAGTCCCACAGGCCGTCATGGATCATGCCGTCGACGAGCTGGCTGTTCCCGGCCTTGATGCCGCCGCGCATCCCGTAGACGTAGTGGGGCGCGTTCGACATGGACTCCATCCCGCCCGCGACCACGCACTGCGCGTCGCCCGCCTTGATCGCCTGGGCGGCGAGCATCACGGCCTTGAGGCCCGAGCCGCAGACCTTATTGACCGTCAACGAGGGGATCGTGCCCGGGAGCCCGGCGTGGACCACGGCGAGCGCGTCGACGCCGGCGCGGCGCACCGCCTCGCGGATCACGATGGCGCCGAGCCGGGGCGCGGGCAGCGGGGCCAGCCCGCCCAGATACTTGCCGATCGGCGTGCGGCAGGCGGAGAGAATGACGGGGGTGCGGTCGTTACTCATGGGTTTCCCTTCAACAGCGTGCGTCGTGCGTCGTGTGACGTGTGACGTGCGTCGTCCCTCAAACTAACGGAGTCAGCGCCCTGGTGCGAATCTCCTCCACCAGTGTCGCACGGAACTCGTCCACCGGCAGGGCCACCTGCTTCTTGCCGGACCCCCGAACCCGCACCGCCACCGTGCCCGCGTCGGCCTCCCGCTGGCCGACCACGGCCATGTAGGGGGTCTTGTGCGTCTCGCCGTCGCGGATCTTGTAGTTCAGCGTCTCGTTCCGCTCGTCCACGGAGGAGCGGATGCCGGCGGCGGCGAGCCGCTCGTGCACGGCCCGCGCCGCGGGCACCTGGGCGTCCGCGATCGGGAGCACCCGGACCTGCTCCGGGGAGAGCCACAGGGGAAACGCCCCGGCGAAGTGCTCGATCAGAAAGCCGCAGAACCGCTCCAGCGTGCCGTAGATCGCCCGGTGGATCATCACCGGGCGGTGCGGCCGGTTGTCCTCACCGGCGTACTCGAGCCCGAACCGCTCGGGGAGCCCGTAATCGAGCTGGATCGTCGCCCCCTGCCACTCGCGGCCGATCGCGTCGTTGAACTTCACGTCGATCTTCGGGCCGTAGAACGCGCCGCCGCCGTGGTCGACGCGGTAGGTCAGCCCGCGGCGCTGCAGCGCCTGCTCGAGGCCGCGCTCCGCCTGATCCCACATCTCGTCGCCGCCGAGCTTCTCCGCGGGCCGCGTGGCGAGATCGAGGCGATAGCTGAGCCCGAACGTCTTGCCGAGCACGAGCTCCACGATGTCCAGGAGCCGGAAGATTTCCTCCTCGATCTGGTCGGGGCGCAGGAAGATGTGCGCGTCGTCCATCGTGAGCCCCCGCACCCGCAACATCCCGTGCAGCGTCCCCGACCGCTCGTTCCGGTACACGTTCGCGATTTCGGCGAGGCGGATCGGCAGGTCGCGGTAGCTGCGCTGTTGGGCGGCGTAGATGAGGATGTGCATCGGGCAGTTCATCGGCTTCACCCGGTAGCGGACGTCCTCCGCCTCGCCTTCGCCCGCCGCCATCGCCGGAAACTGGTTCTCGGCGTAGAGCGGCAGGTGCCCGGACCGCAGGAACAGCGCCTCCCGGGTCACGTGCGGCGTGTAGACCAGCGAGTAGCCGCGCTCGAGGACCGTGTCCTCGATGAAGCGCCGCAGCTGGAACTGCATCATCGCGCCCTTGGGGTGCCAGAAGATCAGCCCGGGGCCGGCGTCTTCCTGGATCGAGAAGAGGTCGAGCTGCTTGCCCAGCAGGCGGTGGTCACGCTGCTTCGCCTCCTCGAGCCGCCGCAGGTAGGCGTCGAGGTCGTCCTTCGTGAACCACGCCGTGCCGTAGATGCGCTGCAGCATCTGACGCCGCTCGTCGCCGC
>WNGF01003250.1_pt1 | contig 26608 bp, 26 predicted proteins | sample 5400641 | NCBI WGS metagenome assembly WNGF01 (sample SAMN13153371, study PRJNA577476) | soil metagenome | isolation source: 80 cm soil or saprolite under grassland replicate 2 | place: USA:California | collected 2016-06-15 | reverse complement strand
CGTTGGAGATGGGCCTTCGGCGTGAGCGTGTGGCCGAAGCAACCACGCTGACGGATCGAGACCTGACCGAGCTCGGGCGCAGGCTCGAGCGCGACCCGTCATTCCGGCAGCAGTTCGACGTCGATCCGGTCGCGGCCGCCGAGGCCGCGGGGATGCCTGAGCTCGGGTCGCGGCTGCAGCGGGAGATCAGTGAGCTGATCGCTCTCGCCGAGCGCGTGGCGAGCGACGACGCGTATCGGGCTGAGCTCGTTGCGGACCCGCTCGTGGTGCTCGCCTCCGCCGGCGGTCCCCTCGGGGACCGCCGAGCCGCTGTTGCAGATGCTCCCCGTGCCGGCGGAGGTGCTGGGGAAGCTCCCGGAGGTCGAGGCGCACTTGCTCGGCGAGCGACCACTGAACGAGCGACTGCTCCTCCTGCTCTTCACCAGCACGGCAGTCGCCGGCGAGCTTCGAGCCGCTGCGCGTCGAGCCTAGGACGCAGAGGCTATTGCGGACTTTCGTTCAACAGCCCCTCCAGGGCGCGTGCCTCGGCGCGCTGAAGCGTCACCGGCTTCTCCTCGGTGAGGGCGCGGTCCAGCATGAAGGCGAGGTCCCGCAGCGTCGATGACGAACCTGCACCGGCAGCTGATTTGGCTTGGAGCTCGCGCACCACTGCCTCGTCAAGCGTGAGCTTGCGCCCGTTCAGGTCGAGTTCGATCGCCAAAGTGACCCCTGAAGGAACCTTACTCGGAAGCGAGAGCGCCAGCACTACGAGCTCCGACCAACCGCTTCGCCGCGGAATCGACCTGTGCGAGGTACTCCCGGCCCACCTCGCTGATCCTGTAGGCGCGACCGGGGCAGTCTTCGCCGCCCCAAGACTTCAGGACGAGACCCGCGCTGCGGAGGGGTCGTAGCTTGGCACTGACGAACTGAACCGGGGTGCCAAGCACCTCGGCGAGCTCGCGCGCGGGAACAGCGACGCCTCCGGCGACCGCGTCTAGAGCCCGCAACAGCTCGAGATGTACCGAGTCCCGCCGAACGCCGCTGACGTACCGCAAATCTCCGTCCTCCTCATCTCGGAACGAGTTCTCCTGACGCACTCAGGCCAGGTGTTTGCGAGTCGGAGAGGGCTAGGAGCCTCAGCGGCCGCCGCGCAAGGTCTTCGCGCATATCCAGCATAGCCGCGATTTCGGGCAGGGCCCGGTTCGCTCAGTCGGCTCCTGTCCCGAAAATCACGCCGTAGAGCGCCAGAAGCAATGCCGCGAAGACGAGCCCGGTGATCAAAGATGTAGCTGTCCTAGCCGCGTAGGCGATTGGTCAGGGGGCTGGCATGCCGGGCGCCCCGACAGCGTTGCCCGCGGCGTCATTGCGTTCTAGCCTGGACGGATGACGATTTGCACGAGCTGCGGTCGCGCAGCGCTCGCAGGCGCGAAGTTCTGTAGCGAATGCGGGGCCGCGCTCCCCGTCGCGCCGGCGCGGGAGCAACGCAAGACGGTGACTGTGCTGTTCTGCGACATCGCCGGCTCGACCGCGCTGGGCGAATCGACCGACCCGGAGGCACTGCGGGCACTGCTCGCGCGGTACTTCGAGCGGATGAAGGGAATCGTCGAGCGGCACGGCGGCAGCGTCGAGAAGTTCATCGGCGACGCGGTGATGGCGGTCTTCGGTGTGCCCGCCGTGCACGAGGACGATGCGCTCCGCGCCTGCCGCGCCGCGGTCGAGATGCGCGACGCTCTCCCGGAGCTCGGGATCCGTGGACGGATCGGTGTGTACACCGGCGAAGTCGTCGCGGGCACGGAGGAGCGGCTGGCGACGGGCGACGCGGTCAACGTCGCGGCGCGGCTGGAGCAGGCGGCGGAGACGGGTGAGGTTCTGATCGGGGCGGAGACGCGGAGGCTCGTGCGCGACGCGGTCGAGGTGGGAGAGGAACGCCTGCTCGAGCTGAAGGGGAAGCCCGAGCGCGTGCCGGCGTATCCGCTCGTCGCTGTTGGTGCCGCGGTCGCGCGGCGCTTCGACGTTCCGATCGTCGGGCGGGAGCGAGAGGGGGGAGCGCTCGCGGACGCTTGGCAGCGAGCGGTGGCGGAGCGCTCGTGTCACCTCTTCACCGTTCTCGGCGTCGCCGGAGTCGGCAAGTCACGGCTCAGCGCCGAGTTCCTCGCGTCGCTCGACGGCACCCGGGTCGTGCGCGGCCGCTGTCTCTCCTATGGCGAGGGGATCACTTACTGGCCCGTCGTGGAGATGGTCTTGCAGCTCACCCAGCGCCCTTCCGATCCCCGCGCCGCCGCCGCGCTCGCGTCGCTCCTCGGGGAGTCGGACGGGCCGGCCGCCGCCGAGGAGATTGCCTGGGCGTTCCGGAAGCTCCTCGAGGAGGCCGCCCCCGTGGTGTGTGTCTTCGACGATCTGCACTGGGCCGAGCCGACACTGCTCGACTTGGTCGACCACGTTGCCGACTGCAGCCGCGAAGCACCGATCCTGGTGCTCTGTCTGGCACGTCCCGAGCTGCTCGACCGGCGGCCTGCCTGGGCGGGAGGGAAACTGAACGCGACCACGGTGCTGCTTGAGCCGCTCAGCCCCTCCGAGACGGACGAGCTGATCGAGCGGCTGCTCGGCGATGCCGACATCGACGATGCCTTGCGCGCCCGGATCGGGGACGCGGCCGAGGGGAATCCGCTCTTCGTCGAGGAGATGCTCGCGATGGTCGCCGACTCGCCCGGCGGCGGCGTCGTGGTGCCGCCGACGATCCGGGCGCTTCTCGCCGCACGGCTCGACCAGCTCGACCCATCCGAACGGGGCGTGCTCGAGCGCGGTGCTGTCGAAGGGAAGGTCTTCCACCGCGGTAGCGTCGAGGCGCTGGCGCCCGACGAGCGCGACGTTCCGCGGCGGCTGATGGCGCTCGTGCGCAAGGAGCTGGTGCGCCCGGATCGCGCACAGATCGCGGGCGACGACGCGTTCCGCTTCCGCCACCTGCTGATCCGCGACGCCGCGTACGACGGCTTGCCGAAGGCGGCGCGCGCCGAGCTGCACGAGCGGTTCGCCGACTGGCTGGGCGAGCGCGCCCACGACCTGATCGAGTTCGACGAGATCGCCGGCTACCACCTCGAGCGGGCGCATCGCTACCGGGTCGAGCTCGGCCTGGTCGACGACCGAACGGCGCAGCTGGCCGAGCGCGCGGCGGAGCGGCTCGGCACCGCCGGCGACCGCGCGTTCGCCCGCCAAGACGCCGGCGCCGCCGTCGCGCTCTTGCACCGTGCGCTCGAGCTGATCCCGAGCGAGGCATGGCCCCTCGAGCGGGGGCTGAACCTCGTTCGCGCGCGCATGCTCGCCGGCGAGTTCGCCCGCGCGCTCGAGGACGCCGACGCGCTGATCGCCGGCGCACTGGCCCGCGGCGACCACGGCCGTGAGCTGCGCGCGCGTCTCGCGCGAGCGTCGGTCGCCCAAGTCACCGAGGGGAAGTCAGCGGAGGACATGCGGCCGCTCGCCGAGGAGGCACTGCGGGTCTTCGCCGACGCGCACGACGATGCCGGGCTCGCCGACGCCTGGTTCGCGCTTGCCCGCATCGAGCACAATGCCTGCCGTTTCGGCGCGCGGCACGAGGCGCTGGAGCGCGTGCGCGAACACGCGCAGCGCGCGGGCAACGCGAGCGTCGAGCGAACGGCGCGGCACTGGATGGCCTCGGGGTACGTTTTTGGCCCGTTCTCGGTGCACGAGGCTCTGGAGTGGTTCGACGACGCGGAGCTCGCGGGGGAGGCCGGTGTCGTCGCGCACCTGCGGGCGCGTGTGGAGGGCATGCGAGGCGAATTCGAACAGGCGCGGGCGCTGTGGGCGACCGCGCTGGAGCGTGCGCAGGAGCTCGGGCAGCGGCTGCTCGCGGCCGGCTTGGCGATGGAAGCTTGCGACATCGAGCTGGACGCGGGCGATCCCGGCCGCGCGGCAGACTTCGCCCTCGCCGGTTGCGCGCAGCTGGAGGAGCTCGGGGAGCGGGGCTGGCTCTCGACGCTCGCCGGTCAGGCCGCGGAGGCGCTGTACCGCCTCGACCGCACCGACGACGCGTGGCACTGGACGGAGGTGGCGGAGCAGTCCGGCGCCCCGGACGACGTGATCACGCAGCTGCTGATCCGCCAGGTACGGTCGAAGGTGCTGGCGCGCCGTCGCGACGACGCGGACGCGGAGCGGCTGGCGCGGGACGCCGTGGCGCTGTCGGATTCGACAGACATGCTCGTTTGCAGGGCCGACGCGCGCGTCGACCTCGCCGAGGTACTGACTCTCGCGGGACGCCGCGAACAGGCCGCCGAGGCGCTCGCCGCCGCCGAGGCGCTGTACGCCGAGAAGGGGCATCTCATAGGCGTCGCGCGGACGCAGTCGCTGCTCGCGAAGCTGCGCGCGCCGGTCACCTGAATCCCGGGCTCAGCGGCCAGGGAGCCGTAGCCAGGTCGATCGGCTTGGCGAGAGAAGAGCCACGCGGAGAAGTCCGCGTGGCCCGCTCTGCTTGCTACCGCTCGGTCGTCCCCGCTGAGACTTCGCCGCGCCAGGCGCCGGTCTCGGTGCCACGGCTCTCGATCAGCTCCTTGAAGCGCGCGAGATCGCCACGCACGCGCCGCTCGTCGAGGCCGGCGGCCGAGCCGACGGCCTCGAGCGGTCCCTCCGCCTGATAGCTCATCGAGAGGCGGATCACCGTTTGCGAGTCGCCGCGCTTCTCGAAGATGACGGTGCCGCGCGTCTTCTTGCCGTCTTCGCTGATCCAGCTGATCTGGCGGTCGGGGTGCTGCTCGAGGATCTTCGCGTCCCACTCCGCTTTCCTGCCGGCGATCGTCGCCGCCCAGTGCAGGCGCGTGTCGTCGAGCTGCTGCACGTGGTCGACGCCTTCCATGAACAGCGGAAAGTCCTCGAACTGCGTCCACTGGTTGTACGCGGTCGAGACGGGCACGCCGACCTCGATCGACTCGGTGATCGTGCGCGCACTGGATCCGCCGCCGACGAGGCCTACCAGCCACCTGCGCCACTTCGGGATCGCAGCGACGGCTCCGCCGGCACCGACGATGATCACGGAGTTGCGTAGGCGGTTGCTGCGCTTCTTCTCGGCGCGCGTAACGGCTCGCCGCAGGTTCTCCATCATCTGCTGCAGCTCGCGCCGCAGCTTCTGATCGGCGGAGAGCCGGCTCACGGCAGCGACGAAGCCGATTCGGCTCGCCGCGCGACGGCGCGCGACGGCGCCGTGGCCGATCGCCGAGAGCAGCTGCTTGCGGAACTTCTTGTCCTGGCCGAGCGCGACGGCGAGGTCTTTCCCGCTCGTCGCCTTTTCCTTCAACACGGTCGTCTTGCTGCGTCTGAACATGCCCAATCCTCCCGTCCGGGTCCTCTGTTCAAACTCATACCCACGGCGCGGCCTCGCCTGACACGATTCTCGGAAAAGTCCCGCAAATTGGACATAAAACGCGTCGGATGGAAGTTCCGAATTTGCGAGAAGGACCTGCGCATTGGCGCCTGGGGCTCTCCAAAATGAGCTCCGTACCGTCTCTCCGACCCAAGAGGGGGTTGTTCTCATGGCGGGAACGGTTACTCACTCGCTTGTGCACCAGTTCGCGGCGATGAAGCCGACCGAGTTCGGTGCGACGATCGAGCCGAAGTGGCAGGTCGCGGACAAGCTTGTGAAGGAGGTCCGTAGCGCGGTCGAGAAGCAGCAGCTGACGCCGCTCGATGGAGCGCGTGTCATCTCCTCGATCGCTGCGACGCTCTTCGGTTACGACGAGTTCATCCTGCGCGAGATCTCGCCGGAGACGCTGCTCGCAGCACCGTCACGGCGCTAGCAGGGGGCGCACTCGCGCCGGATAGGGAGGAAGGGGCCAACAGGCCCCTTCCTCTTCGTGCGATCGGCGCTTTCGTTGCCACATTGGGTGGCCCTACCGGGCCACCCAATGAACGTGCTACGAGGCGAGTCTTCTAAGTCCCAGCCCCGCTCCGAAGAGCACTGAGCCGATCAGGGCAAAAACCCAAGCGGGGAAGCCCGTGAAGGGCAGTTCTCCCGGCTTGGCCTTTCCGTGTGAGACGCGACCCGCCTGGGCGCTCTTCACCTGGTGCGCCAGCTCCTTCTGAAGCTCCGGTTTGGTGACCGGCGGAGTCGACGTGGATGAAGATTCCGGCCCCCCGGAAGGGCTCGACGATGACTCGTCGTTCCCCGGCGGAGGAGGCGGAGTCCCTTGAGGGCCCGAATTCGTCGTCGTCGGGGTGGTGGTGGTCGTCGTATTCGTCGTCGTCGTCGTAGTAGTGGTCGTGGTCGTGGGCGTTGTATCCGTCGTCGTCGTTGTCGTCGTGTCGACCTGATCGCAGTGGTCTTCGTTGCCACGGGCATTCCCGTGGTCATCGCAGTCCTTCCCGTTCTCGTTTGGATCGGGGCGACAGTCGGTTCCTGACTTGCCGTGCGAGCAGTCGTCTCCCGGGGATCCGGGAACTGTCGACGGAGGACCGTTGCCGTTGCCGTTGCCGGGATCCGCGAACGCAGCTGACACACCGATACCGGCAATCAGCAGGCCCACCATTGCTGCGACCTTCGCAGCCGTCAGCTTCCATCCAGTCATGCAAGTCCTCTCTCCCGTGGATGGGACTAGCCGCCGGACGCCCGCAGCGTGCAGAAGCCCGAAAGCGTTCCCCCTCCGGCTCATCCTGTGAAGAGTCGGATGTACGAGCGCGCCACGAAGGTCTTGATGAGGCTAGACCCCAGGGTGGGTCGAAAACCGCTGCCCTGTGACCAAAAGCGGCTGGACATCGGCGGCTTCGGATGCGGTCCTGAGCCAGGACTAGGATGGGGCCTCCCGTGTCCGAGGCGCCGTTCGTCCACCTTCACGTCCACTCCGAGTACTCCATCCTGGATGGGGCCTGCCGGATTCCCGCCCTTGCGGCTCGGGCCGCTGAGTTCCAGATGCCCGCCGTCGGGCTCACCGACCACGGCTCAATGGCCGGGGCGATCGAGCTCTACCGCGAGGCCGGCAAGCACGGGGTCAAGCCGATTCTCGGCTGCGAGGTCTACGTCGCCGACGACCGTCGCGCTCAGACCAAGGGGAACGCCCACCTCACGCTCCTCGCGGCGGACAACACCGGCTACGGCAACCTGATCAAGCTCGCCTCGGCGGGCTTCCTCGAGGGCTACTACTACAAGCCGCGCGTCGACTGGGAGCTGCTCCAGTCCCACTCGAGGGGGCTGATCGCGCTCTCCGGCTGCCTTTCGGGGCGCGTCTGCAAGGCGCTCGAAGAGGCCCGGCCCGCCGACGCGGCGGCCGACCTCGACCGGCTCGTCCAGATCTTCGGCAAGGACTCGACCTACGTCGAGATCCAGAACGCGCACCTCGAGCCGCAGCAGCGGATCAACCCGCTTCTCGCCAAGCTCGCCGAAGGCACCGGGCTCGGGCTCGTCGCGACCGGCGACGTCCACTACCTCCATCACGAAGACGCGCGCGCGCACGAGGCGCTGCTCTGCATCCAGTCCGGCGACTCGCTGAAGAATCCTCAGCGCTGGAAATTCGACACCGACCAGTTCTTCTTCAAGTCGCCTCGGGAGATGGCCCTCGACTTCCCCGGCTACGAGCACGCGCTCCGCCGCACGCTCGAGGTCGCCGAGCGCTGCAACGTCGAGCTCGAGCTCGACCGGATTCTGCTCCCGAAGTTCCCGACGCCCGACGATCGCGACGCGTTCGACTACCTCGTCGAGCTGACCGAAAAAGGCCTGCAAAGGCGCTACGAACGGGAGACGCCCGAGCTGCAGGAGCGGCTCAAGTTCGAGCTCAAGACAATCCGCGAGCTCGGCTTCACCGACTACTTCCTGATCGTCTGGGACTTCATCGCGTTCGCGAAGCGCAACGGCATTCAGGTCGGGCCCGGACGCGGCTCGGCGGCGGGAAGCCTCGTCGCCTACTGCCTCGAGATCACCGACATCGACCCGATCAAGTACGACCTGCTCTTCGAACGCTTCCTCAATCCGGGCCGCAAGTCGATGCCTGACATGGACATCGACTTCGCCGTCGAGGGGCGCGACCGCGTCATCAACTACGTCGCCGAGAAATACGGGCGCGACCGCGTCGCGCAGATCATCACGTTCTCGACGATGGCGGCGCGCGCCGCCGTGCGCGACGCAGGGCGTGTGCTCGAGATCCCGTACGGCATCGTCGACAAGGTCGCGAAGGCGATTCCGGAAGGCCCGGGGCAGACGCTCGACGCTTGTCTGAAGCCGGGCCAGGAGCTGAAGGCGCAGTACGACGCCGACCCCGTCGCGCGCGAGATCGTCGACTTGGCTCGGCCGTTGGAGGGGCTCGTGCGCGCGGACTCGATCCACGCCGCCGGCGTCGTGATAGGCGACCGGCCGCTGACCGAGTACGTGCCATTGCAGCAGAAGGGGCCCGATCAGGAGGTCGTCACACAGTTTGCGATGGGGGACATCGAGGCGCTCGGTCTGCTGAAGATGGACTTCCTCGGTCTGCGCAACCTCGACGTGTTGGACAAGGCCCGGAAGCTCGTCGGCAACGGCCTCGACTGGTCGAAGCTCCCGCTCGACGACAAGAAGGTCTACGCGATGCTCGCGAAGGGCGAGTCGACGGGCGTGTTCCAGTTCGAGTCGTCAGGGATGCGCGAGGCGCTGCGCCAGGTGAAGCCGACGGTGTTCGAGGACCTGATCGCGCTCGTCGCGTTGTACCGGCCGGGGCCGATGCAGTACATCCCGGTCTACGCGCGCCGGAAGAACGGACAAGAAGAGGTCACGTACGTCGACAAGCGACTGAAGGCGATCACCGGCGTCACGCACGGAACTTGTATCTACCAGGAGCAGTATCTGGAGATCGCGAAGCAGATCGCCGGCTTCTCTCCGGCCGAAGCAGACGATCTTCGGAAGGCGATCGGCAAAAAGATCCACTCGCTCATGGCCTCCCTCAAGGAGAAGTTCCTCGAGGGGTGTGCGTCGACCGGGACGACGCCGAGCGTTGCGAACCAGCTCTGGAAGGATATGGAGGCCTCCCAGGACTACTCCTTCAACAAGTCCCACGCGGCCTGCTACGCGCTGATCGCCTACCGCACCGCGTACATGCGCGCGCACCACCCGCGGGAGTACATGGCGGCCCTCATCTCCTCCGTGATGAACACGAAGGACCGCGTTCCGTTCTACGTCAACGCATGCGACGAGATGGGCATTGAGGTGCTGCCGCCGGACGTCAACACGTCGCAGCTCGACTTCGCGGTCGTGGAGGGGAAGATCCGATTCGGCCTGTCGGCGGTGAAGAACGTCGGCGAGCCGGCGGCGCGGGCGATCATTCGCGCGCGCGAGGAGGGCGGGCCGTTCACGTCGATCTGGGACTTCTGCGAGCGCGTCGATCCTCAGGCGTCGAACAAGCGGGCGCTCGAGTCGCTCGTGAAGTGCGGCGCGCTCGACTCGACCGGCGCGACGCGCAAGGGGATGCTGGAGGCGCTGGAGGCGGCGCTGTCACACGGAGCGCGGGCGCAGACGGACCGGCTGCTCGGCCAGAGCTCGCTGTTCGGCGAGGAGGAGAAGCTCGCGACGGTGCCGATCGGAGGCGAGGAGTTCGAGAAGAGCGAGCTGCTGCGGCTGGAGAAGGACACGCTCGGGCTGTATGTGTCAGAGCACCCGTTGCACTCCATCCGTGACCAGCTGCGGCGGAAGACGGACTGCTCCTTGGCGGACGTCGAGCGGCGCCGCGACGGCGAGATTGTCACGGTGGGCGGGATCGTCTCCGCGCTCAAGCACCTGACGACGAAGAAGGGCGAGCCGATGGTGTTCATGCGGCTCGACGACGTCACCGGCGGCGCCGAGGTGGTCGTCTTCAACTCCGTCTACGCACAGTCGCGCGAACTGTGCGTGATGGACCGCATCCTCGTCGTCAAGGGCCGCATCGACCACAAGCAGGAGGGCGAGACAAAGTTGCTCGCGATGGAGGTGTCGCCGTTCGAGGCCGTCGCGGAACGGCGCGAGGTCACCTTTAGGATCGACGCCGCTCGTGCACCGGCCGGGCTGATTGCGGAGCTCAAGAATCTTCTTTGCGAGTTTCCCGGAGAGGCTCCGGTCAACCTCATCTGTGACACATCAAGCGGGCCGGTCGAATACAGGCTCCCCAAGTTCAGGGTGAAGCCGGTGCCGGACTTCTTCGCCGAGGCGAAGGCGCTCCTCGGCGAAGCCGCGGTCCTCTAGTCGAGGCTACCGCGTCTCGCGAGCCACTCGACCGGCTGGCCGGTTGCGCGCGCGATGGCGTCGAAATGCCGGTCGTAGTGGAGCAGAACGGCGCCGTGCACCTCGGCGACTGCGGCGATCAAGAGATCGATCGTCCGGGGGCTGCGGTGCTGGCTGCGCTCTGCGAGTCGTGCCTGGGCTCGGCGCGCTGCGCTGGAGGCCCGCTCATCGAGAGGAAGCTCGGGAAGCAAGTCGAGAATGCCGGCGAGCATGCCGTACTCATCGCCGCCACGTGCCGAATACAGAATCTCTAGCTTGATCGGCGCGCAGAGGGTGAGTTCATCCTCTGCAAGCAAGGTCTCCCATCGATCGGCGACGCGCGGAGTTGCGCCGCTGCGATGCCACGCGCTCGTGTCCGCGAGATAGAGCGTCACCGAGGCTGACGCAGCCGGCGCAGCTCTTTCGGACTGGGGCCAATTCCACCGTCGCGGCGAATGCGCTCCATTAGGCGGCGCTTGGCTTCGAGCCGTATGACCTCGTCGAGCGCAGCGTCGACCGTCGCGGCGAGCGTCTTCGTCCCGAGAATCCGCTTTGCCTCGTCGACTTTGGCGCGGTCGATGGCCAAAGAGGTCTTGTCCCGAAGGGATATCTGTTTACGGCCCATTTCGATATCCTAGCGACGTGCAGAGCTGCCGGCCTGGCCCGGAATAGGTATCTGGAAGCTGGGGTAGTCCCTCTCCTAATCCAGGAACAGGAGGGGGTATGAGGAGGCAGTACAGGAAGCTCGGGCTCTCTGGGGAGCCGGGTTCGCCGTCTTGATCACGCTCGGCGCGGCGACGGCAGCCTTCACGGCCGGGGCGGCGCCCTTCGGGGCCCAGGCGACGACGACGATCGTCTCCACCATCACCACCGGCGGCAGCACGGCCGTGACGACGATCACGACCACGACGCCGGACACGACGGCCTCGACGTCCACCGGCTCCACGTCGACCGAGACGACGACGACCGAGTCGACTACGACGACGGAAGCCGGCGGCGGCGGTGCAGCGCCCGCGGCCAAGGCGACGAAAGCGGAGCCGAACTTCACCGGGTAGCACCAGAAGACATGCGGGCACCGGTCTGGATCCTCGTTCCGATCCTCATTGCAGGCTGCGCGGGGGGCTCCCCGGACCACCCGGCGAGGACCGGATCTCAGACGCGTGAGCACCAGCGTCCTCCAACCGTGCAGAAGGAGGCTCGAGGCGCCGAGGCACCCCGTGCGCCCGTGGTTCCGAGCACGCCGCAGGAGCCTCCGAGGACGGCGCAGCCGCGGCGGAGGCCGCCGAAACCTCATGCCTCGAGCCCGAAGCCAGGGCGGCAGAACCACTTGCTGCCCTGGCGGCCGGACGGGACGAGCCGTGTCGTGCACGTCCGCGTCCGGCGGATCGCCGTCTACCGCTCGCCGCGGGCGAAACGGCCGATGCTGATGCTCGGTCGGCACGACGAGCGCGGAACGCAGCACGCCTTCCTCGTTCGCGCGACCTGGCGCGACTGGGTGCGCGTATACCTGCCCACGCGTCCGAATGGCAGCCTCGGCTGGGTGCGGCGGCGTGCGGTCCGGATGTACACCAATCGCTACCGCCTGATCATCCGGCTGCGCGCGCATAGGTTGCAGTTCTGGCGGCGGCGTCACCTCGTGGCGACGTATCCGGTCGCCGTCGGGACGCCGGCGACGCCGACGCCGCGCGGGATCTTCTACGTCGTCGAGCTGCTCGAGCCGCACAGTCCCGACGGCTCGTACGGGGCGTTCTCGTTCGGACTGTCAGCGCATTCGAGTGTGCTGAGGTACTTCGCGGGTGGGGACGGCCGTGTCGGCCTGCACGGGACGAATCAGCCGGGCCTGATCGGCTCGAGCGTCAGCCACGGCTGCATCCGGCTGCGCAACCAGCCGATCCGCCGGCTCGCGCGGATTCTTCCGCTCGGCACACCGGTGTACATCCGTACCTGAGACGTCCGTGCTGCGCTGCGGAACGCTGCCCTCTTCTCGTTGGCGCGAATTTCGCGCGTCGTTTAGCCTCCCACCGTCAGCGAGCGAAGGGAGGTCCGATGGCATCGGTGGAGGTCAAGAGCTTCGATTCACCCGATGAGACACGGCAGTTCGAAGGCAACGGGCATGCGGATGTGGTTCAGCTCGGGGGCAAGACGATCGGACGCGGCGTCTTCGAGCCGGGCTGGCGTTGGTCCGAGAACGTGAAGCCGATCGCGCAGACGGACTCGTGCCAGGTCTCTCACCTCGGCTATGTGCTGTCCGGCGAGATGAAGATCAAGATGGACGACGGATCGGAGCAGCGCGTCCGCGCCGGCGACGCCGTCGCCATTCCGCCCGGTCACGACGCCTGGGTCGACGGAGACGAGGCGTGCGTCATCGTTGATTTCGGCGAGTTCGGGGATTACGCCAAGCGCCGATAGCCCGAACACTTTTCGCGGGCCGTCACACTCTCGTCACGGTGTCTGACACCGGGCCGTGGCCACGGTGGGCATGGGGCCCTAAGGGATCAGACGGAGATGCCCTTCGCCCGCAGCTCCTCGCGCGCGGACTCCGACTTCTCGAGCCCGTCGAGTCCCATACCGCGGAGGACCTCGTCCGCCTTCGTGAACTGGATGTCGCGATAGTCGACGACCTGGATCTGGTTGCCCCACGGGTCGCGGAAGTCCAGGCCGCGGCCGGACGAGACCGGGATGCCGAGCTCCTTCAGGCGCGCGCGCACCGCCTCCTTGTCGTCCACGACGAGGCCGAAGTGACGCGATCGGTCCGGCTCCTGCGTACGGCCCTGCGCCAGAGCGATGAATTGGTCGCCCATGTCGATGAACGCCATGTGGCCGCTGCGCCCGCGCAGCGTCAGCTCGCCGAAGATGGACTCCCAGAACGCGAGCGCCTCGTCGAGGTCCCCAACCTCGAGCGCCAGGTGGTTGATCCCGACGAGCTTGGCCACCGTTTCAGGGTAGTTGCGGGTTGACACGCTGCGCCAACCCGCGGGAGGCTCCAGGGCTTACGGCCACCTCGTGTCGCAGCAGCTGACGAGCGAAGGGCTGATCTCGCACTAGGAAATAGGCTCTGGGCGTTCATGGGGTCGAGAGCGACACTCGCCGCCGTTGCGCTGACGATCGCCGCGTTCGCGCCGGCCCCCGCCGCCGGCGCGACGCAGGTGCGGCTGTTCCACGACAGCTTCAGCAGCGCGTACCGCTCCCCGGCCGGCGCCGTGCCCACGGGCACGAAGGTCAGGCTCCGCCTGCGCGTTACCGGAGCAAAGGCGAAGAGCGTGCTGCTGCGAATTGCGGATCGAAGGCTGAAGATGAGACGCAGCGGCTCGTTCTGGACGGTCACGTACCGGACCCCGGCAAAGCCTTCCCTCGTCTCCTACTCGTTCCGCGTCCAGACGGCGCGCGGCGTCTACTGGTACGGCGACTACGACAGCGGCACGGACATCCACAAAGGCGGGACGGGGAAAACGACCCGGCAGCCATTCGACTCCTTCCACCTGACCGTCTACGACCGCGCGTTCACGACGCCGGCCTGGCTGCAGGGGGCGGTCGTCTACGAGATCTTCGCCGACCGGTTCCGGAACGGCGACCCGAGCAACGACTACTGCCGGGCCGGCTCGAGCGCGGGCTGTCCGACGTTCTACGGTGACGTCCCGGCGATCCTGCACCCGATCTGGAACGAGGCCGTGGAGGACTCCCGCGCAACCGGTGTCTTCAACCGCGACTTCTTCGGCGGCGAGCTCGAGGGCGTCACCCAGAAGCTGGACTACCTGAAGTCGCTCGGCGTCGACGCGATCTGGCTGACCCCGATCTTCAAGGCGCGCTCGAACCATCGCTACGACACCGACGACTACATGCAGGTCGATCCGGCCCTCGGAGGCGATCCCGCGTTCGCCCTGCTCGTCAACGCGGCCCACGCACGCGGCCTGCGGCTCATCCTCGACGGCGTCTTCAACCACACCTCGTCCGACAGCGTCTACTTCGACCGCTACAGCCGCTATCCGGAGGAGGTAGGCGCCTGTGAGTCCCCGAGCTCGCGCTACCGCGACTGGTACGAGATCACAGGGAACGACATTCCCTGCCAGAGCTACTCTGCGTTCGCGAACCTCGACTCGCTACCGGCGCTGAACGAATCGAGTAGCGCCGTCCGCGAGTTCATCTATCGCGACCGCGCGAGCAGCGTCGTCGGACTCTGGACCGGTCGCGGGGCCGACGGCTGGCGGCTCGACGCCGCACAGGAGCTGAGTCATGCGTGGTGGCGCGACTTACGCGGCGCGGTCAAGGGGTACGCGCCGGACGCGCCGCTGATCGGGGAGGACACCGCCGGTCCGGTGGACGCCTCCCCGTACCTCCTCGGCACGGAGCTCGACGGCGTCATGAACTACCGCTTCCGCGACATCGCGCTCGGATTCGTGCGCCCGACGAACTGGACGGATTCGAGCGGAACGATCCCGGCGCTGCGCCCGCGTGAGGCCGCGCACGCGCTCCAAGCGGTGCTGGAGGACTATCCGCGGCAGGCGGCTGCGGTCTCGTTCAATCTGCTCGACTCGCACGACACGAACCGCGCGCTCTTCGTTCTCACCGAGCCGCCCTACATCGCCTCCCAGCGGCTCCGGCTCGCCACGCTGTTGCAGTTCACGGCCTTCGGTGCGCCGATGGTCTACTACGGCGACGAGGTGGCGATCAACGCGCCGGGCAAGAGCGGGTTCGGGGACCCGTACAACCGGGCGCCGTATCCCTGGGCCGACGCAAGCGGGAGACGTCAAGACCTACGGCCCACCGGAGATCGAGACGCTCTCGTACTACTCGCAGCTCGGCGCGGTGCGGCATTCGCTTCCGGCACTGCGCACCGGATCCGTGGTCACGCTGTTCACGAGTGCCGACATCTATGCCTTCGCGCGTGTTGCGCCACCCCAGAAGCCCGTCGTCGTCGTTCTCAACAAGGCAGACCACGACGCGACGGCCGCGATTCCGATCCGAGGGCTTTATCCCAACGGCGTCCTCCAGAACGTGCTGACGGGCGAGAAGTTCGCCGTGGGCGGCGGGCAGCTCCGCGTGACCGTGACCGACCGCAGCGGCCTCGTCCTCGTCGGAACTTCCTAGCTGCGAACGGTGTAGAAGCGTCAGTGGTGGGCCGACCACTCGACGAATCGGACCTGATCCAGCGCGCGAAGCGCGGTGAGACACACGCCTACGAGGAGCTCGTGCACGCATACCAGGGCATCGCTTTCCGCACTGCATACGTCATCGCGCGCAACGCCGCCGATGCGGAGGACGCGGCCCAGGACGGGTTCGTCAAGGCGTGGCGCGCGCTCGGCCGCTTTCGCGAAGGCGCACCCTTTCGTCCTTGGCTGCTGCGGATCGTCGCGAACGAGGCCCGGAATCGTCGCCGCTCCGGCGGCCGCCGCGCGCACCTTGCGCTGCGAATGGCGACGGAGGACTCCTCGGGGGGCGCGGCCCCGTCCCCCGAGGCGACGTTCCTGTCCGCGGAGCAACGCGAGGAACTGCTCACCGCGGTGAACGGATTGCCGGAAGAACAGCGGGCGGTGATCTCCCTGCGCTACTTCGTCGGCTTGACCGAGCACGAGGTCGCCGAGGCGCTCAGCCTGCCGCTGGGAACGGTGAAGTCGCGCACCGCGCGGGCACTCGACCGGCTGAGGGAGTCCTATGACTGAGCTGGAACGCGCACTCGTCGCGCTCGGGCAGGAGCTCGACTTCCCGCCGGAGCCGAACATCGTCGCCGCCGTGCGCGCCCGGCTCGGCGAGCGCCGCCGCCTCGCCTTCCTGCCGCCTCGGCGCGCGCTCGCGCTCGCGGTGGCGCTGGTCCTCGTCGCGTTCGGGATCGCGATGGCCGTCCCGCCGGCCCGCAGCGCGATCCTGCGTTTCTTCCACATCGGGGCCGTCACGGTCGAGCGTGTCGAAACGCTGCCCTCGGCGCAGCAGCGACCGCTCGCAACCGGGCTCGGATCGCCGCTGTCACGCCGGGCCGCGGAAACGCGGGCGCGGCTCTCGATCCGGCTGCCTGCCCTCGAAGGCCCACCGCCGAAGCGCTATTACGCGCAGCCCGGACTGATCGCGACCCTGCTCCACTATCGCGACAAGCCTGTGCTGCTCGCCGAGATGCGGGAGGACCAGGTCGTGCTCTTCAAGAAGTTCGCCGAGCCGGGAACCGAGGTTCAGCCCGTCCAGATCGGGCAGTTCGGCCTCTGGCTCGAGGGTGAAAGGCATGTCCTGATGTGGTCGTTCGGCGGCGGCGCGCTGCACCGGATCCAGACCCGCCTGGCCGGAAACGTCCTGATCTGGCTGGCCGGCAGCACGACGTACCGGCTGGAAGGCGACTTGACAAAGGAGCAAATGCTGGAGCTCGCCCGCGATATCACCCGGTAAGGGGTGATCCGTTCCCGCGCAGCATCCGAATAGAAAAAACATGACGACTGCGGCAGACACGGAGATCAGGGAAGAGACCCAGCTGGTCGAGGCTTGGCGGGCCGAGCAGCTGGAGATGGCGGGCTACGGCGCCCAGGCGGCGGCCGATCTGGCCATGAGGCACGACGTCGACCTGCACGTCGCGATCGGCCTCATCGCCCAGGGCTGTCCCGCCGACCTGGCACTGAAGATCCTGCTCTAGCAGGCAGGCAATAGCGCGTCCCGGCAGAATCTTCTGACCGGTGACCTTCCTCGCGAACATTCCCTCGCCGCACAGCGGCACGATCGATGCCGGCCCGTTCACGATCCACATGTACGGGCTCATGCTGTTGCTCGCGATCGCAGCCTGCGTCGCGCTGACCGGCTGGCGCTGGGTGCGCTGGGGCGGTGACTGGGATCTCGTCTTCCGTGTCGCGGTGTGGGGCGTCGCCGCCGGGATCGTCGGGGCCCGGGCGTACCACGACATCACGAGCTGGAACGAGGTTCCGGATGAGTGGTGGGGTCTGTTCGCCGTCTGGCAGGGCGGGCTCGGCGTCTGGGGCGGGATCTTCCTCGGCGTCCTCGTCGGAGCCTGGATCGTGCACCGTTCCGGTCAGAGCGTTCGGTTGTTCATGGACGCGGTCGCGCCCGGCCTGCTGCTGGCGCAGGGCATCGGCCGCTGGGGCAACTGGTTCAACCAGGAGCTGTACGGCAAGCCCACCGACCTGCCGTGGGCGCTGGACATCGACCAGAGCCATCAGGGCGCGCTGCCCGCGAAGTACCTCGACAAATCGGGCTACCAGCCGACCTTCCTGTACGAGTTCATCTACGACCTGGGCGGGGTGGCGATCCTGCTGCTCGTCGATCGCTACTTCCGGATCCGGCGGCCGGCGCTGTTTGCGCTCTACGTCTCGATCTACACCGTCGGGCGCTTCTTCGAGGAGCTGCTGCGGATCGATCCCGCGCACGAATACTTCGGCCTGCGGCTGAACGCGTACGTCTCGATCGTGCTGTTCGTTCTCTCAACCGCGTTCTTCATCTGGTGGCAGTTCATCCGGACGCCGACCGGCGCGGAGCGGCCGCGCGCGAGCCGGATCGTGCCCGAAGGGCCGGCCATGGCCGTGCCGAAGGGCCGCGTCCGCTCGGGCCGTTAGGTTCTCGTTCGATGATCGTGCGCGAGCTCGAGCTGGATCTCGACGCCTTCGAGGGCCCCTTCGACCTGCTGCTGACGCTCGTCCTCAAGGAGGAGGTCGACCTGGTGGACGTCGACGTCGCGGGGATCGTCGTGCGCTTTGTGGAGCGTCTGGCCGAACGGGACGCGCTCGATCTCGACGCCTGCGGGGAGTTCCTCGTGCTCGTTGCGGCGCTACTCGAACTGAAGGCGCGCGGACTCTTCGAGGACGAGGCCGCCGAGCTCGCGGAGCTGGAGCCCGAGGAGGCAGCCGAGGAGCTCGCGCGGCGGCTCGCTGAATACCGGCGGATGAAGGAGGCCGCCGCGTGGCTCTCGGATCGGCTCGCCGGGGAGCGCGACCGGTTCTTCCGGCTTGGGCCGGCGCCGCTGGCTCCCGAGCCGGAACGGCGGCTCGCGCCTCAGGATCCAGAGGCCCTGGCGGGTATTCTCCGCCTGCTCGCAGCAGAGCCGCCGGCGGTGTCGCTGGCACACATGGAGCTTCGCTACCCGCCCGTGACACAGTTCCTCGAGCGCTTCCGCACGCTACTGCGGCGTCGCTTCCGCTTCGACTTCGATTCCGAGCTGGCAGGGCTGTCTCGCGCCGAGCAGGCGATCGCCTTCCTGGCGTTGCTCGAGCTGCGCCGCGCGGACGAGATCTCGATCAGCCAGGCGGCGCCGTTCGCTCCCATCCGCGTCACTAGGGTGGAGGAGGAAAGCCCTGCCGTGAACGAAAGGACCGTCGCGTGGAACGCCCGCTCCGCCTAGTCGCCGCCAACCCGCTCGACCAGCTCGCGCGGACGCTCGAGGCGCTGCTCGTCGTCGCGAGCGCGCCGCTGCCCGTCGACGAGCTGGTTGCCGCGGCGGACGACGACCGTGAGCGCGTCGAGACGGCGCTCGGGTTGCTGGCGGAGCGCTATCGCGAGGGGCGCAGCGGGATCGTGCTGGAGTCCGTTGCGGGCGGCTGGGCGTTCCGTGCGTCGCGCGAGGCGGCGGAGGCGTGCGGGCGGTTGTTCGAGCGCCCGGTGCAGCGCGGGCTATCGCAGGCGGCGCTCGAGACGGTCGCGATCGTGGCATATCTGGGGCCGTGCACGCGGCCCGAGATCGCGCGCATCCGGGGTGTGGCGGCCGACTCGGCCGTCGCCGGTTTGGTGGAGCGCGGTCTGATCACGGAGGCGGGCCGCGACGACGGCACGGGCGGTGCCGTCAAGTACCGGACGACGCCGCTGTTCGAGCGCGTGTTCGGATTGGAGAGCCTGTCGCAGCTGCCGCGGCTCGACGATCTCCCGAGCGACATCGAGGACCTGCGCGAGCGCCTGCACGCGGTCGCCGACCAGCGCAGCGCCTAGCCACGCGTCTCTGCGCTAACGCGCTGCCCGCGTTCTGCGAACTCCTTGAGCCCGACAAAGATCTCGGCGACGCTCTGATCCATCTTTCGGCGCATCATCAATGCGTCCATCAACGTCCCGACGATGCCCCACTTTGGCTCGTATTCCAGGTCTTGGGTGACGAGGGTCCTTCCGTCGTCCGGGCGCAGCTTCGTCCACCAACGGGAGGATTTCAAAGGCCAAGAGCTTTCAGCCAACTCGATGCCGAGGACCTCCTCTGGCCGCCATTCGATGACGCGCTCGACGGCAAATCCCTTCGGCTTGAACTCGCACCGCCGGGCTGCGCCCACATCTTCTCTGGTCGAGGAGACGTAGCGGGCCTGGGTCACCAGCGGGTTGTAGTGCTCTACGTCCTCAAGGTTGGACAACACTTGCCAGACCCGTTGCACCGGAGCGTCGATCGTTATTTCGTGGTGCAGCTTGCTCATGACGCGCTCTTCTCCTTTCTTCCATGAGTTCTTTTCATCTCGCTTCTGCCGAACAGCACGTCGAGATAGCGTCGAAAGTGCTCGACCCCTCTCTCGATGGCGCGTGGATCGTTCCTCGCCTTGGCCAAGATGAGCGATCCCTCGTAGATCGCGATGAAATGGTCGGCGACGCTTCCACTGTCGAAATCAACTGAGGGCCTATGAACCTTCTTGGTCGCCTCGAGCTCAGAGGCGATCTGGTCGCGCCAACGAGCGAAGCCCTGAGCGCACGTCTTCCGCAGTCTCGGGTGCGTCGCTGCGATCTCTTGAGCGAAGTTTCCGAAGAGGCAGCTCTTCTCGATGCTGGGCTGACGTGCCAGGGCCACGAACAGATCCAGGTAACCGTGGAGCCGCGCGAGCCGATCCTCGATCTCGACAAACGGGGCTGAGTGAACTCTCGCGTGAGTAGACGACCAGTAATGGCCCAGCACCTGTTGCCCGAGGTCTTCCTTCGTTCTGAAGTAGTGGAAGAAGCTTCCCTTGGTCAGGTTCGCGCCGGCGCAGATCTCGTCGACAGTCGTAGCCGTGAAGCCCTTCTTCAGCATCAGCTTCTGGGCGGCCTCGAGCAGCTTGACCTTGGTCGGCGGATCGGCTTGCTGGGGAGTCGTAGTGTAGGCCATACCTACTAGTTGGTATGGAAGCTTAAAAGGTCAGGTCGGTCTGGGTCAAGTCGGGGCTCGACGGCCTTCACGAAATCGCCGCAGACGCGTTTCCCACGCGTCTGCGTTTCCTCGTTACGCTGAGCAGCGCGGGGTACCTCACAGGGGGTCCCCGGGGCAACGTACGAGGGGGTCCCCGGGGCAACGTACGCGCGTGTACCTAGGAGACGCGCTTGCGGCCCGTCGCTTCCACCCAGCGATAGCCCGGGATCGGAATACCCGTCGCGCGTCGCGTTCGGGCGACCCATTTGGGGGCCCGCAGATACAGCTCCGGTAGCCGTTCGCGTTTGGTCACGCGGGCGAGCGCTGCCATGCGGAAGACGAGGTCGGTTAGGGGCGCCTTCAGCTGGGCCGAGCGCACGACGTCGAACTCGAGGTCCGGATGGGCGAGCGCGGCGCGAAAGTGCTCCTCCGATTCGTACTCGCGCATGTGCGTCGGGTCGAGCTGCCAGCGCTCCGGCGCCGGCGGCTTTCCCTTGTAGAACCAGAACGCACGCGGGCCGCGGATGACGCTCGACACGTAGAACCAGCCCTCCGGTCGCAGCAACCGCGCAATCTCGGGCGCCAGCACGCGGTCGTCCGGCAGATGCTCGATCACCTGCGAGGAGACGACGGCGTCGGTAGACGCGTCGGGCAGCGCGTCGACGTGTGCAACGTCCGACACGATCCCTTTCACCTTCGGCGACAGCTGCTCGCAGAGCGCGACGTGCTCGGGGGAGATGTCGACCGCATAGATCGTCTCGCCCACCAGGCCGGCGCGGTCGAGCGGCCACAGCGTGCCGCCGTCGCCGGCGCCGAGATCCGCGAGCACGAACGGCGGTGCACGCTCCGCCGTCTGGCGGAGGAGCGGCGGCATCCATTCCGTCAGGAAGTACCGCGAGTGCTCGAGATCTTCGACGCTCGGGCCGCTAGCTCCCAAAGGTCTGCCGCCGCGCAAGATCGCGCTCCGGATCGACGAGATGGCCGTCGCGCTCGACGTACCCGCCCTTGCCGCCGACGACGAACAGGACGAGATCTTCCGAGTCGCTTGCGTTCGACACTCTCCGCGGCGTCGTTGACTCGGCGTGCAGGAGGCCCCCCTCACCGAGCTCGCGTACTTCCCCTCCGATCTCGACGCGGGCACGACCCCGATGGACGAAGTAGAGCTCATCCTGCGTGTCGTGGTAGTGCAGGAATCCCTCGTAGCCGGGCGGGAACACGATCGCGTTGACGCCGAACGCGGTCACGCCCAGCGCTCGGCGCACCTTGCGGAAGCCGTAACCGTCGCCGAGCTCCTCTAGCGAGCCGAACGCGTAGCCGCTCACAGCCTGCGGACGATCTCCTCCGCTTCCTCGCGGTTGAACGCTCGCAGCGTCTCCGTGTGCTCGGCTCCGTAGCGGTTGAGCTTCATGAGGATCTCGATCGCCACCTCGTCGTCGGGTGCCTCGAAGATCTCGACGACGTCGTAGCGGCCCAGCGTGACGTAGACGCCAACGAGGCTGCCGCCCGCCTCGGTGATGATCCGTTCACCCTCTTCGACGCGCTCGCGCCACTTCGGGAGGCCCGCGTAGCCCTGCGTCGTCCACCTCATGAGCGTGATGTAGTGCGCCACGAGGCGAATATATGACGCCGTGCGCCTCAACGCTTACCTCGCCAGGGCAGGAGTCGCGTCCCGCCGCGGCGCCGACGAGCTGATCAAGGCCGGCCGGGTGACCGTCAACGGCGAGCCCGGACAGCTGAACACGTTCGTCGAGCGCGGCGATCGCGTCCAAGTCGACGGGAAGCCGGTGTCCGCGCAGACCCTGAGGTACGTCCTCCTCCACAAGCCGGCGGGAAGGGTCACGACCGCGCGCGACCCGCAAGGCCGGCCGACGGTCGTCGACCTCGTCGACGTGCCGGAGCGCGTCGTCCCGGTCGGACGCCTCGACGTCGACACGACCGGTGCGCTGCTGCTGACCAACGACGGCCCGCTCGCGCACCGGCTCGCGCATCCGCGCTACGGCGTCGAGAAGGTCTACGAGGTGGACGGCACCTGGAGGATCGAACTCTCCCTCCACGAGGGCCGCAACCGTCAGGTGAAGCGAATGTGTGCGGCCGTCGGGCATCGCGTCAGCCGGCTCCATCGGAGCCGCTACGCGGGCCTGGCCCTCGAGGGCCTGCGCGCGGGGGAATGGCGCGAGCTGGAGCCGGGCGAGGTCGCCCGGCTCCAGTCGCTGGCTCGTTCTACGGGGAGGGAGTGAGCGCCGGACAGCCCACGCCGGTGCAGTTGATGCGGCCGGTGGGGGCAGCGTTGACGAACGGGCTGAGCGGCGAGTTCGCCGCGACGTAGTCCGCCAGCACTTGATCCATGACGTCCTGCGTTGTCATCCGCGCGCTGAAGTCCGGATAGCCGTCGCCGCCTTTCGCCATGAAATCGTTCTCGGCGATCTTGTAGCTCGAGGCCGCCGTCAGGTCGACCGGTGTCGCCGTGCAGTTCCCCGCAGGATCCGCCCTCACCGCGGAAACGATACGGCTCCCCGCCGGAGCGGAGATGTTGTACGTGAAGCACAGCCCCGAGACTTGCGGAAAGCGACCGTCGACGGCCGGCATTCTCGAGACGCCGTTCTCGAGCATCTGCTTCAGCTCTGCGCCGTTGGCGGTCAGGGTCACGACGACGTTCCCGAACGGCAGCACGGTCAGCACCTGCCCCCGCGTGATCGGGTACGGCGGCGGGGTGTAGGCCGGGCAGAAGTCGTTCGGGTTATCCGTCGTCGGGCAGGTCAGGTCAGCCCGCAGACCTCCGGAGTTCGTGATCGCGAACTGGGTGCCGATCGAGCTGTACTTCGTCCGCATCGAGTCTGCGGTGACGTCCCCGACCAGCGACTCGCACGTTCGTCCGGCGGACTGGCCGCACTGGTCGGCGCGCGGGATGAACTTCGTCGAGCTCCCGACCACCGTGCCGAGAATCGGCGCGAGCTGGGCGTTCAGCTCGTCGATCCGGGCCTGGATCTCCGGATCCGGTGTCACGCCGATGTCCCACGGCTTGTGGAAGTCGGCCGTCTTGTAGACGACCGTGCCGCTGCTCGGATCGATCGTCAGCCGGACGCGGGTGAAGCGGATGCCCTTGCTCTTGTTCTCCGTCACCAGCACGCCGTTCGACCGCGTCGAGACGACCTGGAAGTCGGTGTGGTCGCCGATGACCGCGTCCACGCCCTTCACGTTGTCCGCGAGGTCGACGAGCGGTCCGGTCGGGGCCGTGAGCGTCCCGGCCGTGGCGCCCATGTGGCCGATCGCGACGATCGCGGCGACGCCGTTTTTGTGCCCGATCTGGGCCGCCCGCTGGTTGACGGCTGCCAGAGGATCGGTGACCTTGAAGTTTCCGAGCGAGCCGGGCGAGGTGAGCTCCGGAATGTCGGGATTCGAGAATCCGATCACTGCGAGCTTGAACGACCCGAAGTCGATGACGCGCGACTTCGACCACTCCGGCGGCGTGTCGTTGGTCGTCTTGTCGAGGATATTGGCCGACACGTATTTGAACTTCGCCAGCGGGATGAGCTCGTTGCGCAGGTACTGCTCGCCGCGGTCGAAGTTGTGGTTGCCGAGCCCGTCGAGCGTGAAGCCCATCTTGTTCTGCATCTCGATGGTCGGCTTGTCGCCGAAGAAGCTCGAGATCGGCGGTGTTGCACCGACGGCGTCCCCTGCCGTGACCGTGATCGAGTTGCCGCCGGCCTCCGCTCGGTAGACATCGAACCACGGCTTCAGGAAGGCCGCACCCCCGATCGTGAAGCTCGGGCCGAGCGTATCGGCGGTCTCCGTCAGCGGGATCAGCTGACCGTGATAGTCGCTGATGTCGAGAATCGTCACTTCCTTCAGTGACGAGCCTCCCTGCGTGATCCCATAGAGGATCTTGCCGCGGGCATTCTGCGGCCCGGCGACGCCCATCAGGTATGACAGCGTGGGCGCGAGGTCGATTGCACGAACATTGGCGACCGGCGTCGCGCTGTGCACGATGCCCGGCCCTGCCGCGACGAAGGTCGCGTGCATGTTCACGTTGTGCGCAATGTCGACGAGGTTGGGCAGGTAGCCGTGCTGGCCGAAGAACTGCGAGAACACGATCCGCTGGCCAGGCGTGCCCGCGTCGGACTGGTAGGGCGGTCGCGTAACGACGACGACGTCGCCGCTACGGTTCGGATGCAGCGAGTCGGAGCCGTCGACGTTCCGCAGCTCCTCCTTCTTCATCACCTTCGCGACGACCTGCTTGCCAGGATTCGCCGGATCCGTGAGGTTCGAGAAGGCGTCGATAGCCGCGGTGCGGACCTGCTCGTAGGTCGTCCCCGAGGGCAGGGTCGGATTCACGTAGATCTGGATGGTGCCTCCCGCCCAGCAGGCCTTCGTCAAGTCGCTCGTAGTGGCGCCGCAGTTCGAGGCCGTGTTGCCGCCGCTCGCCTGCAGCGACCGCCCGTTGACCTGGGCGTCGAAGAGCACCTTGCGGGCGTTGACCGCGTACCACTGCGGCGCGAAGCCGTGGTCGGACCCGGCGAACGTTGTCGGGTTGCCGCCCATCAGCTGGCGGGCCAGTGCGAGCTTCGCGTCCGCCTCGTGATAGGCGCTGCGGACGTAGCCTTCGCGGATCGCGATCCTATTGTCCTTGACGCCGTCGCCTTCGACGTCGTCGAAGTACGGATTCGTCGCGCCGTCCATGTCGGTCGGCGTGTACAGGGCCATGAACTGGTGCGAGAACTCGTCGGTCACCGGGAAGCCGACCATCGCAAAGTCGGTGTCCGGCTGGAGCGTTCCGAGGATGTAATGCATGACCGCGTCCGCGTATGCCCGCTCGAGATCGCGGCCCTGCTCGACGTACGTGTCCTCGTCGATGATCCGCGCCTCGAGCGGCGCGAAGTCGGCCGCGACGTAGGTCGGCAGATTGTCGGCGACATACTTCTCGAGCCGGTCCTCGCCGGGGCCGCCCGCCGGGAGTGCGTTACACGCCGCGGTCGAACACGAGGCGATCACGCGCTCGACGGAGGTGAAGTAGAGCTTGAACGACGAGAGAGTGGACGACATCGTGATCAGCTTCACGTAGAAGCCTGCGGTCTGGCCGGCGCGGGCGCCGATCAGCCCGTCGCTGCCGGTGACCTTGATCTCCTTCCAGTCGCCTGCCCTCAACTCGGCCGACTTCTGGCTTCCGTCCTTGGCCGCACCGCTGCGGACGAGGATCAGGCGGTCGTAGCCGACGACGCCGTCGACGATGCTGTCGTAGACGTAGGCGTCGTAGACGCGGGTAGGGTTCTGGGCCGCGAACGTGGTCGCGACCGTCAGCACGGTCTGCTGTGCCGGCGTGGCCGGATCGCCTGCCGGCACGTTCGTCCATCCGGCCGCCGGCGCGAAGGCCGCGACCTGGTAGGAAATCCCGAACGCCGCCGCACCCGCCTGCTCGGTCGCATTCAGCGGCGCCGCGAGCACACCACGGGTTGAGAAGAAGTTCGCGAAGTCGACGGTCGGACCCGCAATTCCTGCGGCACGCCCGCCGACCCAGTCGATCTGGGCGACCTTCTTCCCGGCCCGCTCGGCCGCGTTGGCGATCGTATCTGCCTGGAGGATGCCCGCGCCCGAGAACGACGTCCGATTCGAGAACGCGTCACCGGTGCGGTGGAAAGTGTTGTTCGTCGAGCCGTGCTCGCTCGACCACGTGCCCGTGGCCATCGTGTACCAGCCGACGCCCGTGTTGGGCGGGAACGCCTGCAGCATGCCGTTGGCGCCCTTGACGCCCTCCTGCATCAGCCCGGCGTACGTCGGCATGGCCCCCTCGGCCGCGTACTTCTCCATCAAATCCGGCCGCATTCCGTCGGACGAGAACAGCAGCGTCTTCTTGGCGATGCCGACCACCTGGGCCTTGTCCGCGCGGGCGGTGCCCGTTCCGAGCGTGATCACCAATACGAGGGCCGCAGCGGCAAGCGCCGGCCCGAGTCGGCGTAGTTTCATGTCCCTCCTCGTTCTCCCCCTGGTCCGAACGGGCAAGAGGCTACAAGGATCGAGGCTTCTCTACAACGCCGTTCGGCTAGTCCCGCGGCACGAAGCCCATCCGCTCGTACATCGTCCGCAACGTCGGGGCCGACTCCGTACGGGCCTTCGCGGCGCCTGTTGCAAGCAGTCTTTGCAGCTCGCCTTCGTCGGCGCGGAGCTCGCGGAAGCGCGCCTGGATCGGCGTCAGCAGCTGGACGACCGCTTCGGCCACGTCCTCTTTGAACGGCCCGTAGCCCTGGCCGTCGTAGCGGCCTTCGATCTCCTGGAAGGTCTCCCCGGTCGCGACGGACATGATCTCGATCAGGTTCGAGATGCCCGGCTTCGCCCCACGGTCGTGGCGGACTTCGCGCCCGGAGTCGGTGACGGCGGATTTGAGCTTCTTC
>WNGF01002342.1_pt1 | contig 26626 bp, 15 predicted proteins | sample 5400641 | NCBI WGS metagenome assembly WNGF01 (sample SAMN13153371, study PRJNA577476) | soil metagenome | isolation source: 80 cm soil or saprolite under grassland replicate 2 | place: USA:California | collected 2016-06-15 | reverse complement strand
AGCAAGGTTCTGTGTTCATACTGCTGTCGATTGGCTCGCCCGAGCATTAGCGCGCGCCTGCCGTGCCACTGGACGCTTCCGGCGTTTGATTTCGGCAATCACCGCTTCGCTGGGCCGTTGATAAACCAGTTCGTTGCGATCCCCACAGCGTGTTCCAACTAACAGGCCGGGTTTGCGCCAGTGATGCACGTAGTGCGGTGGCTCGTCAAGGAGAAGGGCGATCTCATCGTTTTTCAACCAGCCCTTCTCGCACAACCGTTGTTCTCGGCTCTTGAGGCGATAGCCCACGCGCAGATGCTTGATCATCCCCGAGTTGAACTGCCGGCCCATGCCCGAAAGCAATCGGCGCGCATTGAGCTCACGGGCCACCTCAGGGTCGTCGTGATCTTCAAGGAGCTGATCAATCAGTTGCACCACTTCAGGGGAGGTTTGACGCAACGCCCAAGCGGGCTTGGGCATCGAGACTTTCAGTTCCTTGTTTGCGCCGCCCTTGAAGCGGATTTGCACCAGGATCTCATCCTGATCGCGCTTGAGTGTGACGTCTTGGACCACCAGCCGAAGCATCCTCTTGCGATCTCGACTGGAGGTTTTTGAGTCGAGCCACAACTTTGGGAAGTCTGAGGCCAAAGAGCCGATCTTGGCCCTGTGTTCGGCCGTGAGTTTGCCTCGATCTTCCGCACTTCGCTTCTGATACTCGTCTTTGGCCTCCACCAGCAATCGGAGCTTCTGGTTCCACTGGACCTCGAGGGTATCGGCCACGAGGCGGTTGTTCGGATCTACTCTCATGTAGCGAAGCCGGGCGTGTTCGGCCTCGTACTGGGCCCGCTCGACATGCTGGCGACGCAAACGATCGGCCTCCGCGATTTGTGCTTGCACCTCTTCCTGAACTTGCAGGGTCACTTCCAAGGCCAGCGGAGTGATGGTTTGCACCAGCACTTGGCCGATCGCCTCATCAATCCCCGGGCCGGGGATACGCTGACAGACCGGCCGACATCGTTGGACCGAAGCTTTCTCACAGGTGTAGAGTGATTTCATTTTGCGCTTCCGACCAGAAGTGTAACGCAAAGTCATCGAGCTGCCGCAGTGTCCGCACAAGACGATGCCTTGAAGCAACCCCGCTCCCTCTCGAGGAGGACCGCTGTGGCCGTATTTCTCGCCTCCGTAGGCTTGGTAGTTTTCCCGCAAGCGCTGCTGATTGGCCAGGAACTGCGGCCAAGTGATATATCCGGGATGGGCGTCGGCTTTGAAAAAGCGCCACTGCTCCTGTGGCACCCTCTGTGTGGATTGGCCACCTTCCACCTTCTTTGAAGTGCGAGTCCGACCGTAACAAAACACGCCCGCATAGCGGGGGTTGTGCAGCGTGGACAAGGCGTGGCTGGAGTTCATCTCCTGCCAGACCAACTCGCCGGTTCCTCGCGGTTGTCGTGCGGGAAACTTCAAACCCAGACGTCCGAACTCCTGAACGGTTTTCCAGGCCGAACCGATCTGTTGGAAGGTGCGAAAGAACAGGCGCAGGCTGTTTTGGACTTGCTGGTCAGGATCCAGCACCACTCGTCCCAGTTCATCGTAGATTAATCCGATCGGCAGCAGCACGCGCAACTCTCCGCGTTGGGCTTTACTGAGTCGGCCGCCCAGGAGCCGGGCTTTGAGCACGTGCAACTCCGCCTCACTCATCGTGCCTTTGAGGCCCAGCAATAATCGGTCGTTGAAGTGCCCTGGGTGGTAGAGGCCGTCCTCGTCCAAAATGAGCGTGCCGGTCAGGCCGCAGATCTCCAGGAGCCGATGCCAGTCGGCACAGTTGCGCGCCAACCGCGACACTTCCAACCCCATGACGATCCCGGCCTTGCCCAACCCCACATCGGCGACCAGACGTTGGAACCCTTCACGGTCGGCCGTCGAGGCGCCCGACTGACCCTGGTCGCGATCGATGACGACGATTTGTTCTTCCTTCCATCCCAGGGACAGAGCCCGCTGGCGCAACGCATACTGTCGCTGCGTACTTTCGGTATTTTCCAGGACCTGACGCAATGTCGACTGGCGAATATAGAGGTAGGCTGAACGCTGAAGGTGCTCGGCGGCAACTTTGGACTCCGGGTTCATAGGTCAAGCTGGCTGACGTGTTGCAATGTAATGTGAGCTAAGAGTTGAGTGAGTGGAGTCCTCCATTGCTCCCAACCGAGAGCAAAAGCCGTCCAGGGCTGTGCGGCAGATGAGGTGGTCGAGTCCGACCAACTTCGCATCCAATGGGCGACGCCGTGGCGCATCAAGACGGCCAAGCCCAATGGGCCAGGCTGCAAGTTGGGTTCGATGGCGTGAAGGCGCAGCCCTTCGTAGCGGCACGTCCAATCTTGTGGGATGGAATCGCTGGGTGTCATGGCGTTGATTGGCGCCCCCCTTTTGCCCTCGACTTGAGGGCTTTCTCAATTGTTCTGGGGTGGAGCTGGGTACGAAATCGTTGGCGAACTTTCCGAGCAAGCTCGGTTGGGGTTAGATTCGGCGCCGCGGTCAGCGCTTCGCGCACAAAGCCCAGAATCCTGTCGGTCAGCTTGTGCGGCTTCTTCGGACCGCGTTTGTCCGGCAGGAGCCCTTCGAGCCCGTGGTCGTCGAACTGGCCTTGGGCCAGGTAGAGGGTGGGACGGGAGAGGCCAAACTCGCCGGAAGCACGGCTGACGGTGTAGTGGTCACGCTTGAGGGCGCGTAACGCCTCGTACTTCAGTTGAACCAAGTCTTCTGGATCAAAGAAACCACCACCCTCCAGGAACAGAGGGTGTCGAACGTGGCTGGCGCGGGGGTTGAGCGTGCCTGAATCACGCAGGGAATCGTGTTTGGGAGGAGGAGGAGGCATGTGTGTAAATCTATTTATGCCGCATAATGCCGCGCAAAGCATGGCTGTCAATGTGAAAATGCCGCTGCTAAAGCTGAATATAGGCCTATTCATCGCGGCTCTCAGGCCATGAATCAGTGCCATCGCGGCATAATTAAGTTTACATTTGCGGCTTATTTTCATTTACACCTTGCGCTTGGATCTGTTCGATCGCCTCCGCCAACCGCAGCAGGTCTTCGGTTCGAGCGATGGCCCGTCCCTGGGACTTCTCGAGGAATGGATCGAGTGGTCCTACGTCCGTCCAGTTGGCCGGAAACACGCCCATCGTATGATCCTCGTCGAAGTAAAAGACTCGCCAGCGCCACCATCGTCGATCCAACTTGATCAGTTCGAATCGGTGGCCGCGCCGCGGGTGGAAGGGATGAGTGAGCGTGAAGGATGTTTCGCTGCCGTGCCGATTAGGAGCAGTTCGCTGTTTGTGCCAATGTGCAATGTGCAATGTGCAATGTGGAATTCTGTGGCTCCAACCGAACGCCTCCCCTCGCGGCGCAACGTTTGCTTTCCCCAAGATTTTTCGCGACGCCCCCGGGCCATTGCGTTTAAATACGCCCACACATGAAAGCATTTCTCCCAGCCCTTGCCTGCGCGGTGGCGATCTCCCTGCATGCGCAATTACCCGGTACTTCACCCAACGCCGCGGGATTCGACTCGGCGCGGCTCGAGGTGTTGCACACCACCACCAAACGGTTCGTGGACGAAGGAAAGCACGCCGGTATCATCACCCTGCTCGCGCGCGGCGGGAGGATCGTCGACTTCCGGACCTACGGCTATCGCGATGTGGAAAAGCGATTGCCGATGGAGCGCGACACGATTTGCCGCGTCTATTCGATGTCCAATCGGCAAGTTGCCGCTCAAGCATCAGCCGGGCGACGCTTATACCTATGGCGTCAACCAGGACGTGCTTGGCGCACCTCTTAATGTCGCGAAACACACAGGCAGCTTCGGCCTCTCTCGCCAGGCTGCGTTCGAATTCCGGGCAAACCGAAGTTAACCCACAGTTAAGCATGAAAAAATTCATCTACACAGGAATCGTGATTACCGTCATCGGCCTGCTTGTTTCCCAGCAAAAGCTGGCCGCCCAGGACAAGGCTTCTGCTCCCAAGTACGAATATGCCATCGTGAAGTGGGATGGGCCGGATCGTCTTTACTATAATCTGCCGGACAAATTCGAATTGGTTCACCTGAGCCAATCGGGCGTGGCCATTCCCAAGGAGGCGCAGAACGAAGAGTTTTGCCTCGCCTACGCGGCCAACAAAATGGCCCGGGACGGATGGGAGACAGTGACGCTGGACTCGCGGCGCATCGTGGTGCGCCGACCGCTTGCCCATTGAAATGCCCGTGCAAACTCGTTGTGAACGATGAGGTCCTGAGATGCGGCCTTATTTACGATAATATTTGCTTCATCAGCGTTTATTAGCGCAGATTAGCGGTTAGCGTCGAAAACGCTTAAAAGCCACCGGCCCTGACACGGCCTGATCGGACATGCCAATTTCGTCGGCCGCCAGGGCATTCAATGGGCCCCCGGACCGCACCCATAACTTTTGGCTATGGCCGTAATAGGAACAAAGCATTGGGCCGTGAACATCGGAAGCGCGAGGATTTGGGCGTCTGGAAAAGGCATGGACGCGAATCGACGCAACGGCGGACCGCAGCACTTAAGCAATAAGCGCGTGTGTTTTTGGATCCGGGACGTGTTTGTCCCGGGACCCTGTCGGATCCTCGCGGAAGTGCCCGGCCTAGATTTGCTCGACGGGCGGGTCGTCGGACTCTCCGACAATGGCGCGAGACGGGGAGCGGGAGCAAAACGGGGGGCGTTTGCCGTGGTGGAAGTCGAGTGCCTGCGCGGGGCGGTGGTCGTGCCCGTGGCGAAGATTGTCGATTTGGAGCACTAATTCATCCCCGTTCGCCCCACCGACTGGTTCGGCAATCGAAGCTTCATTAGTCAAGCATCTCACGCTCCGGCTCTTTTCGAGAGCGCGCGGTGACCACGCCAATCGGACCGCGGCTTAAATCAAGCCAAGCCGCCGGGCCATGGCCTTGAGGTGATCGTAGCGCCAGAGAGTTTTTTCGCGCACGGCCCACTCGGGTCGATCCCCCAGCCAGCGAAAATGCATGTAGAGCCGCGCCGCCGTCAGTGTCGGCTTAAATTCGGCCGGCACACCCTCGGGCCACCGGACACGGGCATAGTTGGCTTCGCACCGGCGGACGAGCCAGCCCGGCCAACCCTCTCCGTCGGTCAGCGCGGCCAAATCAATCTCGCCAGGAGCGATCGCCGCCGATTCCCAGTCCACCATGAAGAGGGTCTCGCCCCGGACCAGGACGGTTTTGGCGTAAAACTCTCCGTGGATGACCGTCGGTGTCGCGCTGAGCAACGGGGCGAACCAGGCGTCGCCGGCGCGTTGGAGTTCGGTCAACCAGGGATAGCGGGAGAGCAGCGGGCGGGCATACTCCAGTGTGCGCTGGGCCCAACCCTGGTAATAGTCGGCGACGTAGCGTTTGAGAAAGGAGTGCGAGGCCTGGCGCACGAGCGACTGCTGGTCGTTGTGGAACCCGGCCAGCCAGCGGGCCGTCTTCGCCATGGTGCGCGGTTGACGCTTGGAGCGCTTCCAACTGATGTCGCTCAGCCGCTTGAAGCCATACACAAATTGCAGGAAGAGCGAGGTGTCGCCCGTCTCCGGATCAATGTAGACTCCCAGGCACCTCGGCTTGAACTCCGGCAAGGGTTGGAGCAAGCGTCGATACACTTCCGCTTCATAAGGCAGATCCCCACGGTGCCCGAAACAATCATGGCTGTGCCCCGCTCCATACTTGATAAACACCCGCTGTTTCCGGCCATCGGGCAGTTGGCAAGTGACGATCTCGTTGGGGAATGTGCTCATGAAGCGGGGCAGGGCCCTTTTGACCACCCTCACCGGATGCCCTTGGCCTGCCACGCCGTCGAGTCCGGCGTTGAGCCGGCCCGTCAGCGTCGGCAAATCCGGCAAAAGCGACCGCGGTGTTTTCATGAATTCAATTCCGGCTCGATCCGCTTCAAGTCAGCGCGTGGGCCAGCAACTCTGTCGCGACCTGCCTGGCGTCGAAGAAAGTTTTGGCGATGCGCCGCGCGGCGCGGCTGTGTTTTTCGTAATCACTGTTGATGGTGGCGATGGCCTTGGCCGCTTCCTTGGGGGTGGAGAAGCGGAACATCCCCTCCCCGTTGGGCAGGAATGAACTGGGGCCGGTGTTCTGCACGACCACGGGTTTGCCGCTGGCCAGGTAGCAGAGCGTGCGGTCACTGACCCAGGCATTCTGGAACTTCATGCAGGACCGTTTCGCGCAACTGAACTCGCCCCGTGATTGTTGCAGGTAGGATTGATAGGCCGCGGGGGTGCTGGCGATTTCTCGCGAGTGGCGGATGCGCCAGCCCCGGCTCTCCAGGTCACGCCGGTCGGCCAGGTCGCGTTCGGTGCGGAGGAACAGCGCCAGCTCCAGCGGTTGCTCGGTCAGCCGGGGCAGGTCGGCGTACTCCAGGAAGGCCACTCGCTTCGTATTCTCGTAGGTCTCCTCCGCGTCAACAATCCAGTCCGACGAATCCCAGATGGAGACGGTCGTGAAGGTTTCGCAGCGGGGATCGAACGTGTCCGGCCAGTTCTCCAGGCAAACCGGCGGCCGGATGCGAATCCAGGGCAGGCCACAATCGGGAAAGCGCGCGGCGGGTGTGCCGACCGTTTCGCCGGTCGTGAAGTAGAGGTCGTGCCGCGGAATGGCCAGCTGGTTGCGGCTCATCCAAAACTGGGTGAGGCCGGGGTCGATATCCACCAGGGCGGTGCGCCGGAAGCGGGCCAGCAGTCGAGGGCTGATCGCGTAGTGAAAATTCAAGAGCAAATCCGCCCGGTCGAACACCGCCTCGGCCTCGGCGCGGGGCATGTCGAGAAACTCGGTCGGGGCCTCGGCCATCGGCTCCTTGGCGTGGGTGAAGTAGAGGATGCGTTTATCACGCAAGCCCCAGGCGTCGGTCCGCTCCCGGAACGTCGCCAGCGCCGCCGCCTCCCGTTCCGCGCGTCCTTTGCTGCGGAACGCCTCGAGCCAATAAACATCGCAGCCGGCCTGGCGCAGGCTCAACACGTATTGCAGATACACCCAGAAGTGGCCGCCCCCTTCGGGAAAAGTGGCCACGTTAAACGGGGAGAGGACGACAGTGGGCATGGCGCGTCCTTCAAGCTCGAGCCGGCCCGCCGGAGGGCGATTCCATCGGCGACTTCGGCCATTTCATCGGCAATCCAGCCAGGTCATGATAGCTGACGAGCTGGATCGAGTGCGCGGCGAGCAACCCGCGAACCGCCGGGTCGCACAGCGTGCGCAGCTCTGCTTCGCGCTCGACGGAATAACTGCCGGTATGGCTCGCATCCTGGTAGCCGGGGTGACAGCTCAGTTCGGTGATGCCCTCCTCGATTTCAGTTTCCAGCAGCCGCGCGAGGTTCTCGAGGCTGATTTGTTCCAGGTGGGTCTGGCCGCCCCATTGGCCATAGAACTTGGCAAAGTAGCGGACCGGCGAATGCTCGCGCAGGGGCAAACTGTGTTGCGTCGCCAGGGCAAGAAACTCCGGCAACGATTGGGGGTCCCGATGCACATTATGATGCGAGTCGAGGTGCGTCGGCGCGCGGCCCATCAACTCGTGGAAACGGTCGAGCTGTTCGGCCAGTTGCCGGCGACAGCGGCCCGGCCAATCCCCGCCCGCCGTCGCCCGGTCATCGCGCAAATCCACATGCAGGCCGACGCTCAATTCCGGCACGGTGCGGCTGAGTTCGGCGGCTTCTTCGCTGCCCGGCCGGTTCACCATCAGGCTGGTGCTGGTCAGGACGCCGCGCTGGTGCGCCTCCAGAATGCCGCGATTGATTCCGCGGCAGGCCCCAAAGTCATCGGCGTTGACGATCAGATATTTCATCTCGACGCGGGGAGGGGCGCGCCCGGCTGGTTGGCCGCGGGCAGAACCGGCTGCCATTCCCGGAACCATTGCTCGACTTCGACCAACGCCTCGAGGCCCCACTCGGCGCGGTCCATCGCCAGGGCAATGGCCGGCCAGATGATGCGATTGGCGAAGCGCGCGTATTCGTGCGTTTCGAACAACCCATTTAACGCTTCGGCTGGGGGTATAGGCCACCCTGCGGGCGCCACGGCCCGTTCGTAAAGCTCGAGCACCCATGATCGGTGCTGGATGGGGAAACGCAACAAAAACGTGGACAGATCGTAGCTGGAGGGGCCGACGGCCGCGTGGTCCCAATCGATCAGCCGCGCCCGCAGTCCGCCGGCGTCCGGGATGACGAAGACGTTGATGGCCCACAGGTCGCCGTGCAGCAACGTTTCCGGGCCGCCTCCATCGGCCAGCGCCTGGGCCCGTTGCGGCAGCTGGTCGCCCAGTTGGCGCAAGCGCTCCAGCAGCCGATCGCGCAGCGCCCCCGGCCCCGGCGCCGGCCGCCATGCTTGCAGCGCGCGGATCGCGTCGCGCACGTTGGCTTCGTAAAAATGAATGCCCAGGTCCCCCCCGTGCAGCCGGATTTCCCCGAGCAAGGGATGGTCGGCAAAGCGGGTGTGGATTTGCGCGATCAATTCCACCGCCGCTGCCACCCGCGCGCGGTCGGGCTGGCCGGCGTCCAGTTCCCAGGGCCCGAGGTCGTCGTAGACGTGCCAGACGCAGGCGCCGCGGCGCGCCGCCACGCTGCCCAGCAAGGGCGTGCTCCTCTCCTCCAGGCCGATGGCCGGCAACCACCGTTGCCCCACCAATTCATTGCGCCGGGCGATCTCCGGCTTGAGCCGTTTGACCACCACCGAGCGGGGTTGCCCGTCGATGGCGAAGCGCAGTCGCATTACCCGCTGGCCACGCGGTTGCAGGGTTTGCTGCTCGACCAATCGGCCCGCGACGCTGTTCCCGCCGAGCAACTCGTCGAGCAACTGGCGCAATTCCTCCAGGCCGGCCTGCCCGCTGCCTTCCAGGCATCTCTCCAGTCCCTCGATCATGCTGCCTCCGCTTCAATCATGCTAACTCCACTCGACCGCGCGCAGCGCCGCGGTCAATTGGGGTTCGTACTTTCGAATCGACATGATGGGCTTGAGCAGGAACTCGTAGTCTTGACCCTCCATCGTGACCGTTTCCCAGAATATTTTGTCCACTATCCGCAGCAGGCTCCCGTAACCGGCCAGCCGCTGGAGGTCGCGGCTCTCCAGCGCTGGAAAATCCTGTCGCAGCACCGAGCAATAGGCGTCGAGGTCCGGACTGACGCTGCGGCCCAGGAACTGGGCCACATCGGTCGCCGGCGCGCCCCAACCGGCCATCTCCCAGTCATAGACCAGCAGAGCCGGTCCGTTGACGCCGGAGCGTACGCGTAGATTCTTGATCACGAAATCCCCGTGCACCAGCACGCGCGGCTGGCTTTCACAACAGCTTTTCACCTCGTCCCAGTGCTCTTCGATCCGGTCGAATTGCCCGGCGATGGCGTGCAACAAGGCCACGTCCGCGGCCGGCAAGACCGGGTTGTCGGTGCGCCCACGCATCTCGGCCCGGGCCAAACGGAGCCTCTCCAGGTAGTGCGCCGGTCCGCGGTCGGGCAACAACGCCCGCAGGTTCGGCATCAGGAGGGCGCGGTGGATGGTCGCCAGCCAGCGGCCGGCCAACGCGCGATGCTCGTCGCTGGCGGGCGAATACGGTTCTTTGCCTGCATCCTCCAGGAAGAGCCAACAGAAATCGCTCCCCGGCTCGGGCACGAACCCGTAGGAACGCAACGCCGGGACCGGCAAACTCGCCAGGAATTCCTCGTAAATCAGCCGTTCGACCAGCGCGGTCTTCGCCGCACATCTTTTGGCAATGATCGTCGTCCCGTTTGAGCCGGCGCCGGTCAACCGGTAGACGGCGGTCTTTCGTTTGAGCTTGAGAATCTCGATGCTCTCCGGCTCGAAGTCGTCCGGGCCAGTTTGCCGCCAGGCCTGGACGGCACGATGATCGGCGAGTCGCTCGGGCAACACTTCATTGGTGGGAGCTTTACGCATGAACAGGCTTGTCCTGGACCGATGCAGCGTCACCGTGGTCGGCTCCCGCTGCGTCGCCGGCGCCGGGGACAATCGTTTCCAGGGAGACGATGCGTCCGTGTTCGATGCGCAGGAGTCGCTGGCAATGGGTCAACGTGCTCGGCCGATGGGCGATGATGAAGGTGGTCCGCCCCTGCATGAGGCGCTCCATCGCGGCGACAATCGCTGCCTCGGTCTTGATGTCCACCGAGCTGGTGGGCTCGTCGAGGATGAGAATGGGCGCGTCTTTCAGAAACGCCCGAGCCAGCGAGATCCGCTGCCGCTCGCCCCCGGACAAACACATGCCGCGTTCGCCGACGGGCGTTTCGTAGCCTTGCGGCAAGCGGGCGATGAACTCGTGGGCGTTGGCGGCTTGCGCCGCGGCGATAATCTCGCTCCGGCTCGCACCGGGCCGGGCGTAAGCGATGTTCTCGGCGATGCTGGTCGAGAAAAGGATCGGCTCCTGCAGAACGATGGCGAATTGATGGCGCAAATCCGCCAGCTTGTAATCGCGCAAGTCGACGCCATCGAGCAGGATTTCGCCGCCCGTCGGGTCGTAAAAACGGGTGATCAAGTTCATCAGCGTGGTCTTGCCCGCGCCGGTGGTGCCGGCGATGCCCAGGCAAATGCCCGGCTCGAGGGCAAACGAAATCTCGTGCAGGACCGGCCGATCCTTGTTGTAGGCGAAGGAAACGTTGCGGAAAACCATCGCGCCCCGCGCCCGCGCGAGCGGCCGGGCATTTGGCTTCTCGATCACGTCGGGGGCTTCGTCGAGCAGGGCGAAAGCGCGTTCGGCCCCGGCCATGTGGGTTTGCAGGCTGGCCATCTTTTTGTTGAGTGTCTTGAGCGGCGCGTAGAGCTGCGAGAGCAAGCCCATCACGTAAAGCAGTTCTCCGGCGGTCAGCCGCCCGGCCTGGATGTCGCGCGCGCCGATGTAGAGCACGGCGGCCATCCCCGTGGCCGTCATCAGCGCCACCAGCAGCCCGACGCCGCCTTCGGTCAGCGCCAGGCGCAAGCGCGCCCGCATCCCCTCGTTGGATTTTTCCAGGAAACGCTCCCCCTCGCGGTCTTCCTGGCCAAAAGCCTTGACCACTCGCGCCGCGCCCAACACTTCCTGCACCACCGACATGGCGGAACTTTCGATTTTCTTGACCTCCCGCGACTGGGTGCGCAGGCGCCGGCGGTAGCGGCGCGAGACGAAGAAGATAACCGGCGAAACGGCCAGGGCGATGAAAGCCAGCCGCCAGTTGATCCGGGTGGTGACATAGATCATCGAGCCGAGGGTCAGGGCCGAGCTGAGAAACGGCACCACGCCCTCGACCGCGATGATCTTCAAAGAAGACGCATCGTATTGAATGCGGTAAGTCGAGTCCGCCGTGCCCTTGCGATCGTGATAAGCCAGCGAAAGCCGCTGCACGTGCCGGAACAGTTGCGCGCGAAAGCCGCGCAGTAATTTTTCGCCCGTGTAGGAGCTGAGCAGCGAGGTGGCGAAATCCCGCAGCTGGCTGACCAGGGCCACGAAAACGACCAGCGCCACCGCAAAGGCGAGCAACGCGCCGTTGGATCGCTGCACGCCTTCCGGCAGCCACGCCCCCAGAATGCGCGGCAGCGGATGATTGCTGACGATGTTGTCCACGACGATCTTCAGCGGCAACGGGGTGAGCAAGGCCAGCGGGGGCGAAAGCAAACTCAACAGGAAAATGCCCGCCAGGTGCCGCCAGTAAGGCCGCACCTGCCGCCACAGTCGCCAGTAAAGATTCACGCCGTTATCCTCCTTGTTCATGCTTCTCGTCCTTTTCGATCTTCCGGACGGCCGCCAGGAAGGCGCCCGTGGCGGCGGCACAGTCCCGCAGCATGACGGCGACCAACAGGAGCGCGACGCCCCCGAGCACGCCGGCAACCGCCCAACACTGGTCACGGCCGGCGCCCAGGGAGAGCCCCAGGAACAAGCCCGTCAGCGCCAACCCGCCGATCGAGCAGCGCGGCGACCAGCGAATGCGCATCAGTTGGCGTCCATCGCCGTGATATTCCACGGCCATGAAGAGGCGCGCCGCTCCAAGCGGGCCGCCGCACACTTCCAGGTCCCAGTGATCGTAATCGCCGCCGCGCTGCGGGCGGGCGCTTTGCGAGAGCAAAGCCCGTTCGACCGCGCGGAGCCGCTCTTCGACCCCGAGCGAGCGCTGGCTCCACAAGTCGGCGCTCCAACGCCGGGGCAGGGCAAAACCGGTGACGACGCGTTGCCGCCAGAGCGTCAAGCCCTGCCGCAGCCGGCCGGACAATCGCGCCACCGGCTGGAGCAGATGCAGGCCAGCGGTCAGGACCCGCCGCCACAGCCGCTCCAGGCGCGAACTCGGCGCGTCGGCAAAGCAGGCCCGCGCGGCGGAGCGGGCCGCGGTTGTGGCGGGAGCGGCGATGGCCAGCGCGAGCAGCGGAATGGCCAACCGCAGTGGCGCCCAAATCACCCCGAGCCCGGAGAGCAGGAGGAGAACGATAATGAGTAAATGCCACTCCGGAATCATCGCCAGGGATTCTATCCCGTTCGGAGCCGGTTGGTAAAGCGATTGAAATGGCGCCGTTCCCCAGGTGCCGTGATAAATGCGCCCGGTGCGCCAGGGCAGGTAAGGGGCGCCGTTGCCGTAAATTCGCCCGGACCAGGTGGCGTGTCCGACCCCGTTGAATTTGTCCGGCCACTTGCGCTCGAGCATCGCCTCGGCCCGTCCGTAGCCCTGTTGCTGGCGCCAATAAGCGCGCACGGAATTGCGGCGCCGATGCCAGACCACCGCCGCCGGGCTGAAGCCCAGGGTCCAGCCTTCCTGCTGGAGGCGCCAGCAAACGTCGACATCGTCACCCGCCACGCGGAACTGGGCGTCGAAGCCGCCGATGGCCTCGAGGCATGATTTGCGAAACGCCATGTTACAGCCCGGGATGTGCTCGGCTTCGCGATCGGAAAGCAGCACGTGGATCGGGCCGCCCGGGGCATGGGCCACGCATTGGGCGACCAGTTCGTCGCCCGGTGGCGGGACATTCGGCCCGCCGATGGCTGCGTGCTTCACATTGGCCGGGCTCGCGAACGCCGCCGCCAGGTACCGCAACCAGTGCCGATCCGGATAAGCGTCGTCGTCGAGGTAGGCGACGATCTCGCCCTTGGCCGCCTGGAGGCCAACATTGCGGGCGCAGCTTAAGCCTCGATTCCTGGTGCGGATGAGGGTGTAGTCGTAGGCCCTGACGATCGCCGCCGTGTCGTCGGTCGAACCATCGTCCACGACGATGACCTGGTAATCCGGGTAATCGAGTTGCAGGAGCGCCTCGCAAGTGGCCCGGATGGTGCGGGCACCATTGTAGCTGCAAACGATCACCGTGATGCGCGGCCACAGCAGGGATGGGGCGAAGGGCACTTCGGCGAACGCTTCGCGGACGCTGGTCAACGCGGGCTTGGGGAAACGGTCTCGGGTCGTCAGGCCGAACGCCCAATCCTCGACCTCGGCCCCGCCGCGAAACCATTCGTCGGTCCAGGCATAGACGAACACGCCGGCGCAACCGGAGGCGAACGCGGTGCGCACCTGCCAGTCGAGCACGTGGGCCTGGTTGGCTTGGCCATGGCGCAGGCTGTCCAACCCCAGTTCCGCCATGACCAGCGGCCGATCCCCCGCCAGGTTGTGGAGCCGGGCCAGGTAGGCGTCCAGGCACGGCTGAGATTCCAGGTAAACGTTGAAACAAACGAAATCCAGGAACGGGAGTTCGAGATACTCGGTGGACGGATAATTCACATAGGTGACCAGGCCGTCCGGATCCTCCGCTTTGACCACGCGGCAGAGCCGATGGAGGAAACGTTCCAGTTTGCGGGCGCCATGCCAACGGACGATGGAAGCGGGAATCTCGTTGCCGATCGTGTAGCAGAGGATCGCCCGATGACCGGCCAGGGAACGGACGGCAGCGCGCACCATCTCCTCGATCGAGCGGGCGCATTCGCGATAATCGAGGAAGGCGATGGAACGCTCGACGGGCAGGCCGACCATGACCCGGAGGCCGTGGCGCTGGGCCGCATCGAGCAACCAGGGCGGCGGCGGCGTGTAAGTGCGCACGGCGTTGATGCCGTTGGCCGCCATCTGCGTGAAGTCTTCTTCGACCCTGTCGCGGGACGGAAACTCCTGGCCTTGCTCATCCGGTCGGAAAGTGCCGTAGGTGACCCCGCGCACCAACAGCTTTTCCTTTCCGAGGAAAAGGAATTTGCCGTTGACGGTCGGCCGCGCTTTTGCGGTGAAATCGACAGCGACCGACCTTGGTTTTCCGGCGCCGTTGCGCGCCACCACCATCGGTGGCGCTCCCACTTCCACAATCCCCTGCATAATCACAACTGCCGCGAGGGCAGGACGACCCTTCTCGCCTGCCATGTCTTCGCGCCACTGCGCCGCCCGCTTGAGCCAGCGTCTGTTACCGCCTCAGGCGGCTACGTTGATTTGTTGAACTATCCTCCGTGAATGACCTCTCCTGTGAACCCATTCCGTGCTTCAAAGACGGCCAGCAGGGCACCCTTAGGTCCCTTCGCCAGGTGCCTGCTGCAATCCCTAAGGAGAGGGGAAAGTAAAGCATCGATCCGGTGACGAATGCAAGACTTTTTCGGGTCGGTGGAGAGTTCAAAGTTCGAAGTTCGGGGTTCAAGGTTCGAAGTTCGAAGTTCGAAGTTCAAAGTTCGAAGTTCAAGGTTCGGGGTTCAAGGTTCAAGGTTCGGGGTTCAAGGTTGGGTGTTCAAAGTTGGGCTGGACAGTTGAAACCGGTCTGGCAAGGAGAGCAGCGGCGGTGCGCGGGTGCCTCTTTGCGCCCACTTCCCAATCGCGCCTGCTTCGTTAACGACCACAGCTCAGGATCGCAGATTACTCTTTCCGTCCCTTCCGTTCGCTCTCCAGAATCGCAGATTGCTCTTTCCGTCCCTTCCGTTCCCTCTCAATCTCCGCAATATGAGCATCGAACTCCGAACTTCGAACCCCGAACCTTGAACTTTGAACTTCGAACTTTGAACTCCGAACTCCTCCTCGCCTGTTCGTTCTGGTTCGGGCTCGCCGCCTGCGCCGAAGTCGCTCCGCAGACCGCCCCGCAGATGCTCGGGTTTACTCGCGCGGGGGCGGCCAGGCAGTTGACGCTGGAACAGAAATTCGATGCCCAGCTTGAACCCTCCGAACAGCGCGCGTGGCTCGAGCGCATGGCGGCGGAGCCGAACCACGTCGGCTCGCCTCACAACAAGGCCAACGCCGAATTCATCCTCGAGCAATTCCGGCAATGGGGCTGGGACGCGCAGATCGAAACGTATTATGTGCTCTATCCCACCCCAAAGAAGCTCGCGCTGGAACTGGTCGCGCCGACCCGCTTCACGGCGCGCCTGCACGAACCCGCCGTGGAAGGCGACCGCACCTCGGACCAGACCAAGGATGCGCTGCCGCCCTACCTCGTGTATGGCGCGGATGGCGACGTGACCGGCAGCCTCGTCTATGTCAACCAGGGCATGCCAGAAGACTACGAGGAACTCGACCGCTACGGCATCAGTGTGAAAGGCCGGATCGCGATTGCCCGTTATGGCGGCGGCTGGCGCGGTCTCAAACCCAAGCTGGCCCATCAACACGGCGCGATCGGCTGCCTGATTTACTCCGACCCGCGCGAGGACGGCTACGCCGCCGGCGATGTTTATCCGAAGGGCGCCTATCGGCCAGCCGAAGGTGTGCAGCGCGGCTCGGTGCAGGACTTGCCCGTGGCGCCCGGAGATCCGTTGACCCCCGACCTCGGCGCCACCAGGGACGCCAGGCGCCTGGCGGTGGCCGAAGCAAAAACCGTCCTCAAGATTCCGGTGCTGCCCATTTCCTACGCCGATGCCCAACCGTTGCTGGCGGCGCTGGACGGGCCGGTCGCGCCCGCCAGTTGGCGCGGCGCCCTGCCCATCACCTACCACCTGGGTCCGGGTTCAGCCACCGTCCATCTCACGATCCGTTCGGACTGGAGCCAGCAACCGATCTACAATGTGATCGCGACGATCCCGGGACGCCAGCTTCCCGACGAATGGGTCATCCGCGGCAATCATCACGACGGCTGGGTGTTTGGCGCCTGGGATCCACTCTCGGCTCACGTCGCCTTGATGGCCGAAGCCAAGGCCTTTGGCGCCCTCTTCCGGCAAGGATGGCGACCGAAGCGAACGCTGGTTTACGCCAGCTGGGACGGCGAAGAACCCGGATTGCTCGGCTCCACCGAATGGGTCGAAACCCACGCCGACGAACTGCGGAAGAAAGCGGTGCTCTACGTTAACTCCGACACCAACGGCCGCGGATTCCTCAAAGCGGGCGGCAGCCATGCCTGGCAAGCGCTGGTCAACCAGGTCGCGGCCGGCGTCCGCGATCCCCAAACCGGCGCCAGTGTCCTGGAGCGGCTCCGGGCAAAAATACTGGTCGATAGTCAAGGGCGAGGCGCGGACGACGAGGAGCGGAAGTCGGCCAAGCAAGTGTTGCGCGGTGGGGCTCCGCCGCTTTACGCGCTCGGGTCCGGATCGGATTACAGCCCTTTTCTCCAGCACCTCGGCATCGCTTCGCTGGATCTGCGCTACGGCGGCGAGGACAAGGACCTGGGCATTTACCACTCGGTCTACGACTCCTTCGATCACTATGGGCGGTTCGGCGATCCGGACTTCGCCTACGGCGTCACCCTGGCCGAAACGATCGGTCACGTGATGCTGCGGGCGGCGGAGGCCGATGTCTTGCCGCTGCGCTTCAGTGACCTGGCTGACACGGTCGGCCAATATGTGGACGAACTGCACAAGCTCGCCGACGAGCTGCGCGCGCGCGCGGACCAGCAGCACCGGCTGCTCGACGAACACGCTTACCAGCTCGCGGCCGATCCCGCCGGCACCTACTTTCCACCGCCACGTCAATCGACTGTGCCGATCTTCAATTTCGCGCCGCTCGATCGCGCCCTGCTGCGGATGAAGAAGAGTGCCCGGGCCTGCGACGCGGTCTGCGCGCGGGCCACCCGCGCGGAAGGCAAAGCGAGCGTCGCGCAGCTCGCCCGCCTCAATGGCCTCCTCCAGGGCCTCGAGCAAACCCTGATTTATCCGCCGGGCCTGCCCGGGCGTGCCTGGTACCGCCACATGATCTACGCCCCGGGCCTCTACACCGGTTATGGCGCAAAAACCCTTCCCGGCGCGCGTGAGGCCATGGAAGAGCGCCGCTGGGCGGAGGCCGATCAATATCTCAGCATCATCGCCGGGGCGCTCCATGCCTGCAGCGACCGCTTGGACAAGGCCAGGGCCGCCCTGGCTGGCCGGTGACGGAATTTCTGGCTTGTCGCGCTCGGCCTGAGGTGGCTCCAGGCTTCTTGGAAAGCCTCCACGGTTTCTTGACCGCGCACTGGGACCATGAACCGTTTAGACTGGGTGATGATCCTCTTTCACTTCAGGTTGCCTCGCCCGTCGGTCTTGCGCGACTCGAGATAGGCGATGAGATCCGCGAATTGTTCGAGCGTGAGGCCTGCCTGCAGTCCATCCGGCATCAGAGAGTATTCGCTCGTGCGGCGGTTGAGGACGTCGGCGCGCCGGACGAAATTGGTGCGGCCCGCGGCGTCCACCAGCGTGAGGCCGTCAGCCGTGTCGGCCTGGAGCGCGCCGGCGAAATTCTCGTCATCTTTGGTTTCGATGATGATTTGCTGATAGCCCTCGCGCACGAAGCGGCTTGGATAGAGCACGCTTTCGATGAGTTGCGCGCGGCTGAACTGCGCGCCCGCCAGCGTGAGGTCGGGACCGACCTGGCCGCCGCGGCCCGCCACGCTGTGACAGCGAAAGCATCCCACGCCTTGCTCATTGAAGAAGAGGCGCTGGCCGCGGACCGCGTCGCCCGTCCGGGCCAGCGCGTAGCGCTCGTAGTCGCCCGTCTCCGGCGTGTTCGGGCGCACCGCAAACAGCGGGCTCCGCAACGCCTCCGCGTCGTTCGCATAGACCCGGCGCAACTCGGCCAGGACAATCGCGGAGAAGGAATCGGCCCGGGCTTCCAACTGCGGGAGGGCTTCGGCCCGAATCGGCGCCAGCGCTTTGCGGCACTGTTCACGCAACGCCGGATCGGCGCTGGCCAGTCCATCCAGGTAAACATCGAGCGCGCGCCGGTCGGAGACGCGGCTGAGCGCGGCGAGGGCCTCCACGCGCGTGTCGGGTGATTGCCAGGCGGCGAGCAACTCCGGGATGAGCGTCGGGTCGCGCAGTTGGCCCAAGGCCCGGAGGGTGGCGCGACGTTCTTCGAGCGGGCCGGAGGGGAGCGCGTCGCGCAGCGCGGTGGCCGCGCGGCGATCACCGATGCGACCCAAAGCCTCGATCGTGGCCAGGCGCAACTCGGAGGCCGGAGCCGCGCGCGGCAATAATTCAACCAAGGCGGCGGCAACGTCGGCGCCGCCAAATTCGGGGGCGAGGCGCACCGCCTCGACGCGCCACGTTGCTTCGGTGTCCGGCTGGCGCAGCAGGTCTGCGAGCAGCGGCGCGGTTTCGTGGTCGTGCAGTCGTGCCAACGATTGAAGCGCCGCGCGACGCACCGCTGAGTTCGGGTCGCAGGCGAGTCGCAGGCGAAGCCGGGGCGCGGCGAGGCTGTCGCCGGCTTCGCCCAGCCCTTCCACGGCGGCCAGCCGAAGCCCCGCCTGGTGGTTGGTCAGCGCCGCGCGGAGCGTTTCGAGGATGGGGCCCGTGCCGGTCCAGGCGACGGTGCGTTCCGGCGCCGGGGCTTTGGCGGGATGATAAGCCCACCATTCGCCGCGCCACTCCGGCCGTTGGTGATGCAGCGCCGCCAGGGACCGCAAAGCGGCTTCGCGCGTCTCGGCGGAGCGGGCGTGATCGGCCGCGAGGTTTTGCAATGCGGTGACGAGCGGATCGGAGAATGTCTCCCGCACGGCCAACCTGGTGCCTTCGCGGACCGGCGGGCTGGCGGCAGCGAGGCCGGCAACGATCGCGGGCCAGGCGGCGGGCCGCGCGCGTCCAAGGCGGTTCAGTGCCGTGAAGACCGCGTACCGGGCGAAGAGGTCCGGTTCGTCCAACGCGCCGAGCAGCGCGGGAATGGCGTTGGTTTCCCCGATGCGCCCCAGCGCGGCGGCCGCGTGGAAGCGAAGCGAAGCATCCGCATGTTTGAGTTGCCGCAGGAGCGCGGGCACCGCTTGACGCGCGCGGCGCGTGGCGAGTTGCCGGGCGGCCTGGCGCGCCACGCTGGCGTCGGCCTCGGTCGAGGCGGCGATGGGGGTGGTGGCGTTGCTGGTGGTGGCGTTCCCGTTGGCGTTCGCGCCGGCGACTGAGGCGACGATGGCGTTCATCGCCGACTGGCCGCCGTCGATGCCGTCGAGCGTCCAGAGGGCGTGCGCCCGGGCCACGGCGGGAGCGGAAGCGTCGCGCAAGAGCGCCACCAGCCCCTCGGTGACAGCCGACGTCTGAGAGCCCGCAGCGAAGGAGGGTTCCTGCCGGCGGGGACCCGTGGCCGCGCGGACCAGCGCGCGTTGCGCGGTCAGGCGCACCGACCGCGAAGGATGCGACAGGGCCGCCAGCAATTCGCCGACCGGCGCGTCCGCAGATCGGCCGAGCGCGAGCGAGAGATACCAGGCGGGCTTCGGCGTCGATCGGTCCGGTCCGGTCCAGGTCATTTTCCAGAGGCGTCCGGCGCGGGCGTTTTTCTCTTTCACGTCGCGATGTTGCCAGTCGCAGAGATAGAGGCCGAGGCCGTCCGAGGAGAGGGTGAGGCCGACCGGGCGAAAATCCTCGGGCATATCGCGAAAGAGTTCCTCGTGCGCGGCGACGCGGAAGGTGGCGCCGTCGCGCTCGAGGCGGACGCGGATGACCTGGCGCTTGCCGAAGTCGGCGAGGAAAAGGTCGCCGCGGTATTCGGCGGGCAGCGCATCTTCGTTATAGGCGAGTGCGCCGCAGGCGGCGCCGGCGCCGAAGTCGTGCATCATCCAGAGCGTGTAAGGCCGGCGCGGGATGAAATCGTGAGGATAACCGTAGAAGCCCCCGTCCACCATGTGCGTGAGGCGACCCATCCATTGGTGCTCATCGGTGTTGTCGTAAGTGAAGATTTCATCCTCGGCGGTGAGCGCGACATCGAGGATGTTGCGCGTGCCCGTGCTGAAGATCTCCAGCTCCGTCGCCTCGGGTCGCAGGCGCAGGATGCCGCCGCCGTGCAAGTTGGCCTCCGAGCCATCGCGTCCACGGCAGTGGTAGAGGCCCTTGTCCCCGATCGCGACGTAAAAATAACCGTCCATCGCCAGGCGGAAATTCGCCGGGACGTGATCGTTCCAATCGAGCGCCCAGGGATTGGGGTTGGTTTGCTCCAGGAGATCCACGCGGTCCTGCCCGACGCCCTGGTCGTCCGTGAAACGGGTAAACTTGGGATTGTGCAGGACGTAGAGTTTGCCTTCCAGGTATTGGAGGCCGAACACGGCGTGAAGGTTGGCGGCGAAAATGGTCTGGTGTCCGTCAGGATGGAGGCAGAGGATCCGTCCGAGCCTGGCGTCGGCTGGCGCGGTGATGTCCATCGGGTCTTCGGCGACGAACACGCGCCCGTCTGGCGCGGTGCAGACCACGGAGGGATGATTGACGATCGGCGCGGCGGCGACGAGTTCCAGACGCCAGTCGGGCGTCGTGGCGGGATACTTCGATTCGGCGGCTCCGACGGGCAGGGAGACAAATCCCAGGAGGACGAGCATGCTGACCCGCGCCGCGCACCCGCGGTGGCACCGGTGGCGACGGGCTCGAGTGATCCTCGCTTCGCGCGCCAGCGCGGCCAGAACGAGCGAGGAACTTGCTGACATAGGCGATGCACAGGTCGTTCCGGGAGCGGTTTCCGGGAGCGACGCCGGGCATTATGCCCATTTCTTGGCAGGTCGCAAGGTGGTTGACCACGGATGACGGGATTCCCAGAGCGGCAGAGCCGCAACCAAATCAATCGTCCTGGGCCACGGATGGAACACGGATTAAACACGGATTCCCAGAAGACGCCTCTCCCCTTTTTCCCAGGCTATAAGACTTGTTTCCCTGTCCGTGTTTAATCCGTGTTCCATCCGTGGCTCGGAAATCTTCGCGGCCCGCGGGAATTTTGCGCGATAGTGGTACGGATAACAACAGAGGCGAGCGACGGGGATGAGCCACCGGTGACGTTGCAATCAACACTAGCCGGAACGGCCCATCCCCGCTCCACCGACTGGCCGTGCACGGTTCATCAGTCAAAATTGGATTGGATCCGACGCCGCGGGCATGGCACTGTTTGCCACGCGGTCGAGGCGCGCCACCTCTTTCGGGCGGGGACCTGGAAGCCTGCGAACCAATCGGACAGATAGGAAAAGCAAACTTCCGGCCCCTGCCCCCTCAGAGCGAGGTGTTACGGAGCCATTTCGACTACGTCTTCGTTTTTGATCAGTCGAACCTCTTCGACCGTCAGCGTGCCCTTGCCAACCCCGCCGAGCGCGGAGAAGTCCCCGCTGCCAGAGGTGTCAACTCGAGCTTGCACGCAGACCTGGTGCACTCCCACGGGAACATCCACCGCCACGTAGCTAAAAGAGGAGGCGTTCATCGTGTCGAGGATGAACTGGACTGTTTCGGTCGGGCCCAGGCTGGTCGAGAGCGTTTGCAGCCGGTTGGCGTAGATCGTCGGACCGGGCTCCACCTCCTGCCCATCGAGCAGCACTCGGACTTGCACGCTGGCTTTGGCCGAGGAGGTGGAGGTGTCAGTCGTCTGAGTGCGCGTGTATAAGCCCGCCTCGAAAGACGCCGTAATAAACAGGTCTTTCAGGTTGGGGGTCTTGATGTTGTTGCACAACAGGGTCACCCAGTCGCCCGTCCCGGTTGTTTCCGGCAACAACACGAAATTGGCGGTCTTGGCCGTGACTTTGGATGAGGGCTGCTGAGGCTGCTGGGCCCGCCCGGTCGACATCGCCAATGGCAGTGCCAGGCTCAACCCTAACAACCCACCGATCAACTTGCTGTTTTTCATACTGATTACCTTTCTTTATGATACCGGCTTTGTTCTGCGAGATTCGCGCGGAGCCGGTCTCGAGGTTTTTCCGCGCGGTCTCCGTGTCTTGGCGCACGCGCGCCAAAATTGAACCGTTCATAGGCCTGGGGGACGGGGGAGGCTTCGGCCGGACCCGACGATCTCGTGCGGACACCCCAGAGAAGGGTGACGCAGTCGCCGAACCCTTTCGCCCCGTGTTGACGCTGGTGCGCATTGGATACGCTGGCCTATGAACATGGCCTCACACTTAATTTGAGTTCGGCTGCGCCTCAAGGTAGGTGAACTGATCCATCGTCATGGGGAGACGACCCCGTTCGAGCCGGTCGTGGATCCTACGGAGAGGCGATCAGAATGACCAATGACCAATGACCAATGACCAAGGAATGACCAAGCCCCAGTCCCCAAAGCTCGCCCAAAACAGCCTCAGAGGCCGGCGTGAGTGCCGCTTGGTCATTGGTCATTGGTCATTCTGATCGCCTCTCCACGGCGTTTCCCCCACCAGGGCGATCGTAATCTTGCGGTAGCGTGTTTCCGCAATTAATCACGCCTCCGGCGTTTCCCATTTCGACCGACCGAGTGGACCTTCGATCCATGCGAGAATCGCTCATCTTTCCGTGCGGTCTGCGGCGGCGCGCCGCGTCCTTTGTGTGGTTGCTTTGTGCGCTCGCCCCGCTGGGCGCGCGCGCCAGCTTCGACGCCGACCTCCAAGGCTTGAGCACCAATAGCACCACCTGGATCGGGGGCAATTTGCAGGGCTGGAAGGAACTCGATTACGTCCCGTGCCGCGTCTTCTTCGCCGGTGGACCGGCCAATAAGAAGACGATCACCGTCGAGTTCGATCACTTCAAAGTCACCACGCCCGGCATCGAGAACCTCACCGGCTGGACGCCTTCGACTAATGTTGTCATCAGCTCGGCGCCCGTGCTCTACGCGCCGGTGGGGGTTGCCACGTGGTCCTACACTTTCAAGGTCGATGTTCTCGACAGGAACCCCGGCTGGGTCGAATTCCGCGCGCGGCTTTCGGCTGGCGCCCATCTCAACACCGGCAGTTCCCTCGCCCTGGGCGGCACACCCGCGCTTGGCTCGTTGCAGATTTTCAAACCCGCCGCCGCCGATGGCAGCCCCGACCTCGCCATCGAAAAAAGCGGCCCGGCCATCGCCGCTCCGCTCGACACCATCACCTATACCGTCACCTGGACGAACCGGTCCACCGCCTCGACTCATGCCGTGGGCGTCCAGATCACCGACATCCTCCCGCCCGAAGTCACTTACATGACCAACAGCGCCAGTTGCCCCGCGAATTGCGTCGGCGACACTCTCATCTGGGACCTCGGTGACGTGGAAATCGGCGCCAGCGGTTCCTTCACCTACCAGGCGATCGTCCAGTCCGGCCTCGCCTACGCCAGCACTTTCCATAACTACGCCCAAATCCTCAGCTCCGAAAACGATACCAATTACGCGGACAACGTCTCGGTCGTCACCACCACCGTTCTCTTCAATCGCCCCCCGACGCCGGCCGACGACGCTTACAGCGTGAACGAAGACGACGTGCTCATCGTGCCCGCGCCCGGCGTGCTGGCCAACGATACCGACGCCGACGGCGACCCTTTCACCGCCGTGCTCGCCACCAACCCGAGACACGGCACCGTCACATTGCAGGCCGATGGCAGCTTCGTCTATACACCCGATTCCAACTACAATGGTCCCGATAGGTTCACCTATATAGCCGACGACGGTAGCAACGTCTCAGCCTCCGCCACGATCAACCTGACCGTCCTCCCGATGAACGACCCGCCGGTCGCTCGCAATGACAGTTATGCCACCGACGAAGACACCCCGCTGCTGATCAGTTCCCCCGGTGTGCTGGCCAATGACACGGACATCGACGGCGACCTGCTCACCGCTGCGCTGGTCACCGGCCCGAGTCACGGTTCTCTCTCGCTCAACGGCAACGGCAGCTTCACCTATACCCCTGCAGACAACTACTACGGGTCGGACAGTTTCACCTACAAAGCCAGCGACGGGATTGTCGAAACCGCTCCGGCGACGGTGAGTCTGACCGTTCGCGCGGTGAACGACGCACCGGTCGCCGCCAACGACAGCTATGCCACCGACGAAGACACCACCCTCACCATCTCGGCTCCGGGCGTGCTGGCCAATGACACTGACATCGAAGGCAACGCCCTCACCGCCCTGCTCGTCACCGCGCCGAGCCACGGCGCGCTCACGCTCAATAGCAACGGGAGCTTCACCTATACCCCGGCGGCCAACTACAGCGGCCCGGACAGCTTCACCTATAAAGCCAGGGACGCCAGCTCCAATTCGGCGGCCGCCACGGTGAATTTGACGGTTCGTCCGGTGAACGACGCGCCCGTCGCTGTCAATGACAGTTATGCCACCGATGAAGACACCGCGCTCAACCTGGCCGCTCCCGGCGTGCTGGCCAACGACACGGATGTGGACGGCGACAGTCTGATCGTCGTGCTCGTCACCAGCCCGAGTCACGGCACGGTCACGCTCAACAGCAACGGCAGTTTCACCTACACTCCGGTCAGCAACTACATCGGCCCGGACACGTTCACCTACAAAGCCAGGGACGCCAGTGTCTATTCCACCACAGCCACAGTCAACCTGACGGTCCGGCCGGTGAACCATCCACCCGTCGCCAGCAATGAAAGCTATGCCACCGACGAAGACACCGCGCTCACCATCGCCGCTCCCGGGGTGCTGGCCAACGACACGGACGTCGACGGCAACCCGCTCACCGCCGTGCTGGTCGTCGGCCCGGGCCACGGCACCCTCATGCTCAACGCCAACGGCGGCTTCACCTACACTCCTTCCGCCAACTACAATGGCCCGGACAGCTTCACCTACAAAGCCAACGACGGCAGCGCCGATTCCGCCACGGCCACGGTCAACCTCACCCTCCGCCCGGTGAACGATGCGCCGGTCGCGGCCAATGACAGCTATGCCACCGACGAGGACACCGCGCTCACCATCGCCGCTCCCGGCGTGCTGGCCAACGACACGGACATCGAGGGCGACTCTCTGACCGCCGTGCTCGTCACCAACCCGGGCCACGGCACCGTCTCGTTCAACGCCAATGGGAGCTTCACCTATACCCCGGCGTCCAACTACAATGGCTCGGACAGCTTCACTTACAAAACCCGTGACGCCAGCGCCGATTCTATCCCGGCCACGGTGACCTTGACCGTGCGTCCGGTGAACGATCCACCCGTCGCAAGCAATGACAGCTATGCCACCGATGAAGACATCGCGCTCACTATCACCGCTCCCGGCGTGCTGGCCAACGACACGGACATCGAGGGAGGCGCCCTGACCGCCGTGCTTGTGACCGGTCCAAGTCACGGGACAGTCACACTCGATACCAACGGCGGCTTCATCTATACGCCGTCCGCCAACTACAACGGTCTGGATAGTTTCACCTACAAGGCCAGTGACGCCAGCGCCGATTCCGCCACCGCGACGGTAAACCTGACCATCCGTGCGGTGAACGATGCGCCTGCGGCGGCCGATGACAGCTATGCCACCGATGAGGACAATGCGCTCGTCATCGCCGCTCCCGGCGTGCTCGCCAATGACACGGACCTCGAGGGAGGCGCCCTGACCGCCGCGCTCGTCACCGGTCCCAGCCACGGCACGGCCACGCTCAATGTCAACGGCGGTTTCACCTACACGCCTTCCGCTAACTACAACGGCCCGGATTCCTTCACTTACAAGGCCAACGACGGCACCGCCGATTCCGGCACCGCCACGGTGAACCTGACCATCCGTCCGGTCAACGATGCGCCGGTGGCCGCCAATGACAGTTATGCCACCGATGAAAACATCGCGCTCACGATCGCCGCTCCCGGCGTGCTGGTCAACGACACGGACAGCGACGGAGACGGTCTCACCGCCGTGCTGGTCACTGGTCCCAGCCACGGCACCCTCGCGTTGAATGCCGACGGAAGCTTCACTTATACATCGGCGGCAAGCTACAACGGCCCGGATAGCTTCACCTACAAAGCCAGGGACGCCAGCGCCGATTCGATCCCGGCTACCGTGAGCTTGACGGTGCGTGCGCTGAACGATCCGCCGGTCGCTGCCAATGACAGCTACGCCACCGATGAAGAGGTCGCGCTCACCATCGCCGCGCCCGGCGTGCTGGCCAACGATACGGACATCGACGGCGACAGCTTAACCGCGGTGCTGGTCATCGGCCCGAGCCACGGCGCTCTCGCGTTGAACGCCAATGGCAGTTTCACCTATACCCCGGCGGCCAATTACAACGGCCCCGACAGCTTCACCTACAAAGCGAGGGACGCCAGCGCCGATTCGATCCCGGCCACGGTGAGCCTGACGGTGCGCCCGGTGAACGACGCACCGGTTGCTCTGAACGACAGCTATGCGACGGACGAAGACACCGCGCTGACCATCGCCGCCCCTGGCGTCCTGGCCAACGACACGGACATCGACGGCGACAGTCTGACCGCCGTGCTGGTCACCGGCCCAAGCCACGGCACTCTTGCGCTGAACGCTGACGGAAGCTTCACCTACACTCCGGCGGGCAACTACAATGGCTCGGACAGTTTCACCTACAAAGCCAGGGACGCCAGCGCCAATTCCGCCTCGGCGACCGTGAACCTGACGGTCCGCCCGGTGAACGATGCGCCCGTGGCCGCCAATGACGGTTATGCCA
>WNGF01002339.1_pt1 | contig 26662 bp, 28 predicted proteins | sample 5400641 | NCBI WGS metagenome assembly WNGF01 (sample SAMN13153371, study PRJNA577476) | soil metagenome | isolation source: 80 cm soil or saprolite under grassland replicate 2 | place: USA:California | collected 2016-06-15 | reverse complement strand
CGTCGTCGAGCCGGTAGACGGCCGCATCGTCGGCGGGCGAGAGCCCGACCAGGAGGTTCTCCGCGTCCGCGGGGACGAATCCCGCGAGGAGCTGCTCCAGCCTGGCGGCCGAGTACTTGGCCGCGCAGCCGCCGCACGAGGCGAGATCGGTGAGCTTGACGGTGCCGGTATCGAGGTCCACGGGAGCCCCCCTGAAATCGGGTTTCGGAAACTGTAGGGATCGCTGCGACTTTCGTCCATAGACGAACGTCGGCCCGTTCGTATTCCCGCCGAGAAGTGCGGCGGCGGCCCGAAGAGGCCGCCGCCGGCAGGGGGAGAGAGGAGCTTCTGGAATCCCCGCAGTTCGCCGCGGCCGCGGGGTTTCCTCCCTCCCTCTACAGCTCTCCTGGCGTGCGCATGATGCGCCAGATCATGTAGAGGCCGCCGATCACGGCGGAGAGGCAGAAGCCCACGAGCGCGGCGACGCCGGCTACCGGCGCGAAACTAACGTCTGTCGGATAGCGGCCGAGAGCTCGGCGGCGGAGACGGAGCCCTGGAACTCGGCCTTGATGCGGCCGTCGCGCCCGACGAGAAACGTCCACGGCTCGCTCGTCAGCCCCCACTCGCGCATCCAGCGGTTGAGCCCTTCGACGGGTCGTTGCCGCGGAAGACCTCGACGTGGATGAACCGAATGTTGCGCGAGGCGAAGCGGCGCTGGACCGCCGCGACCACGTCCACGACAGGCCCGCAGACTCGGCTCGTGCAGAACTTCGGCGTGGCGAAGGTCACGACGAACGGGTCGTGTGCCGCGAGCGAGCCCGCGACGGAGTAGCGCAGGAGCGAGCGGTCCGGGGGCCGACGGGTCGTGAGTGCCGAGACCGGTGCGCTCCCGAGCGTCGGGGTCGCCGAGGCCGGCGCCGGGGCGCCGACGGCGGGCACCGGCAGGCGAGCGTGCACGTCGAAGACGCTCACGGCCTGGATGCGGGCGCCGGCAGGCTCGGCGACCAGCCAGTACTGACCGGGCCGCGGCACGTCGAAGCGGGTGACGTAGATCCTCCGGACGCCGCCCGCGGCGGCCGCCGAGCGACCCGGTATGCCGATCGGCTCGAGTCGCGCCGTCGTCGTTGCGAACGGAGCCTGGTCGCGTCCGGTTGCAACCCAGAGTCGCGCGGTCGGGCGCTCGACTGGACGGCCGTCGTCGGCGATCACGAGAAACGGGAAGCGGACGCGTCCCGGGACGAAATCGCCCGCGCCTGCCGTGACCGCAACGTCAGGTCCTGGCCGCTTCAGAAGCGAATCGAGCGTGAGCGCCGTCGATGAGGATCGACCGCATCCCACGGACCCCGTAGCCGCAAGGAAGACAACCGCAACGACGCGGCGCACGAGCCGACTTTAGCCCGTACGCAAGCAGCGTCGGCTTAGAGGCCGTCGAACCAGCTATTTCCGCCGCCGGCAGCCTGGAGGTAGAAGGCCAGCAGACACAGCAGCGTCAGGAGGGAGATAAGGCGTGCTTTGTTCATCGTCACCTCCTTTCTCGGCTTAGAAGCGGACATCCTGTAGGGCTTCTGCGGCGTTCCTGTACAAACGTGCAGCTTTGGCGTCCTCGCCCCGCCGCCCGGCGAGATCGCCCTGAGCCATCCACGCCGCGGCGCGATGGCTGATCGATTCGAGCTGCTCCGCGCTCGCTTCCGCGGCGCGCAACAGCTCCTGCGCCTCGTCGAGGCGCCCCTGCTCCATCAACGAACGGCCGAGGACGAGCTGAGTGGGAGCGATGTCGAGCAGGAAGTCTTCGCGACCCTCGAGCAGGTCGAGCGCGTGCCTCGCCTCCTCTTCGGCCGCCTGCACCTGACCGGTCATCAGGTGAACGTGGGCGAGCGACGAGACGACGTTCGCCGCCTCGGCGTCGCTGCCCTTCTCGAGCAGGACGCGATATGCGTCCTTCAGATACGAGATCGCCTTCTCGGGCTTGCCGAGCTGGAAGCTCAGTCCGCCGAGGTTGTTGAGCAGCCGGCCGACGTTGCGCTCGTCGTTGAGCTGCTCGCAGTACGCCTTGGCGCGCTCCGCGTACCCGCGGGCGAGGACCCAGTGCCCCATCCGCTCGGCGACCATCGAGGCCTGGAAGTACACGCTCGCCATCGTCCGCTCGTCGCCCAGCGACTTCGCCAGCTCGAGCGCCCGCTCGACGTCCTCGCGGGCGGCCTCGAGATCGCGCTGGCGGCGGTAGCAGCGAGAGCGCCAGCCGAGGATCTCCGACCGGATCAAGTCGCACGGCAGTCGCGATCCTTCGGCAAGACCGAGTGCCTCGCTGAAGAGACCGACCGCCGACGCGATGCTCGAGAGGTGGTAGCGGCACACGCCCATCTGGAACAGCACCTTGGCGCGGTCGACGTCCGAGAAGCCGGGCTCCTCGGCGATCGCACGGCAGCGCTCGAGCAGCTTCAGCGCCGGCCTGACCTCACCCCGCTCCATGCGTGCCCACGACTCCGCCATCAGCGCGCGGTACTCGAGCTCGGGGGCGCCGGTCGCGAGGATCGCGCTGCGCGCACTCTCGAGCTCCTCCGCCGCCTCGTCGTAATGGTGCGCGTTCGTCAGCGCCTCTGCGCGAGCCAGCTTCGCCTCGACGCGGCTGCGCTCGTCGGCGGAGACACCCTTCTCGAGGAACGTCGCGTCGACGCCCAGCTTCGCGGCGAGCCACTCGACCGTCTCGCGCGTGGGACGTGTCTTCCCACGCTCGATCTGGCTGACGTACTCCTTCGAGAATCGCTCACCCGCGATATCGCTCTGCGTGAGGCCGGCCGCCACGCGGAGCTGGCGGAGGCGCTCGCCCAAGCGGCTGCCGGCCGGCTGGACCGGTACGCGGGACTGGGGGGTCAGTGAAGATCGCGGCATGGGGCGGCCTGCTAAGTCAAACGCATACTTGATTTCGGTGCAAGTGCCATTTCGGGTTAATCCCCCAAAAAGGGTATAAAAACGCCGGAAACCCAGTGAACTAGCCTTTTGAAAAATCACTTGACCGAGGTACTTGACTGATCCGCGAGTCGGCTCTATAGTCAGTCCACCTTGCACCGAGCCGGACGCCAGGCTCATGATGCAAGGGGCGCGCCAGAGAGACGGCGACCAAGGCCCGGAGGCGTGGCTGGGCCGCAGAGCCAAGGCCTCCGGGTCGTCGCCTCTCAAAGGCGGGCACAACTCTCATGAAGCCCCCCGAGCCGCAGCGGGGGGCTTTTCTTTTCTCACGGGGGAACCCTGGTTCCCCATGCGCCCCTCCTTTGCCACCGGAGGCGCAAATTCACTCGTTTGAGGGCCCTCGTTTGAGGGCCGGCGGGCGCCCTACTGGCTTACCCAGTGGATCAGGAGCTTGTGCTCGTCCAGGTCGATCTTGTCGACCTCGAACTCCGGGGTGTCGCGGTACGGGTGCTCGGGGCGCTTCGACGTCTGGCGCAGGCGCGCGAACTCGTTGTACACGAGCTCCTTAGCCTCCTTCGCGCCCTTCGCGAAGACCGCGACGCTCTGGTTGAAGCTCTCGCCGCGGTCGCCGTCGACCTTCCGGGTCAAGAGGTAGAACTCTCCGTCCATGCTCGACTCCTCCTTCGGCTAGGAAATCACGATCACGGCTGCGAGGACAAGGGCCCCGGCCCCCACGGCGCGCTTCAGCGAGAAGAGCCGCGTTTGGATCGCGTCGCACGCGGCAGCGAAGTCGTCGCCCGCCGCCGAGACCGCGACCACGACCGCGAGCGCCCGCGCCGCCCCGTAGGCGGCCGTGATCGCCACGGCCTTCCCGAGGTCGCCCGCGAGCAGCGCCGCCAGCGGCACGACGAGCAGCGACTGGTACGGGATCCGCGTGCTGATCCCGAGGCCGAGGTCGAAGCCCCAGGCGAAAATGCCCGGGTAGTGGCCGAGCGAGCATGGCCAGGAGCTCGGCGTCTGGCGCTCGGACGTGATCTGGGGCACGCGCAGGACCCCGAGGTCGACCGACGCGGTGTAGACGAGCGCCGCCGGGACAGCGACGAGGAAGACCGTGTCGAGCGTGTCGCCTAGCGCAGCCCGCAGCAGCAGGCCGCCGAACCCGAGCAGGACGCCGATCGTTGCGCCGCCGGCCACGCCGCCGAGGACGTGGAGTGCGAGCGCTGTTCTTCGCCTGCCCACCTGGACCAGGGGGCCGATCTGAGCGACCATGGACAGCCCTCAGGGGCTGGCTGCCGTCGAGAGCCCGACCAGGAGGCTGAGGCTGACGAGTGCCAGCAGAGGCAACACGGTGCTAGACGTGCGCGAGCGTCCGTCGCTCGGTCGGCCGGCCTCCGCCGGGCGGGCACGGGCACGGTTGGTCGCCCGAGCTGAGCCTCGGCGAGCACGGCACGCTCAGGCGCGTGAAGCAGTGGCATGAGGGGTTGCCGCAGCCGGGCGGGCAGTTGCACTCCGAGCAGCGCTGCCGGCACGGCGTGCCGTTCAGGCAGCAGAACCATTCGCCTGAAGTCTGGCAGCCCTCCGGACAGCCTCCGCCCTCCGCGCAGCTCTTGCAGGGGAACGGCGGGTCGAGGCTGTCGCAGGCGATCGCCGGCGAGAAGCAGGGGTTGCACGGCCCTCCGCCGCAGCCGACGCAGCCGGAGACGGCTCCGAGCGAGACGTTCGTGCGCGTGAGCCAAAGACCGGCTCCGAGCGAGCCCGCTCCCAGAAACTTGAAGAACTGCCTGCGAGACGAGCGGCGTGCGAGCAGCTGTGCTGCCTTGGCAGCGGCGTCCATCAGCCCTCCCTCGGTTCGGTGACTTCGGCGGACTCGACGTCGACCGCCACGAACGGCATGCCGGCCTGCAGCGTCCCCTCCTGTTCCAGCAACGACTCGAGCTGCCGCCAGTCGTTCGCGAGGCCTCGGATGACGACCCTCCCCTCGTGATCGACGACGTACGCGAACGGCGTCAGCGTCACCGCGTAATCCTTTTCGATCTGCCCGGTCGTGTCCACCACCATCGGCGCCTCCAGGCCGTTCATCCGGCCGAACCGCCGGCACGACTCGAGATCGCCCCGGCAGACCACCACGAAGTCCCAGTCGCCCCGCGTCTTCCGCACCTCGTTCAGGCCCGGGATCAGCTCACGGCACGAGAGACAGCCGGGCGAGGCGAACACGAGCATCCGTGGCACGGCCGGCAGGTCGGAGAGGCTGACGCGCTCCCCGGACGCGGCGTCGAGCGCGGTGAAATCCGGGACGTCCGTGCCTCGCTCGAGGCCGGTATCGGTGATCAACGCGCCCGGATCGTCGCCGAGTCGCAGCTGCAGCAGTCCGAGCTGGCGGAGCGCTCCCGCGAGCAGGAAGCCGAGCAGCAGCACGACGAGCCAGAGCACGATGTAGGAGGCGAGCCAAACGCCGCTCACGACCGCACCTCCTGACGGACACGGCGTCGACCGGTCGTTTCAGACGGCCGCGCGGGCAAAGCCCGCACGGCCTGAAAGCGACGACGCAAGCGTCGTCTCATCTCAGTCCTCCGGGAAGAGCGGCACGTCCAGCGGCTGGTGGCGGAAGCTCATTCGTCGCGTGGGCGTCGGGTGGAAGACCGCGGGGGTTCGCAGGAACGACCACGCCAGCGGTAGCAGGCCCCAGAGCCGGATAACGCCAACGAGGGCCGCCGAGATCAGCAGCCCGGCGACGATGTCGCCGCCGGAGAGCGAGCCCGGGTCGCCGGACGCGAGGACGAGGAGCACGAGCGCCAGCCCGGACAGCACCACTGCGCGGACGAACGTGACCGGGGAGATTGTCTCAAGCTCGGAGGCGCCGAAGCAGTGGCAGGGCGCACGGTTCGACCGGGCCAGGCCGGCCGCCAGGGCGGCGGCGAAGAGACCGAACAGCGCGCTCGCCCCGGCCGCCGCGACCTGCGGCGCCTGATTCGTGACGAGCAGGCCGCCCAGCACGAGCTCGGCGGCAATGAGGGCAGCTCCGAGCGCGGGCGCGAGCGTGTCCGGCACGAGCCGGTAGCGCCGCACGCCTTCGTAGAACTCGTTCGGCGCGAGCGCCTTCTCGATTCCGGCGAGCAGGCAGACGCCTCCGAGTCCCATGCGGAGCACGAAGTACGTCGCTGCTGTCAGAAGCTCCCCCTTCCCCGGCGCGTTAGGTCGGAGCGATCTTCGCTCCGGGGCGCCGGTCTCGTCAAGCGCGCGGCGCTACCGTCCGGTCATCCAGGCGCGGCGGCTCGCGACGATGTCGTCGAACTCGTCGCCGACGATGCTCCCGAGCCGGTGGTCGATCGTGCTCAGCAGGCCGAGCGAGATGAAGATCCAGGCCTCGGCGTCGGGATCGCGCTCGGCCACGATGCCGCCGGCCTCCTGCGCGCGGCGGATCACGCTGACCACGAAGTCGTGGACCTCGCGCACCTGCCGGCGGAGCGCACGTCGGATCTCGGGGTCGTCCGCGGCCTCCGTCAGCGCCTGGATCCAGAGATCGACGAGGACGATCCGAGCGGCGGCGCGCGCCTCGAGGTAGGCCTTGCCGATGGCCTTCAGCCAGTTGGCGGGATCGTCTTCACGCTCGATCGCCTTCTCCCAGAGCTCCCGGACCTGCGCCCAGACGGTGTCGAGGCACGCCAGGTAGAGCTCGCGCTTGGAGGCGAAGTGGCGGTAGAGGACAGGTTCGGTGACGCCGGTTTCGCGCGCGATCTGCGCGGTGGTCGAGCCGCGGTAGCTGCCCTTGGCGAAGACCCGGCAGGCCGTCTCGACGACCGCCTGCCGCCGCTCCGGCCCGGGCAATCGGCTCACGCGGCTGCCTCCTTCGCCTCCGGCTTAGTCGCGTGGGGGAAACCATGTTTCCCCCACGAGCCCCCTTCTTCTTCTGCGCACGCCTCAGCCTGCGCGCCGCGCAGGTCGGCGCGCAGCCTGAGGATCTCGATCCGGGGAACCTCCCGGTTCCCCATAACCCCCTCCCCGCAGCCGCTCACGCAGCTGCCTCCAGAGCGGGATCCGCCTCGTGGTGGCGGTAGTGGCGGACGAGCGCGGCTGACGCCAGGGCGGCGCCCAGGCAGATGACGGCGCTGACCTTCATGGCGAAAGTGAGACCATGGACGAACGCCTCGGGAGGGCTCGCGCCGCCGCGAGCGGCGGCGGCCGCACGGTCGGCCACGATTGCACCAGTCACCGCGATCCCGAGCGCCACTCCGACCTGGCGGAACGTGTTCAGCACGCCCGACGCCACGCCAGCCTTCGCGACCGGTGCCGCGCCCATCACCGCTGCCGACATCGGCGTCATCACGAACGACATGCCGACGCCGCCGAGGATGAACGCCGGGAGCATGTGCCAGAAGCTCGAATGCAGGTTCACGGTCGAGAGCAGGAGGCAGCAGACGGCCACGGTCGTCATCCCGCCCGCAATCAGCCAGCGCGAGCCCACTCGGTCCGAGAGCTTCCCCGCGATCGGCGCGAAGATCACGATCATCACCGTCCACGGAAGCAGCGCCGCACCGGCCTGCACAGGCGACCAGCCGCGGAAGGTCTGCATGTAGATCGGGAAGAAGACGAAGATCCCGAACATCGCGAGCGTGACGAGGATCGCGACCAGGTTGGCGCCGGCGAAGGTGCCGCTCCTGAAGAGCGAAAGGTCGAGCATCGGCAGCCGCTGGCGCATCTCGAGGAGGACGAACGTGATCAGCGCGACCGCACCCAGGGCAAAGAGCCCGAGGATGCGGAAGGACGTCCAGCCGTAGTTGTTTGCCTCGATCAGCGCGTAAACGATCGCGAGGAGGCCGATCCCCGACGAGAGCAGCCCCGGAAGGTCGAGCCGCTGATCACGCGACGTGTCCTTGGACTCCGGCACGACGAAGATGGCTGCGATGACGGCGAGCACCCCGATCGGGACGTTGACGTAGAAGATCCAGTTCCAGGAGATGTGCTCGGTGATGATCCCGCCGAGCAGCGGGCCGATCGCGAGGGCCATCGCCGAGACGCCCGCCCAGATGCCGATCGCGGTGCCGCGTTCGCGCGCGGGGAAGGTGGCAGAGATGATCGAGAGTGTCGAGGGCATCATCAGCGCGGCGCCGATGCCCTGGACCGCGCGGGCGGCGATCAGCTCCGCCGCCCCGGAGGAGAGCCCGCAGGCGAGCGACGAGAGCGTGAAGACCGCGAGGCCGATCGCGAAGATCAGCCGCCGTCCGAGCAGGTCGCCGAGCTTCCCGCCGGTGAGCAGGAGCGTCGCGAAGGTGAGCGCGTAGGCGGTGACCGTCCACTCGAGCTGGGAGGTGCTGATGCCGAGGTCGGACTTGATCGCGGGCAGCGCGACGTTCACGACCGTGTTGTCCAGCATGATCATGAACAGCGCGAAGCAGAGCGCGCCCAGCGTCCACCATCTCCTGTTTTCCTCAGCGAAGATCCTCGCTCGCAAGGCTCCTCCTCTCGCGGTAAGTTAGTCTTGACTAGGTTAGCGGTCACTAGCCTGGAGCGCAAGGTTACGCTTGGCGCGTGGAGGTGATCTGGCGGCCGAGCGATGAGGTTCGGGAGCGTTCGAACGCGCTGCGGCTCGCACGTAGGCTCGGCTTCGACGACTACTGGGAGCTCGTTCGCTTCTCCGCCGAGCAGCCGGAGCGGTTCTGGCCGGAGGCGGTCGCGGACCTCGGGCTCGAGTTCTCGCAGCCGTGGGACCAGGTGGTCGACCTCTCGCGCGGGCCCGAATGGGCCACGTGGTTCGTCGGCGGGCGGCTCAACCTCGCGTGGAACTGCGTCCACCGGTGGGCGCAAGGGGAGCGGGCGGATGCGCCCGGCGCGGTCTGGCAGAGCGAGGACGGCGCCCGGCTCGCGCTGAGCTACGGCGAGCTGTCCGACGCGGTGACGCGGTTCGCCGAGGCTCTGGCCGCGCTCGGTGTCGAGCCCGGTGATCGGGTCGCGCTGTTCCTGCCGATGTCGCCTCAGGTCGCGATCGCGTCGCACGCGTGCGCGCACCTCGGCGCGGTCCAGGTGCCGATCTTCTCCGGCTTCGCGGCACCGGCCATTGCGGCGCGGCTGCAGCACTCGGACGCGAAGGTGGTCGTGACGGCGGATGGCTCGCTACGCCGCGGGCGCGAGCTGCCGATGAAGGAGCTGGTCGACGAGGCCGTCGTGGAGTCGCCGTCGGTCGAGCACGTCGTCGTTTGGCGGCGGCTCGGTCGCGACGACGTGCCGATGACGCCCGGGCGCGACGTCTTCTGGGACAAGGCGGTCGCGGACTCGCGAGGCGAGCTGGAGCCGCTCGAGGTCGACTCCGAGCACCCCTACCTCCTGACCTACACCTCCGGGACGACGGGGCAGCCGAAGGGCGTGCTCCACGTCCAGGGCGGCTTCCTGGTCTCGATCACGCGCGAGGTGGCCTACCAGGCCGACGCGCGGCCGGAGGACGTCATCCACTTCGTCACCGACATGGGCTGGATCATGGGCCCCTGGGAGGTCGTGGGCGGGATGGCCCTCGGCTGCACGATCGTCTTCGCGGAGGGCGCACCGGACTGGCCGGCCGCCGACCGGCTCTGGGGTCTCGTCGAGCAGGAGGACGTGTCCATCCTCGGGCTGTCGCCGACGCTTGTCCGCGCGCTGATCCCGCATGGCGCGGAACTGGTCGAGCGGCACGACCTCTCGTCGCTGCGGGTGCTCGTCACCACGGGCGAGCCGTGGAACCCGGAGCCGTACCGCTGGCTGTTCGAGCACGTCGGCGGAGGACGCTGCCCGATCATCAACTGCTCCGGCGGGACGGAGGTGGGGGCGTGCTTTCTGTCCCCCACCCCGGCGGTGCCGATCAAGGAGTGCTCGCTCGGCGGGCCGGCGCTCGGGATGGCGATGGACGTGGTCGACTCGGAGGGGCGGCCGCTGCGCGGCGAGGTCGGCGAGCTCGTCTGCCGGAGGCCGTTCCCGGGGATGACGCGGGGGTTCTGGCAGGACCCGGAGCGCTACCTCGACACGTATTGGCGGCGGCTGCCAGGGGTGTGGGTGCACGGCGACTGGGCGCTCGTCGACGAGGACGGCTACTGGTTCCTGCTCGGGCGGTCGGACGACACGCTCAACATCGCCGGCAAGCGGCTCGGGCCGGCGGAGCTCGAGTCGGCGGTGGTCGCACATCCGGCCGTGGCCGAGGCGGCGGCGGTCGGGGTGCCGCACGAGGTCAAGGGCGAGGTCGCGTGGGTCTTCTGCGCGCTCGTGCCGGGGGTGGAGCCTTCTGCGGAGCTCGCGGCGGAGGTGCGGGCGCTCGCGGCGGGGGAGCTCGGCAAGGCGTTCGCGCCGGAGCGGGTGCTGTTCGTCTCCGCGCTGCCGAAGACGCGCAGCGCGAAGATCGTCCGGCGCGCGGTCCGGGCGAAGGCGCTGGGCCGCGACCCGGGCGACCTCTCGTCGCTCGAGAATCCGGAGACACTGGAGGAGATCGAACGTGTCGCAAGCAGCTGACAGGCTTGACGGGCAGGTCGTCCTCGTGACGGGCGGCGGCCGAGGAATCGGCGCAAACATCGCGCGCGAGCTGGCTTCCGCGGGGGCGCGCGTCGCAGTCGCGGCGAGAACCCGGGCGCAGGTCGAGCACGTCGCCCGCGAGATTGGCGGCGTGCCGCTCGAGGCAGACGTCAGCGATCGCACCTCCGTAGACCGCATGGTCGTCCAGACCGAAAGCGAGCTCGGGCCTATCGACCTGCTTGTCGCGAACGCCGGCATCGGCAACCAGGACGGAGCGACCTGGGAGATCGACCCGGTTGACTGGTGGCGGGTGCTGGAGGTGAACGTCCTCGGCGTCCACCTCTGCTGCCGCGCCGTCATCCCGGGGATGCTCGAGCGCGGCGAAGGCCGGATCGTGATCACCGGCAGCGGCGCCGCGTACCTGCCCGGCTCCCGGCACACCGCCTATCCGGCGAGCAAGGCGGCCGTCTGCCGCTACGGCGAAACGCTCGCCAACGAGCTGGAGGGCCGCATCCCGGTCTTCTTCTTCAGCCCGGGCCTCGTCCAGACCGACATGACCGGAGGCTTCTCGGCCGACGCGCCCTGGACCCCGCCCGAGCTCGCGCCGCGCCTCGTGCGAGTGCTCGCCTCGGGACGAGCCGACGCGCTCGCCGGCCGCTACCTCCACGCCGAGCACGACGACATCGAGGACCTCATCCGCCGGGCAGACGAGATCCGCGAGAACGACCTGAACGCCATCCGTCTGCAGCGCTGATGCGCGCGCCCGCCGCCTGCGCGGTTCTAGTGACGCTGGCTGCGGGCTGCGGAGGCAGCTCGAAACCACTCGCCGCACAAGGCGGGAAGCTCCCCACTCTGACTGCGCACTGCGGGAGCCGCCTCGATGCCAAGGTCGGCTGGTTTCGAGCCTCCGACGGGGTCCTGCTCGACGGCGCAGCCGTGGGTGACGGCAAGACGGGCGTCGTCCTCGCACACGAGTCTCCCGCCGATCTCTGCGGCTGGACTCGCTACGCCGCCGTCCTGAGCCGCGCGGGCTTCCGGGTGCTCCTGTTCGACCATCGCGGATTCGGGCTCTCGCAATCGCCGGACGACCCTTCCAAGGAGGGCAGGTTCTCTCGCGACCTCGACGGCGCTGTCGCGGAGCTGAAGCGAGAGGGTGCCGACCGCGTCTTCCTGATGGGCGCGTCGTTCGGCGGCGTCACGAGCATGGTCGCCGGGTCGCGGCTCGGCTCCAGGATCGCCGGCGTGATCAGCGTCTCCGGAGAGGCGCGGCTGGGAAGCCGCCGAGAGCTCGACGCGCTCACCGCGGTGCGGACACTCCGCGTGCCCTTCCTGATCCTCGGATCCCGTGAGGACGGCTTCCTTCCCGCGGCCAACGCGCGGGCGCTGCTGGAGCGGGCGGCGTCGTCACACAAGCGCCTGGTGCTCTTCCACGGGTCCTACCACGGCTGGGACCTCTTTTCCGACTCCCCCAGCCGCGCCCGTGCCAGCAAGGCCGTGATCGAGTTCCTCCACCGCTATGGATGAGTTTTCGACTGATAGTCTAAAACTGTCGTGAGGCTCGCGCTCGCCCAGATCAACACGACCGTCGGCGACCTCGACGGCAACCGCGAGCGCATCCTCGGCAGCATCTCCGACGCCGAGAGCGCCGGCGCGGATCTCGTCCTCCTGCCCGAGCTGGCGGTCACCGGCTACCCGCCCGAGGACCTGCTCCTGCGGCCCGGATTCGTGCGAGCGGCGGCGGAATCGCTCGAAGAGATCGGCCGCCAAACGCGCGGGATCGTCGCGCTCGTCGGCTTCCCCCACTTCGACCGCGACCTGTTCAACGCATGCGCAATCTGCGCCGGCGGCGAGCTGAAGGCCGTCTACCGGAAGCGCTTCCTACCCAACTACGGCGTCTTCGACGAGGACCGCTACTTCGCGCCGGCTCGCGACGCGTTCCTGCTCAGGCTCGGCGAGACGCTGATCGGCCCGACGATCTGCGAGGACCTGTGGCAGCCCGGCCCGCCGGCGACGGACCTCGCGCTCGCCGGAGCGCAGCTGATCACGAACATCTCGGCGTCGCCGTTCCACCTCTGCCGCGACCGCGAGCGGGAGGAGATGTTCGCTACCCGCGCGCGGGACAACTCGTGCTTCGTCGCCTTCTGCAACGCCGTCGGCGGCCAGGACGAGCTCATCTTCGACGGACATTCGCTCGTGCTCGACGAGGAAGGCCGTGTGCTCGCCTCCGCCCCGGGCTTCGAGGAGGCGCTGCTGGTGGTCGACATCGAGCCCGCAGAGGCTGTCGGGCGCCGCCTGCGCGATCTGCGCCGGCGGGCTCTCGCGCGCGAGCGTGGAGCACCGCCGGAGACGGCGGTCGTCGAGGTAGGCGAGCCGCGCGAGCACGACGAGCCGGTCGAGCCGGTCGTCACCGAGCCGTTAGGAGAGCTGGAGCAGATGCGTCTCGCGCTCGAGCTCGGGCTGCGCGACTACGTCGAAAAGAACGGCTTCCGGGAGGTCGTGATCGGCGTCTCGGGCGGGATCGACTCCGCGCTGACCGCCGCGCTCGCGGTCGAGACGCTGGGGCCCGAGCGGGTGCACTGCGTCTCGATGCCGTCCCGCTACTCGTCGGCGGAAACCCGGCGGGACGCCCGCCTGCTCGCAGAACGGCTTGGGACCGACTTCCGCGAGCTGCCGATCGACGAGATCGTCTCGTCCGCGGAGGCGGCGCTCATCGAGAGCTTCGCGGGCCGCGAGCCCGACATCGCCGAGGAGAACCTGCAGGCACGGATTCGCGGCGTGCTGCTGATGGCGCTTTCGAACAAGTTCGGCTGGCTGGTAGTCGCGACCGGAAACAAGTCCGAGCTCTCCGTCGGCTACGCGACGTTGTACGGCGACCTCGCGGGCGGCTTCGCGCTGCTCAAGGACGTCTTCAAGACCGACGTGTTCCGGCTCGCGCGGTACCTGAACGAGCGAAGCGAAGTCATTCCCCAGACGATCATCGAGCGGGCGCCGAGCGCCGAGCTGCGGGCGGATCAGAGGGACGAGGACTCGCTCCCGCCGTACTCGAAGCTTGACCGGGTGCTCGAGGCCTACGTCGAGCAGGACCGCTCACGGGAGGAGCTGTCCGCGGACGGGTTCGACCCGGACGTCGTCGAGCGCGCCGTCGAGCTGATCGACCGCGCCGAGTACAAGCGACGGCAGGCACCGCCCGGGGTGAGGCTCACGCCAAAGGCCTTCGGCCGCGACCGCAGGACGCCCATTACAAACCGCTGGCGCGGGTGATTCGTAGTCCGACCTTGGGGAACGTGACAGCGGGGTAGCCGAGAGCCAAAGGAAGCTGACGTATGGAATGGGCTGCGTTGATTGCGTGGATCGCGACTGCCGGCGGCGGGTTCGTTCTACTCGCGATCTGGCTTTCTCGGGGAGGCATGCAGCAGGGCCGTGAGCCCGGAACGAAGATCCGGCCGCCTCTGATCCTGAGCCACTTCGGGCTCGCGGCGACCGGCCTGGTGATCTGGATCATCTACCTCGCCAGCGACAGCGACGCGCTGGCCTGGATTGCCTTCGTGCTCCTCGCCGTGGTCGCGCTCCTCGGCTGGACGATGTTCGCGATCTGGTGGCAGCGCCGCCAGCGTGAGCCGGTGTCAGGAGCTGCAGCAGGAGGCGAACGGCCGGCGGAGCAACACTTCCCGGTCCCGATCGTCGCGCTGCACGGCCTGCTCGCGGTGACCACGGTCGTGCTCGTGTTTCTGACCGCGATCGGCGTCGGCGGGAGCTAGCGGAAAGCCCTCCGAAGAAGCTCCAGGAAGCTCTCGGCAGGCGGCGTCAGCGGGACGTCGCGCGCGGTGAGGACCGCGATCGTTCGCTGCAGCCGCCAACGCGGCACGTCCAGGATCGCAAGCGCGCCGGTCTCGAGCTCGCTGTTGAGCGCGAAGCGGCTGATCGCGGCGATTCCCGCGCCGCTGGCGACCGCGAGCTTGACCGACTCCCACGACGGTAGCTCGAGCACGCGCACCGACCGGAGGCCGATCTGCCACCGCGCGGACTCGACCGCCTGGCGCGTGGCCGATCCCTCCTCCCGGGAGATCCACGTCCGCTCGGCGAGATCCTTCACGCGGAGGCGCCTCCCGCCGAGAGACGCGGGGCCGACGAGCACGACCTCGTCCTCGGCGAGCGGCTCGCTCTCGAGCTCGGGAGGGACGGTCATTCCGCCGACCAGCGCAAGCTCGACCTCGTGCGCCCGGACGAGGTCGAGCGCACCGCCGGAGGTAGACAGCCGGAAGTCGAGCTCGACCGCGGGATGCTGCTCGTGGAAGCGTGCGAGAACCGGGGGCAGGAGGTACGTGCCGGGGATCCCGGACGCGGCGAGGGCGAGCGTTCCCACCTGTGCGTCACCCCCTGCGGCAAGCGCCCGGCGAGCGTTGGCGAGCAGCGCCTCCGCGCGGAGCACGTAGTCGGCGAGCAGCTCGCCCGCGGGTGTGAGTGACGCACCGCGCCGGTTGCGGACGACGAGCTGCGCCCCAACCTCCGCCTCGAGCGAGGCGACGTGCTTCGAGATCGCCGGCTGGCTGACGTAGAGCTGCTCGGCCGCCCGCGAGAACGAGCCGTCGCGGGCGACGGCCGTGAGCCCAAGAGAGGAGGTTCCCCATGCGCAGGCTTGCGCTGCTCTCACTTCTGTGCGTTGTCGTGCTCGCGACCGCCGCCGCGGCCGCCGGGAAGGAAAGCGGGTCGCGCCTTCCGACAAGCGGCACCGTCTGGGCCGTCGAGCGCTTCGACGGCGGCCAAAACACACTTGCGGCCTTCGACGCGTCCACCGGCGACGTGCTCGGCGTGGTCCCGATCGGCCGGCGCCCGATCGGGGTGACCGCTCCGCACGGGACCGGCAGGGTCTATACGGCCGACGAGCGGAGCAACCAGCTCAGCGTGCTCTCGAAGGCGGACTTCTCGATCGTCGCGCAAATCCCCACCGGAGCCGCATCGTTCCCGCACCACATCATGGCGACCCCGAACGGGAAATTCGTCTACTTCGGCCGGTACAACACGAACACCGTCGGCGTCGTCGACACCTCGCTGGACGAGATGGTCGCAGTCTGGCCGGCAAGCCAGAACCCGGCCGCGAAGACCCACGCCGTCTGGATCACCAACGACGGCAAGGACCTCTACGCAACGAACGAGGGCGCGACGCAATCGAGCCCCGGCACGCTCTCGAAGCTCGACGCGCGGACCGGCGAGCTGGTCTGGGAGTTCGGAATCGGGACCCGCCCAAGCGAGGTCCTGGTCACGCCGAACGGGAAGACCGCGTACGTCAGCGTCCGCAACGACAACCGGCTGCGCGTGCTCGACGTCTCGGCGCGTCAGCCTCGGCTGATCGGCGAGACCTTCATCGGCGTGCAGCCGGACACGCTGCAGGTGACGAACGACGGCAAGACGCTCGTCGTCGGCCTGCGGTCGACCCCGCAGATGGCGCTGATGGACACCGAGACGCTCGAGGTGCGGTTCGTCACGTTCCCGGGCTTCTCGATCAGCGGCCACGAGTGGCTCTCGGCGAACGGCAAGTACACGTTCATCGCGCTCGAGGCCTCGTCGACGTCGAGCCCCGGAGCGATCGGCGTCGTGGACAACCGCACCGGTGAGGTCCTCGACACGTGGACGTATCCGGGCGGGCCTTGGCCGCACGGGGTCTTCTACGAGCCGGAGGTGCTCCGCTAGATACCGACGTCGATTGGGTTCGGTGGGGGTCCGTGCTCGAGCAGCTCTCGCAGAAAGTGCGGCAAACGCACCGGGACGAGCGTCTCGCGGGCGGTCTCGAGCTCGTCGAGCGTCCACCACCGCACCTCGTGCACGCCCTCGGCGCGGAGGTCGAGGGCTGGCGCCGGCTCGTGCTGGTCGACGCGGACGAGGTAGATCCGCTCCCGCGCGCGCAGCATGCCCCCCATCCAGGCGAAGGTGTGCTCCCGCGTCCAGATCTCGGGGCCGAGCTCGAACTCGTCCAGCCCGAGCTCCTCGTGCAGCTCTCGGCGAAGCGTCTGCTCGGGGGACTCGCCCGCCGCCACGCCGCCGCCGGGCGTCGCCCACCACACCTGGCCGACCGTGTCGACGAACTTGACCAGCAGAACGCGGTCGCTGCGGTCGAGGACGAGCGCGCGCACCGCCGGCCGCTCGACCGGCTCCAGCCACCTCCGGAGCTCCTCGAACCAGCGCAACCGCTCCGCATACGGAACCGCAGCGTTCGCCGGCGAGGTCGATGGCAGCACGAAGAGACCGACGTCGCCGAGCGTGCGTTGCTGCGGCCCGAACTCGGGCCGCTCGCCGAAGAGCCCTCGGTACGCCTCCTTCCCGACGAACGCGAACGCCCAAGGCGTGAGCTCACCGGCGATCCGCTCCAGACGCGCGCGGTCGAAGTCGGCGCGGCGCAGGTCGCCGGACCCGGGCGTCGTCCGGTACGCAGCGTTCGTTAGGCCGATACCCAGCTCGAGCAGCGAGAACTGCTCCTCCGGCCGGTAGAGCTGCGGCGTGTGGCCCGAGTCTGCGAGCAGCCGCCAGAAGTCGTTCCGCGGGTTGGCGAAGTGCGCCCCCGCCGCGGCCGAGACCCGGCCCGGGTTGATGCCGCAGAAGACGACCCGTAGGCCCTGGACGAGAACGTCCGGAACGTCGCTCGCGCTAGCGGCAGATGCGGCGCGCCCGCCGCCTCGGCGCGCAGGCCCGCTCATACCCGAACGGCCGCGGCCTCCGCCTCGGCCGCAGGCGGGCGCGAGGCTTCATACAGCGGCGACAGATCAAGCCGCCAGCTCCGCCTCGCGGGCGTCCAGGCGAAGCTCGAACAGCCGCCGCAGCTCCTCGCCCGTGATGCGCGCAAGGCCGCGCGGGCGCCGCGGCTCGATGCGTACGACGCGCACCATCGCGTCGCCCGCGCCGTAGCAGCGGAGGTAGCACTCCTCCTCACTCAGCCGCCGCAACCTGCGCACGATCGCAGCCTACGGCCGCTCCCGGACAACACCTGCTTATTCGTACTGCAGCGCTTGGAGCACGTTCAGATGGGCCGCCCGCCGGGCCGGCACGACCGCCGCGAGGATACCGACGACGACCGCGGCAATGAGGAAGTAGACGATCTGGATCCACGGCACCGCGAAGACGACCCCCGAGCTCGAGAGCGCGTGCGTGATCAGCGCCGCGAGGAAGACGCCGACGACCATCCCGAGGGCAGCGCCCATCAGCGAGGTGACGATGCTCTCGAAGCGGATCATCATCCGCACCTGTCGTCGCGTCATGCCGACGGCCCGCAGCATCCCGAGCTCGCGCGTGCGTTCGAACACGGTCAGCACGAGCGTGTTGATGATCCCGACGAGGCTGACGATCACGGACAGCGCGAGCAGCGCGTAGAGCAGGTTCAGCAACTTGTTTATCGGAGCCTCGAAGTTCTTCTTGAACTCGTCGCGCGTCTGGATCTTCGCGTCGGCGAAGCCGCTCACGTAGCCGTCCAGCTTCGCCGTGTTCGCGTCGGTGACGCCGCCGGGCGTGTTCATCAGCACCATCTCGTCGCGCGGACGCGGCACGTACTTGTCGAAGAGCGCGGTCGAGATCGTGATGTGCGAGAAGGGGGAGCCACCTTTCGGCTCGTCCCAGACACCCTTCAGCCGCACGGTCGTCTTCTTACCGCTCGGGAACTGCAGCGCGACCGGCGAGCCGAGCTTCAGGTGGTGGTCCTTGACGTAGTTCTTGCTCGCGAAGAAGCCGTCCAGGCCGAGCTTGCCCGGGACGCTGTCGTCGCCCTGCGTCCAGTCCATCGACACACCCTCGTTCAAGTTCGGCTGTACCGCGGTCAGGTCGCTGTTGCTCTTGAGGTAGCGCGCGGAGCCCGCACGAATCGCAGTCACGTCGTGGACCCCCGGCTTGCCGACGAGCGCCTTGCCCGCATCGGCCTCGATCGGGTTGAAGGTGTTCGTCGAAGTCATGGCGTAGTCGGCGACGAACAGCTTGTTGACGGCGTCTTCGAACGAGCTGCGGATGCCCTGGCCGAAGATGGCCACGAAGGTGACGAGCGCGAGGCCGATCATCAGCGCCGACGCCGTCGAGGCCGTCCTGGCCGGATTCCTGGTGGCGTTGTCGCGCGCGAGGATTCCGGGCGCGCCGCCGACCGTCCGTGCCGGCGCGCCCAAGACCGCGGCGAGCGGACGGACGACCTTCGACGCGTTCATCGAGACGCCGATGAACAGGAGCAGGACCCCGACGCCGAGCAGCAGCAGCCGCGGGCCCGTGGCGATGCCGCTGAGCGCGCCCACGCTGGCGGCGGCAATGGCCACCGCGAGAACCGTCAGGGAGGTCGCCGTGCCGTACTTCGCCCAGCGCGACTGCGGCAGCACCGAGCCCTCGCGCACGGCCGCTATCGGCGGCACGCGTGTCGCGCGACGCGCGGGCCGGATGCTCGCGAAGAGGGTCACGAGCGTCCCGACGAGCAGCGAGACGACAATCGTGCGCGTTGCGAACACCGTCGAGCCGTGCGGCAGGTCGATGCCGATGGCGACGAACAGCGCGTTCAAGAGCTGCGCGAGCGCGAGACCCAGGAAGAGCCCCACGACGGAGCCGAAGACGCCGATCACGAACGCCTCGATCACGACCGACCACATGACCTGCCGCCTCGACGCCCCGAGCGTCCGCAAAGTCGCGAACTCGCGCATCCGCTGAGCAATCGTGATCGAGAGCGTGTTCGCGATCACGAACGCGCCCACGAAGAGCGCGATTCCGGCGAACGCCAGCAGCGCGTAGCGAAGGAACGAGATGAAGTCGCCCGCGCCCGTGTCCTTGTCCTTCTTCGCCTGCGCGGTGCCGCTGCGGACGACCTCGGTCCGCGAAAGGTGCGGCCGGATCTGCGCCAGCAGCTGCGGCGTCTTCACGCCGGCCTTCGACTGCACGCGGATCGCGTCGAGCTCGCCCTCCTTGTGGAAGAGCCGCTGCGCCGTGGGCTCGTCGAGGACCGCGAACGTCGCCCCGCCGACGCTCACGCCCGGAAACTCGGCGATTCCGCTGATCCGGAGCTTCTGCGCCGGCCCGAAGGCCTGCACGCCGATGCGGTCACCGACCGAGAAGCCGTTGCTGCTCGCGGTCGCCTTGTCGATCACGACGTCTCCAGAGCCGCTCGGCCACTCGCCCTCCGTGAGCTTCGTCGGGTTGAACGGCTGGCCCTGGGGCGTGACCGAGAACCCGAGCGACGGCGCGCCGCCGGTCGAGATCACCTTCCCGTCCTTGCCGATCAGCTTCAGCGTGTCCGTCGTCACCGACCCCGCCGCGAGCGCGACGCCGGGCAACTTCTGGATCTTCGGCAGCAGTGAGGCCGGCATCGGCGGCGCTTCGACGCTCTCCCCGTTGGCGGTGTCGAAGGCCGCCTTGCCGCTGATCACGATGTCCGCGTTCTGGTACGAGCGCGAGAAGATCGTGTCGAAGCCGTTGTTGATCGTGTCCGTCAGGACGTAGGTGCCGCTGATCATCGCGACGCCGAGGACGATCGCGATCGCCGTCAGCGACGCGCGGAGCTTGCGGCCCGCGATGCCTTTCAGCGCGACCGTGAACATCAGGCCGGGGTGAGCTCGTCCATCGCCGCGATCACGTCGCTCTGCTCGGCGCGCGGCATGTCGCGCACGATCAGACCGTCGGCGAGGAACAGGATTCGGTCGGCGATCGCGGCGGCACGCGGGTCGTGCGTGACCATGACGGTCGTCTGGCCCAGAGCCTCGACCGAGCTCTGCAGCAGCTCGAGAATCTCGCCGCTGGTCTTCGAGTCGAGGTTGCCCGTGGGCTCGTCGGCGAAGACGACGGTTGGCCGGGAGATCAGCGCCCGCGCGATGGCGACCCGCTGTTGCTGGCCGCCGGAGAGCTCAGCCGGCCGGTGCTCCCGGCGGTCGGCGAGCCCGACCTCCTTCAGCAGCTGCTCGCGCCACTCGGGGTCGGGCTTCGTGCCCGCGATAGTGAGCGGCAGGACCACGTTCTCCTCGGCCGTCAGCATCGGCAGCAGGTTGAAGAACTGGAAGACGAAGCCGATGTGCTCGCGCCGCAGCTTCGTGATCTCGGTGTCGTTCAGCTCACCGAGCTTCGTGCCGGCGACCCAGACGGTCCCGGACGTAGGGCGGTCGAGCGCGGCGAGGATGTGCATGAGCGTCGACTTGCCGGAGCCCGACGCGCCCATCACGGCCGTCAGCTTCCCCTGCTGGACGTCGAGCGTGACGCCCCCCAGGGCGTCGACGGCTGTGTCGCCCTCGCCGTAGCGGCGCGTGATCTCTCGGGCGGCGACGACGGCGCGCGGCGCGCGTTCGTCCACGTGGGCGGCTGGTACGGCGGCGGCTTCCATCCCTCTCCCCTTTCTAGCGTGACCCGGTCAAGGCCTGTCTGCCAGCATAGCGCGATGGTGACGAGCCCACTAATCGAGGTCCGAAGGAGATTCTCGGCGCTCGACCGGCCGCTCGCGTTCTTCGATGGGCCGGGCGGGACGCAGGTGCCGGACGAGGTCGTCGAGGCGATCGCCGGCTACCTGCACGAGTCCAACGCGAACCTCGGCGGAGCGTTCGAGACCAGCCGCGGGAGCGACCTGCTCGTCGGCGAAGCGCGCCGCGCTGCTGCGGGTTTCCTCGGCTGCGCAGCGGAGGAGATCGTCTTCGGCGCGAACATGACGACGCTCAACTTCGCCCTCTCGCGCTCGGCGGCGCGGGAGCTCTCGGCCGGAGACGAGATCGTCGTCACGAAGCTCGACCACGACGGGAACGTCGCGCCCTGGCTCGAGCTCGCACACGACCTCGGCCTGCGGGTTCTGTTCGCCGAGATCCGCGACGACACTTGCTTGGATGTCGAGCACCTCGCGTCCCTGCTGTCGGAGCGGACCCGTGTGGTCGCCTTCCCGTGGGCCTCGAATGCGGTCGGGACGCTGGTGGACGTCGCGCGGGTGGCCGAGCTGGCGCACTCGGTCGGCGCTTTGGCGTGGGTAGACGCGGTGCACTACGCGCCCCACGGGCCGATCGACTTCGCCGCAGCGGGAGTGGACCTGCTCCTCTGCTCCGCCTACAAGTTCTTCGGGCCGCACTTGGGCATCGCAGCCGTCCGAAAGGAGGTCACGGAGGGCTGGCGACCGTACAAAGTTCGGCCCTCTCCGACCGAACCGGTGGGGGCGCGATCCGAGACGGGAACGCTGCCCCACGAGTTGTTGGCGGGCTTCGTGGCGGCGGTCGAGTACATCGACTCACTCGGGTGGGATGCGATCCAGAGACACGAGCGGGCGCTCGGGCAGCGATTCCTAGACGGGCTACCCGACAACTGCACCCTGTACGGCATAAACAGCATGGATAAACGGGTTGCGACCTTCGCGTGCAACGTCGCAGGACTGCTACCGAGCGAGGTCGCGGCGCGTTTAGGCGAGCGTGGCTTCGCGGTGTGGTCGGGCAACTACTACGCGCTCGAAGTCATGAGGCGCCTCGGGTTGGAGGACGGCGCCGTGCGCGTCGGCTGCGTCCATTACAACACCTTCGAGGAAGTGGATCGGCTGCTTGAGGAGTTGGCGCGGCTCGAATAGCTGGTGGAAGGCGAGCGGCACTCGGGCGCACTCGGAGGCCGAACGATGCCGGTGATGATGCCCGTCTGGACGAGGGCAGGCTCGGGAGCCCTGGAAATCCTTCCCGACGCCGCTGAACGAGGCGATCCTCGCCCTGGTGAAGGGGCTCGAGCGCTCCTGGAGCTAGCGGCCTACGGGATTTCGCCGGCGAGGATCTTGACCAGCTTCGGCGTGTCTATGTTTCCGCCTGAGACGATGCAGACGACGTTGCCGCTTCCGGCGCGACCGCCCAGCGCGGCCGCGAGCGCGAGCGCACCGGCGCCTTCCGCCACCACGCGCGCCCGCTCGGCGAGGAGGCGCACCGCGGCGGCCGTCTCCTCGAGCGAGACCGCGAAGGCGCCGTCGAGCACTTCGCGCGCCAGCGGCCACATCTGCGGCAGGAGGGCCGGCGCGCCCGAGCCGTCGACGAACGACGCCTCGTAGTCGACCGGCCGCGGCTCGCCATCGGCCAGCGCAGCAGTCAGCGGCGCCCCCGTCTCGGGCTCGACCGCATACGCCTGTGCTTCCGGGCGCAGCGCCTTCACCGCGCTCGCAATCCCGACGCTGAGGCCGCCGCCGCCGAAGGGAATGAGCACCGCGTCCGTCTCGGGGAGGTCTTCCAGGATCTCGAGCCCGACCGTGCCGTTGCCGGCCATCACGCGCTCGTCCTGCACGGGATGGACGAACACTCCGTCGATCTCCGGGAAGCTCGATTCGGCGATTGCCTGCCACCAGCGCTCGTACGGCACCTCGACGACGCGGCCGCCGAGCGCCTCGATCGCGGCCAACTTCGTCGCGGCTGCGCCCTCCGGCACGACGACCGCGCACGGAACGCCCAGCTCGCGCGCCGCCCAGGCGACCCCCTGGCCCATGTTGCCCGCGCTCGCGGTGACGACTCCTGTCCGCAGCCGGTCCGGATTCTCCTGCAGGACGGCGTTGAGGGCGCCGCGCAGCTTGAACGAGCCGATCGGCTGCAGGTTCTCCAGCTTGAGGTAGATCGCGCCCAGGTGCTCCGGCGCGCGCAGACGGACGAGCGGCGTCCGCACCACCCGCCCCGCGAGACGCTCGCGCGCGGCGCGGATCTCCTCGAGCGGGATCAAAACGCCACCACCGCCCCCGCGCCGGCCGCGCTTGCTCGGGCGTAGGCGTGCTCGGCGGCGGCCAGGTCCTCGACGGCAAGGCCGAGCGACTTGAACACGGTCAGCTCCTGGGGCGAGCGGCGGCCCTCGCGCGAGCCGGTCAGCACCTCGCCGAGCTCCGCCCGGACGTGATCGGGGCCGATCCCCGCCTCCTCGACGGCGAAGAGGTAGTCGCCGGACTCGTTGACGAGCGAGTCGCGACTGTCGGCGAACAGCGCCGCAGCGCTCACCGTCTCCGCGTCGAGCTCTCGCGTTGTGGGGATCGAGGAGCCGACGGCGTTGACGTGAGCGCCGGCCGCCAGCCACGCGCGCCTGACGATCGGCTCCCGCGCCGACGTGGCGGTGACGACGACGTCCGCACGCCGGACGGCGGCCTCTGCGCTCCCGACCGCCTCCACCGCGAAGGGAGCCTCCGCCTCGGAAGCGAACGCCTGCGCGTGGTCGGGCGTCAGGCTCCAGACGCGGGCGCGCTCGAACGGACGCACCTTCGTCATCGCTTCCAAATGCGCTCGCGCCTGGACGCCCGAGCCGAGCACGGCAAGCTCGCGCGCGTCCGGCCGTGCGAGGACGCGCGTCGCAACCGCTGAGACCGCTGCGGTCCGAATCGCCGTCACAGCGGAGGCATTGACGAGCGCGCGTGGTTCCCCGGTCTCGCCGTCGAAAAGGAGCACGCCGCCCTGGTGCATGTCGAGGCCCCGCGCAGGATTGCCCGGGAAGATGCACACGGCCTTGAGCCCGTACGCAGCACGCGGGGCCGAGCGATGCGCCGGCATCAGCCCCATCAGGCTCGCCTCCTCCGGAGGCCGGACGACGAACCGCAGCGGCTGCCAGGCGCGGCCGAGGGACAGATCGGCGAGTACTTCCGCCATGAGCTCGATGCACTCCTCCATCGGTAGCAGTCGCCTGACGTCGTCGTGAGCGAGCACGAGGAGCTCGGCCATCAGGCGAACAGCTCCGCCAGTTCGTTGCGCTCTTGCGGCGAAAGCCGGAGCTCGAGGGCCGCGAGCGCGGCCTCCAAGGCGGCGTCCATAAGCGCAAAGGCCTCCTCCTCGCTCTCGCCGTGCCCGAAGAGCTCCGGTGCCGAGCCGATTCCGCCGAAGTTCCCGCAGCCCAGGCCGATCCGCGAGAGCTGCAAGTCGGTGCGGCCCAGTCGCCAGTACTTCACCGGAGGAGACTAACGACCCAATCCGTGTGAGAATGGCGCCGATGCGGCGTCTTGTCGTGCCAGAACAGGAGCTGGAGGGCAGCCGGGACGACGGCGACACGGCCTCGCGCGTCGTCGCGATCGATTCCGACCAGGGCTCGGAGCTCCTCGAGCTGCACGTCGGGCGCTACGAACAGGGCCGCTCCAGGCCGCGGACGCTCGACGGGATTCAGGAGATCATGTACGTCGTCTCCGGCCGCGGGACAGTCTTCGTGGACGGCGAGCCGCACGAGCTCGAGCCAGGCACCGCCGTCTACGTCGTGACCGGCGAGTCGTTCGAAGTCGATAACCCGGGAGCGGAGAGCCTGTTGATCGTGTCGGCAACCGCGCCGCAGGCCAACGGGACGGCTCGACCCGAGCGGCGGATCGTTCGCTACGCCGACCAGCCGTCGCTGCCCGCGAGCGGCGACCGCGAGTTCCGCTACCTCGTCACTGACGAGGTCGGCTGCCGCGACGTGACGCAGTTCTTCGGGGTGATCGCGCCCGGCCGGGCGCCGGAGCACAGCCACGTCTACGACGAGGTGATCTACGTGCTCGAGGGTGAGGGCGTCCTCCACACGGAGGGTTTCGACGAGCCCGTCGCGCCGGGGAGCTGCATCCACCTGCCACCCTTTCTCGTGCACTCGCTCGAGAACAGCGGCGACTCACCGATGCGCATCGTCGCCGTCTTCCATCCGGCAGGCGATCCCGCTTCGCGGGCATACGAGGCAAACGATTGACCGCGCCCGGCGTCTAACTGGGGGATACCAAGGGAGGGATACGGAATGAAGAAACTGCTTCTACTCCCGCTGATCGCGACGCTCGCCGTCGTGGCAGCGGGTTCAGGAGGCGCCTCGACGCAGTCGCCTGCCGCGGCGGGGGTCGCGTTGATCAAGTGCGGCAAGACGCGGACGATCGGGATAGCGTCGCCCCTCACCGGCGACGCGGCTTCTCTCGGGCTGCAGCAGCTCAGGTGGGCGAAGTTCTTCGTCAAGCGTTACAACAGGGCTCACAAGACGAAGAAACTTCGTCTCGTTCAGGGCGACACGCAGCTTCCGAACACGGCCCAGGCACTCGCCGTGGCGCATCAGTTCGCCTCGAACTCGAAGATCCTGGCCTTGGTCGGACCGGCCGGTAGCCAGGAGGTCCAGGACACCGTGGCGGTCTACAAGACGGGCGGTCTCGCCGTCGTCTCGGGCTCGGCGACCCGCGTTGCTCTCACCCGCGCCAAGCCGGGGAAGCCTCGCGAGACGGCCCTCGGGTGGTTCTATCGCACGGTTCCGAACGACGACCAGCAGGGAGCCCGGGTCTCGAACTGGATCGCGACCAAGCTGAAGAAGAAGCGCGTCTACATCATCGACGACGAGGAGGCCTACAGCCAGGGCCTGGCCGACCAGGTCCAGGCGCTCCTAAGCGCCAAGTCCGGCTTCCACGTCTCGCGGGACCACGTGAGCCAGTCGGTGTCCGACTTCTCATCGCTGATCACGCGGATTCCGTCGAATACGCAGATCGTGTACATCCCGTGGCAGCTCGCCCCCAAGGCACAGCTGTTCTTCACCCAGCTCCGCGCCGCCGGGAAGAGGGCGATCGTGTTCGGCTCGGACGGCCTGTTCGCGCCGGGAACCTTCACGGCGGTCGGATCCTACGTGTCCGCCTTCCCGGTCGACTTCAACAGCGCGGCGCTGAAGGCGTACACGAGGTCGCACGGCGGGAAGGCCGAGGCGTTCGGCCTCCCGAGCTACACCGCAACGCTTGTCGGTGCCACCGCCATCGACAAGGCCTGCAAGAACGGGACTGCCTCACGCGCCGAGGTTCACAAGTTCATCAAGAAGACGAACCTCGTCAAGGCAAAGACGCTGCTCGGCTTCCCGGTCCGGTTCCTGACGAAGAATGCAGGAGCGTCTCAGGGGCCCGGCGACATGGCGTCGCCCGCCAACTTTGCGATCTTCCACATCGAGTCAGGAGGCAAGTACGTTCGCGTCGGCTAGCAGCAGGAACGCGTAGATCCACCGGTGTGGCCCACCACGGTGGGCCACACAGCTTTCTGAGAACCTTCTAGCTCTTGCGCCTCCTCCTTTTCGACATCATCGACACGGTTCGCTCGCTCGGATGGGGAGGAGCGTTCGAGCTTCTTCGGAACGGGATCGTCCTCGGGAGCCTGTATGCGCTGATCGCGCTCGGCTATTCGATGGTCTACGGGATCCTGAAGCTGCTGAACTTCGCTCACGGCGACATCTACATGGTCGGGGCCTTTCTCGGCTACGGCGTGTTCACGCAGCTCGGCGCGCCACTCTCGCCGGTCGTGCCGATCGTCCCCCTGCTGATCCTCACCTTCCTCGCAGGGATGCTCGGAGCGGGCGCTCTCGGGGTCGTCGTGGAACGGTTCGCCTACCGACCGCTCCGCAACGCTCCCCGGATCGCTCCCCTCATCAGCGCCCT
>WNGF01003030.1_pt1 | contig 26671 bp, 24 predicted proteins | sample 5400641 | NCBI WGS metagenome assembly WNGF01 (sample SAMN13153371, study PRJNA577476) | soil metagenome | isolation source: 80 cm soil or saprolite under grassland replicate 2 | place: USA:California | collected 2016-06-15 | reverse complement strand
CCCAGGCGAAGCTCCTGCGCGTGCTCGAGCGCAGCGAGTTCCGGCGCGTGGGGGGCACGACCAAGGTGAAGGTGGACCTGTCGATCGTCGCCGCGACGAACCGCAACCTCGAGGAGGAGATCGCCGCCGGCGGGTTCCGCGAGGACCTCTACTACCGCCTCAAGGTCGTCACGGTCGTCGTGCCGCCGCTCCGCGCGCGGCGGGCTGACATCCCCGCGCTCGTCGACGCGTTCATCGCCGACTTCAACCGGCGCACGGGCGGCGGGATCACCGGGGTCGATCCCGCGGCGCTCCGGCGGCTCTGCGAGCTCGACTGGCCCGGGAACGTGCGCGAGCTCCGGAACGCCGTGGAGGGCGCCTGCGTGCTCGCCGCGGGGGACGTCGTCGGGCTGCGCGACCTCGAGCACGCGGTGCTCTCCCCGTCGCGCCCGCCGCGCCGGGGCAGGCCGGCGCGCCTCGCGCGTGTGCCCGCCCCGCCGGCCGCGGCGCCTGCGCGCCCCCGCGGGGGTGCCGCCGCCGCCGCGGCGATCGAGATCCCCGCCGGCTGCACGCTCGCCGAGGCGGAGCGCCGGATCGTGCTCGCCGCGCTCCTCCACCACGGCACCCGCGCCCGCGCCGCGCGGGCGCTCGGGATCGGGCTGCGCACGCTCTACACGAAGCTCGCGGCGTGGGGGACGGCCTAAGATGCCGAATCGGCATGAACGCGCGCCGCGGCGCCGGCCCCGACCGCGCCCGATCGACGCGTTTCCGGGCGAGTCCGCGCTGGCGCGGTTCGTGCTCCCCCGGGAAGGCGTGTCTCCCGCCGCCGCGCCCCCGCCCTCGGTCCTCCTGCTCGCCCGCCCCGGGCTCGAGACGGACGAGCTGTTCGCGGACGTCGCGCTGCGCGAGGACCTCTGCCTCGTGCGCGTCGCGACCGCCGCCGCGGCGTGCCGCGCCGTCGCGGAGATGCCGGTCGCGCTCGTGGTCGTCTGCCCGGAGACGGCGGCCGCGGCGATCGACGAGGTGCTCTCCGGCCTCGTCCGGGCGCGGCCCGGGACGCCCGTGCTCGCGATCCGCGCGCGCCAGGCGCCGGAGCCTGCCGGCTGGAGCCGGGGTGCCGTGGCGGTGCTGCGGATGCCGCTGCTCGCCGGCGTCCTCTCCCGCTCGATCGACGTCGTCCTCGGGATGAACCGCGCCGCGAAGGCCGGCCGGCGCGGGCGGTAGGAAGGAAAGGAACGGATGCAGCTCACCGCACGCGACGCCGCACGCCTCCTCGGGGTCTCCGAGGCCACGCTCGAGAAGTGGCTCCGGAGCGGCGAGCTCACCGCCGCCCGGGTGAACGACCAGTACCGCCTGAACCGGATCGACCTGCTCGAGTTCGCCGCCGGCCGGAACATGGACATCTCGCCGGACCTGCTCGCCGGCCTCGAGCACCAGCAGCTGCCGACCCTCGCCGACGCGATCCGCGCGGGCGGCGTCCACCGGTCGATCTCGGGCAAGGACAAGGCCGCGATCCTGCGCGCGGTCGTGGACCGGCTCCCCCTCCCCGGCCCGGGAGAGCGCGACCTCCTGCACCGCGTCCTCCTCGCGCGCGAGGCGCTCGGGTCGACCGGGTTCGGGAACGGCATCGCCATCCCGCACCCGCGCAATCCGATCGTGCTCCGCATCCCGAAGCCCGAGGTGGCGGTCTGCTACCTCGAGCCGCCCGCGGACTTCGAGGCGCTCGACGGGAAACCGGTGCACACGCTCGTCACCGTCGTGAGCCCGTCCACCCGCATGCACCTCCACCTGCTCGCCCTCATCGCGGCCTCGCTCCGCGATCCTGCCGTGATCGCGCGCCTCGAGGCCCGCGCCGGCGTGGACGAGCTCTTGCCCGAGATCGAGCGCGTCGAGGGGGCCATCGCCGCGCGGCGCGCCGCCGGCGCCGGAGCGGTGACGCCGTGACCCTCTACGTCGTCGCCCTCGCCGTGCTCGCCGCGAGCGGCCTCGCCGCGCTTGCGGCGCGCGCCCGCCCGGAGCTCGCCCTCGTCGTCGGGAGCGCCGGCGCGGCGCTCGGCTCGGCGCTCGGGCTCGCCGCCTCGCTCGCCGCCCTGCGCGCGGCCCCCGTCGCGCTCGACCTGCCGTGGGCGGTCCCGAACGGCGCCTTCGGCCTCGGACTCGACCCGCTCTCGGCGCTCTTCGCGACGGCGGTCTTCGCGATCGGCCTCGCGGCGGCGGTGTTCGGCGCGGGCTACATGCGCCCGCACCTCGGGCGCCGCCCGGTCGCGGCGTTCGCGCTGTTCTTCAACCTCCTGCTCGCCTCGATGGCCCTGCTCGTCGTCGCGCGCCAGGCGGTGCTCTTCCTCGTCGCGTGGGAGGTGATGACCATCGCGTCGTTCCTCCTCATCGCGTTCGAGGACGAGCACGCCGAGGTCCGGACCGCCGCCCGCACCTACCTCATCGCCTCGCACCTCGGGACCGCCGCGATCTTCGCGCTCTTCCTCGCGCTCGGGAGCGTCGCCGGATCCCTCCGCTTCGACGCGTTCGCGACGGCGGGCGGAGTCGGGCTCCCCGCCTCGCTGCTCTTCGCGCTCGCCCTCGTCGGGTTCGGGACGAAGGCGGGCCTCGTCCCGCTGCACGTCTGGCTCCCGGAGGCGCACCCCGCGGCGCCGAGCCACGTCTCCGCGCTCATGTCGGCGGTGCTCGTGAAGATGGGACTCTACGGCATCCTGCGCACGCTCACCTTCCTGCCGCCGCCGCCGCTCGGGCACGGCCTCGTGCTCGCCGGCGTGGGGCTCCTCGGCGCGGTCGCGGCGCTCGCGCTCGCGCTCTCCCAGCGCGACCTGAAGCGGGTCCTCGCCTACTCGACGATCGAGAACGTCGGGATCATCGCGCTCGCGGCGGGGCTCGGGATCGCGGGGGCCGCGCTCGGCTCGCCGGCGGTCGCCGCGCTCGGGATGGTCGGCGCGCTGCTCCACGTCTGGAACCACGCGCTCATGAAGGGGCTCGCCTTCCTCGGCGCGGGCGCGCTCGTGCACGGCGCGGGCACCCGGGACCTCGAGCGGATGGGCGGGCTCCTCCGCCGCCTGCCCGCGACCGGCGGCCTGCTCGTGCTCGCCGCCGCCGCGCTCGCGGGCCTGCCGCCGCTCAACGGGTTCGTCTCGGAGTGGCTCGTGTACCTCGGGCTCCTCCGGGGCGGCGAGGGCGCGCCGGCCGCGCTCTCGCTCCTCGCCTGGCTCGCGCTCGCAGCGCTCGCGTTCGTCGGCGCGCTCGCGGCGATCGCGTTCACCCGCCTCCTCGGGATCGCGCTCCTCGGCGAGCCCCGCAGCGCCGGGGCCGCCCGCGCGCACGAGGGCGGGCCGCTCCTCGTCGTGCCGCTCGCGCTGCTCGGCGCGGGGAACGTCGCGATCGCGCTCTTCCCCGCGCAGGCGGCGGCCCTCGTCGCGCCCGCCGCGGCGGTGGTGCTCCGCGTCCCCGAGGACGCGGTCCTCGACGCGCTCGCGCCCGCGGTCTCGTCGCTCGCCGGCCCGATGCGGCTCGGGTTCGCCGCGCTCGTCGTCGGCGGCGCCGTCCTCCTCGCGGTCCGACCCGGCAGGTCGAGGCGGCCGCCGGCGCCTTCCCGCGCGCGGCGCGGTTCGCGACGGCCGCGGACGACCCGGCGCGCGCCCGCATATTCGAGCCCGCCTTCCGCACCGTCGCCGAGTGGTTCGGGCGCCTGCGCCAGTTCCAGCAGGCGCGGCTCAACCTGCAGCTCCTCTACACGGTCGCGACGATCCTCGTCCTGTCCGCCCTCCTCTTCCTGCACCGGCGCTTCCCATGACGATCGCCCTCGTCCTCGGCGCCGTCACCCTCCCCGGCGTGAGCGGGCTCGCGGCCGTCCTGCTCGCGCGGAGGCCCGCCGTCGCGCAGGCGACCGCGTGCGCGCTCGTCTGCGCGGGCGCCGCCCTCGGGCTCGCGGCGGCGGCGGCGGTGCTCGGGGGGGCCCCGGCGACGTCCGCGCGCCTCGCGCTCCGGCTCGACGGGCTCTCGGCGATCTTCCTCGTGCCGATCTCGCTCATCTCCGCGGTCGGGGCGATCTACGGGCTGCGCTACCACCCGCAGCAGGCGGCCGGGGCCGCGGCGGTGCGGGTCCAGCTCTTCTACGGGCTCGCCGCCGCGGGGATGGCGCTCCTCGTGGCCGCGTCGAACGCGATCGTCTTCCTCGTCGGGTGGGAGGTGATGGCGCTCGCGAACTTCTTCCTCGTGCTCACCGACCACGAGCGCCGCGACGTGCAGCGGGCCGCGTTCCTGTACCTCGCGGCCACGCACGTCGGGACGCTCGCGCTCTTCGCGCTGTTCGCGCTGCTCCGGCAGGCGGCTGGCTCTTACGATCTCGCCGCCATGGTCGGGCTCCGCGCCGACGGCCTCCTCGGCGCGCGGGTGTTCGCGCTCGCGCTCCTCGGCTTCGGGATGAAGGCGGGGCTCATGCCGCTGCACTTCTGGCTGCCGCCCGCCCACGCGGCCGCCCCGAGCCACGTGTCGGCGCTCATGTCGGGCGTCGTCGTGAAGACCGGGATCTACGGGATCCTCCGCGTGTGCGGCCTGTTCGACGCGGTCCCGGCCTGGTGGGGCGTGGCGCTCCTCGCGGCGGGCGGCGTCTCCGCCGTGCTCGGGGTCGCGCTCGCGCTCGCCCAGCACGATCTCAAGCGCCTGCTCGCGTACCACACCGTCGAGAACGTCGGCATCATCGCGCTCGGCGCCGGGCTCGCGCTGCTCGGGCGCGCCCGCGGCGAGCCCGCCCTCGTCCTGCTCGGGTTCGCCGGGGCCGCGCTCCACGTCGTGAACCACGCGCTCTTCAAGTCGCTCCTCTTCCTCGGCGCGGGCGCCGTCCAGCACGCGACCGGCACGCGGGAGATCGACCGGCTCGGCGGACTCGCGCGGTCGATGCGCGCGACGACGATCCTCTTCGCCGTCGGCGCGGCCGCGATCGCCGGGCTCCCGCCGCTGAACGGGTTCGTCTCCGAGTGGCTCGTCTACCTCGGCTTCCTCGGCGCGCTCCGCAGGCCGCAGGGCGATCTGCTCGCCTTCGCGGCGGCGGGCGCCCCGCTGCTGGCGCTCGTCGGCGGGCTCGCCGCGGCCTGCTTCACGAAGGTCGTGGGGATCGTGTTCCTCGGCACGCCGCGCACGCCCGAGGCGGCGCGCGCGCACGAGGCGCCGCGCGCGATGCTCGTCCCGATGGGCGTCCTCGCGGCCGCCTGCCTCGCGATCGGGCTCGCGCCGGGGGCCGCCGTCCCGTCGCTCGCGCGGGCCGCCGCCGGATGGTCGCGCCTCGACCCCGCCCGCCTCGCCGCCCCCGCCGCCGAGGCGAGCGCGAGCGCCGCGCGCGTGAGCCTCGTCGCGCTCGCGCTCCTCCTCGTCGCCGCCGCCGTCTGGGCGATCCGCCGCGCGCGGCTCGCGGTCCGCCCGGCCGCGGCCCCGGTCGAGACGTGGGGGTGCGGGTTCGCCGCGCCGACGGCGCGCGTCCAGTACACCGGATCGTCCTTCGCCGAGCTCCTCGTCGGGCATTTCTCGTGGGCCGTCCGGGTCCACCGCGAGGGCGACCGCGCGCGCGGCCTCTTCCCCGCCGCCGCCGCGCTCCGGACCCACGTCCCGGACCCCGTGCTCGACGGCGCGCTCGTCCCGGCGGCGCGCGCCTATGGCTGGATCTCGGGCCGCGCCCGCCAGCTGAACCTCCGCCGCATCCAGCTTCAGATGCTGCTCGTCCTCGCGACGCTCGTCGCGGCCCTCACCTGGGGGTTCGTGTGGTGACCCTGCCAATGAGTACATCCCGTAACCCAGGACGCCTGCTGCGACGCACGCTGGCTGCCTGCGCCGGGCAGACTTCTCCCTCCGCTGCTCGCCGTACCAACAGGTACGGCTCCGCTGCTCGGTCGTCGTGTGCCCGGCTCGGCGACGCCATCGTGCGTCTCGCTACGGCGCCGGGTTACGGGGTGCACTCATGACGCTGCGTACCCTGCTCCACGTCGCCGCGCTCCTCGCGCTGCCGCCGCTCGTCGTCGGGATCGTGAACCGGACGAAGGCGGTCGTCGCGGGGCGCCGCGGCCCCCCGCTCCTCCAGGCCTACTTCGATCTCGCGAAGCTCCTGCGCAAGGGGGCGGTCTACAGCCGGACGACGTCCTGGGTGTTCCGTGCCGGCCCCGTCGTCGGCCTCGCGGCGGTCGCCTCGGCGGGGCTCCTCCTCGCGATGGGTGGCGCGCCCGCCCCGATCTCGTTCGCCGGCGACTTCGTCCTCTTCGCGTACCTCCTCGGCCTCGCGCGCTTTGTCACGGCGCTTGCGGCGCTCGACACGGGCTCGCCCTTCGAGGGGATGGGCGCGGCGCGCGAGGTGACGTTCGCGAGCCTCGCCGAGCCCGCGCTCTTCCTCTGCCTCCTCGTGCTCGCGCGCGCGACCGGGACCCTCTCACTCACCGGCATGCTCGGGCCCGCGCTGCCGGGCGCGTGGGGACATGCGGGGCCGGCGCTCGTGCTCGCCGCCATCGGCCTCTTCGTCGTCGCGCTCGCCGAGAACTCCCGGATTCCGGTGGACGACCCGAACACGCACCTCGAGCTCACGATGATCCACGAGGTGATGGTGCTCGATCACTCTGGCCCGGACCTCGCCTTCATCCTCTACGGCGCCGCGCTGAAGCTGTTCCTCTTCGGCGCGATCTTCTCGCGCGTCGTCCTCGGCCGCGCGGAGGGCGCGCTCGCGTCGGAGGCGCTCTTCCTCGCCGGCGTCCTCGTCTTCGCGGTGGGCGTCGGGCTCGTCGAATCCGTCATGGCGCGCCTGCGGATGATCCGCGTCCCGCAGCTCCTCGTCGGCGCGTCGGTCCTCTCGGCCTTTGCGCTCGTCCTCCTCCTGCGGTGACCCCCATGCACTGGCTCGCGGACCTCGTCTTCATCCTCGTCGTCGTCATCGACCTGTTCCTGCTCGCGTCGAGCCGGCTCGGCGCCGCCATCCGCACGGTCGCCATCCAGGGCGCGCTGCTCGGCACGCTCCCCCTCCTGCTCCTCGAGGAGCGCCACTCGATCGGGCACGTGCTCGTGCTCGCGGGCGGCGCGCTCGCCATCAAGGGGTTCTTCATCCCCTGGCTCATGTTCCGCGCCATCCGCGAGGCCTCGATCCGGCGCGAGATGGAGCCCATCGTCGGGTTCGTCCCGTCGATGGTGCTCGGCGGCGTCGGCGTCGCGCTCGCGTTCGCGTTCGCGGGCGGGCTGCCGCTCCCGAACGGCGCGGCGCACCCCTACCTCGTCCCGACCGCGCTCTCGACGGTGTGGTCCGGGCTCCTGCTCGTCGTCTCCCGCAAGAAGGCTGTGAACCAGGTGCTCGGGTTCCTCGTCCTCGAGAACGGCGTCTTCGTGTTCGGCCTCCTGCTCTCCGACTTCATGCCGATCATGGTGGAGGCGGGCGTCTTGCTCGATCTGTTCGCCGCCGTCTTCGTGATGGGCATCGTGATGTTCCACATCAACCGCGAGTTCTCCTCGCTCGACACCGAGAAGCTCTCGGCGCTGAGGGATTGAGGCGATGTCCATGATGCTCTTCGTCATCCTCGCCCCCCTCGCGCTCGCGGCCGTCGCCCTCGCGGTGCCGTCGAACCGGCGGCGCCCCGTCGTCCTCCTCGCGGGGGCGCTCCTGCACGCCGGCGGCGTCGTCGCGCTGTTCGTCTCGCCATCGCCCGCCGCGCCCGCCGCCTGGCTCGCCTTCGACCCCCTCGCGAAGATCACCCTCCTCACCACGACCATCCTGTTCGTCGCCTCGGCGGTGTACGCGCAGGGCTACCTCGCCCAGCGCACCGACCGCGACAACCGGGTGTTCGTGGGCGGCCTGCTCGGCCTGCTCGGCACGATGACGACGGTGGCGCTCTCGCAGCACCTCGGGCTCACCTGGGTGGCGATGGAGGCGAGCACGCTCGCCACCGCGCCGCTCATCTACTTCAACCACAACGCCCGCTCGCTCGAGGCCACCTGGAAGTACCTGCTCATCGGGTCGCTCGGCATCGCGCTCGCGCTGCTCGGCACCTTCTTCCTCGCGCTGTCCGGCGCCGCCCCGGGCGGTCCCCGCTCGCTCCTCGTCGGCGAGCTCGTCGCCGCCGGCCCCACGCTCTCGCGGACCTGGGTGCGCGCCGCGTTCGTGTTCCTGCTCGTCGGCTACGGCACGAAGATGGGGCTCGCGCCGCTCCACTCCTGGAAGCCCGACGCGTACGGCGAGGCGCCGGGGCTGCTCGGGGCGCTGCTCGCGGGCGGCCTCACGAACTTCGCCTTCCTCGCGATCGTCCGCGTGTTCCAGGTGACCCGCGCGGCGGGCGAGGAGGCGTTCGCGCGCGACGCGCTCGTCGGGATCGGTCTCCTCTCGATCGCGCTCGCCGCGGTCTTCGTCGTCGGCCAGAGGGACTTCAAGCGGATGCTCGCGTACTCGAGCGTCGAGCACATGGGGATCCTCGCGCTCGGGGTCGGGCTCGGCGGCAGCGCCGCCGCGGGCGCGTTCTTCCACTGCCTCAACAACGGCCTCACGAAGGGCGTCGTCTTCCTCTCCGCCGGGAACATCCATCGCGCCTTCGGCTCGAAGACCACCGACGGGGTGCGCGGCGCGGCGCGGCTCCTCCCCGTCTCCGGACCGCTCTTCCTCGCGGGGTTCCTCGCCGTCACCGGCTCGCCTCCGTTCAGCCCGTTCTTCAGCGAGTTCGCGATCCTGAACGGCGCGTTCGGCGCCGGGCGCTTCGGGGTCGGCGCGCTCCTCCTCGTCTTCCTCGCCGTGATCTTCGTCGGGATGGGCACGACCGTGCTCGCGGTCGTGCAGGGCGATCCGGGCGACGCCGCACGGGCACGCGGCGCGCGCGAGTCCTGGCTCATGGCGACCCCGCCCCTCGTCCTCATGGCGCTCGTGCTCGGTCTCGGGCTGTTCCTGCCGCAGGCGCTGAAGGATCTCTTCGGCGCGGCCGCGGCGCTGGTCGGCGGGAGGTGGGAGTGACCATGACGGTTCCCGTTCCCTCGCAGAAGGGCGGCGCGCAGGTGCTCGAGACCTGGAACGGCGAGGCGGTCGACGTCGCCGCGGTGCCGGTGCTGCCGGTCGAGCGGTTCCGGACGATCGTGCTCGAGGTGCTGCGCGCCGGAGGGCGGCTCTCGGCGCTCTTCGGCCGCCCCGAAGGCGATCGCGTCCGCCTGACCGCGGTCCTCGCCGACGACTCCGAGGGAAAGCTCGGCCTCCTCTCGACGGACGTGTCCGACGCCTACCCGTCGCTCTCGGCCGAGGTGCCCGCCGCGCAGGGCTTCGAGCGCGAGATCGCGGAGCAGCTCGGCGTCCGGCCGGAGGGCCACCCCTGGCTGAAGCCGCTCCGCTTCGAGCCGCCGCACCGGGCAGCGCCGGACGCGTTCGGCCGCAAGGACCCGCGTGCGACCTTGCCCGGCGAGTACCCCTTCTTCGCCGTCGAGGGCGAGGAGGTGCACGAGGTGGCGGTGGGCCCGGTGCACGCCGGGATCATCGAGCCCGGCCACTTCAGATTCCAGTGCCACGGCGAGCACGTCTTCCACCTCGAGATCGTGCTCGGCTACCAGCACCGCGGCGTCGAGGCGGCGCTCCGCGGCGGGCCCGACCGCCGCTCGCTCGCGCTCGTCGAGTCGATCGCGGGCGACACCTCCGTGGGCCACGGCCTCGCCTACGTGAAGGCGGTGGAGTCGCTCTCGGGCGCGGCCCCGGCCGCGCGCGCGATGGCGCTCCGGGGCGTCGGCCTCGAGCTCGAGCGCATCGCGAACCACGTGGGCGACCTCGGGGCGCTCGCGAACGACGTCGGGTTCCTCCCGACCGCCTCCTACTGCGGCGCGCTCCGGGCCGACTTCCTGAACGTGTCGGCCGAGCTCTGCGGCAACCGGTTCGGCCGGAGCCTCCTCGTCCCGGGCGGCGTGAAGTTCGACGTCGGCGCGGCCGAGGCCCGCGCGCTCGCGGCCCGCGTGCGCGCGTCGTGGAAGCGGGTGAAGGCGGCGGCGGCGCTCCTGTTCGAGTCGCCGTCGGCGCGCGCCCGCTTCGAGGGGACCGGCGCCGTCTCGCGCGAGACCGCGCTCGAGCTCGGCCTCGTCGGCCCCGCCGCGCGGGCGAGCGGGCTCGACCGGGACGTCCGCCGCGATCACGCCTTCGGCATCTACCGGTACGTCCACGTGCCGGTGACGACGGCGGACACGGGCGACGTGCACGCGCGCGCGCTCGTGCGGCTCCTCGAGGCGGAGCGGAGCGCCGAGTTCGTCGCGAGCCAGCTCGAGAACCTGCCGGAGGGCACCGCCCGCGGCGCTACCGGCCCGCTCGCGCCGGGGCGGCTCGTCGTCTCTCTCGTCGAGGGCTGGCGCGGAGAGATCGCCCACGTCGCCTCGACCGACGCGCGCGGCCGCTTCGACCTCTACAAGGTGAAGGACCCGTCGTTCCACAACTGGTTCGGGCTCGCGATGGCGCTCCGCGACGGGCAGATCTCCGACTTCCCGCTCTGCAACAAGAGCTTCAACCTGTCCTACGCGGGGCATGATCTATGATCGACATCCTCGGCTTCCGGCTCCGCTACGGCCGGCAGACCGTCGCCTTCCCGGACGGTCCCGCTCGGTTCCCGGCGCGCTTCCGCGGCCGCCCCGTCGTCGATCCGTCCCGCTGCGGCGACGGCTGCGGCGCCTGCGCCGACGCCTGCCCCACCGAGGCGATCGTCGACGCCGGGAAGCCCTCCATGGCGATCGACCTCGGCCGCTGCCTGTTCTGCGGCGAGTGCGAGACCGCCTGCCCGACGGGCGTCGTCCGCTTCACGGACGACCACCGCCTCTCCGCCCGCGCGCGCGGCGACCTCCTCGTGTCGAGAGACGAGCCGGTCCTCGCGAAGGCGCTCGACGCCGAGATGCGGCGGGTCTTCGGACGCTCGCTCAAGCTCCGGCAGGTCTCCGCCGGCGGGTGCAACGGGTGCGAGGCCGAGCTCAACGCGAGCGGGAACATCCAGTTCGACGCGGCGCGCTTCGGCATCCAGTTCGTCGCGTCGCCGCGCCACGCCGACGGCATCGTCGTGACCGGGCCGGTCTCAGACAACATGCGCCTCGCGCTCCAGAAGACCTGGGAGGCGGTGCCGGCCCCGAAGCTCGTCATCGCGGTGGGCGCGTGCGCCATCTCGGGCGGCGTCTTCCGCGGGAGCCCGGTCGTCGCCGGCGGCGCCGAGGCGGCGCTCGGGGGCGTGCCGGTGGACCTTCACGTTCCCGGGTGCCCGCCGCACCCGATCACGTTCCTCGATGGGCTGCTGCGGCTGCTCGGTCGGCTCTAGGCTCCGCGGCCGAAGACGCCGACCCAGAAGCTCTTCGCGTGCGCGAGCGGGACGGTCTTCGTCCGCTTCCGCTGCAGCCCGTAGTGCTCGAACAGGCGCGTCAGCTCCTCGGGAGGGACGAGCTTCATCGCCTTCGCGATGATCTGCATCGTCTTCGTCGGGGCGGCGGGCGCGCCCGCGCCGCCTGGGAGCTGCAGCACGACGCAGCAGGTGCCGCCCGGCACGATCCACTCGGCGATGCGGCGCACGAGCACCTCGGGGTGGAGGTACTCGAAGATGAGCGCCGCGTGGACGAGATCGTAGCTCGCCGGCGGCGCGCGGAACTTCTCCGCCTCGGAGCAAAAGAGCTCGAGCTTCGCGCCGAGGTGCATGAACCGCTGGCGCGCGATGCCGAGGTACTGGAGGTTCACGTCGACGCCCGTGACCTTCTGCGTGACGGCGGGGTTCACGTGCTCGAGGCCGTTGCCGGTCGCGCAGCCGAGCAGGAGCACGCGGTCGGGCTGCGCCGCGACGTAGACCTCCTGGAACAGGGCGGAGAGGGGGGCGAGCTGATCGACGCCCTCGGGGCCCATGTGCTTCTCGTAGTCGGACGCGGGGACGACGGTCCACGGGTTCGGGGTGCTCATGGCGCACTTACCCTACCCGAAATCCGGCGTGCGCCCCGCTCTGTCGCGCGGCGGACGAAGGCCCGGTGTAGGTGCGCGCGCCCGCCCGGCCCCCGGTCCTCGCGGACTACCGTGCTACCGTTTCGGCGTGCAGGTCCGACCGCTCGCCGACGCCGACGTCGAGGCCGCGCTCGACCTGTTCGCCGCGGTCGCCGCCGAGGGGCTGTGGCTCGCGACGGAGGCGCCGTTCGATCGCCGCGAGGTGCGGGCGCGCTGGGACGACCTCGTCGCGACCGGCGAGGGCGCCCTCCTCGTCGCGGACGACGGCGGCGCCCCGATCGGCCTCGCGGCGATGGTCGGCCGCGTCGAGCCCGAGCTCGGCATGCTCGTGCGCGCGGACCGGCGCCGGCAGGGCGTCGGCGACGCGCTCGTCGCCGGCTGCGTCGCGTGGGCGCGCGCGCGAGGCGCGCGGCGGGTGGTGCTGCACGCCTTCCCGCACAATCGTGCGGCGCTCGCGCTCTACCGCAAGCACGGCTTCGAGGAGCGCGGCGTGGTGTGCGGCGGCTACCGCCGCAGGAATGGCGAGCGGTGGGATGCCATCCGGATGGTGCGGGAGCTCGGGCCGGAGCGGCCGCCGGGGCAGTGAAACACGGTCCACGCTCGGCTCGAGCGGAAGCTCGAGATGCACCCCGGCGCGGGCCGCTCATCGCGAACGCCGCGCCCGCGACGAACGAGGGCCGGCCGCGTCGAGCGGCCGGCCCTTGGGGCCTGCGATCCGCTTACTTCGCCGGGGCGGGAGCCGTCTCGGTCTTCTCGGTCTTCTCGGTCTTCTCGGTCTTCGTGCTCTTCTTGGCCGACTTCTTCGCGTGCTTCTTCGTGGCCTTCGCCGGCTTCCCGGTCGTGTCCCCGGCCGGGGCGCCGGGGGCGGGCTCGGCCGCGAAGGTGGGGGCCGCCGAGACGACGAAGGCGAAGGCAACGAGCGCAGTCAGGAGCTTCTTCATGGGTGCTTCCTCCAGGTTCGGAGCGGGCGGTGCGCCCGTCCTCACCCTCCGCAACTCCAACAACCATGCCGGAGGGGAAGGCATGGAGTTCCGGGCAGTTCCGGGCGCCGGCGCGGCCCGAGCGGGGAGAACCGCCACAGCCTGACCTCGTCCCCGTGGCGAACCGGTGCGCGGACGGGCGATCGCTCGCCGTGTCGTCCGGGTCATCCCCACCCCCGGAACGACCGGCGCCGCGTCCCTACTCCGGCGCGCCGCGCGCCTCGAGCACGAGCCGCGTCCGCAGCTCGTGGAGGCGCCGCTCGAGCCCGACCGGATAGCGGTGCGGGTTCAGGAACCGCTTCACGCCCGCGTGGAACCGCCCGAGCTGGTCCTTCGTCCGCGCGCGCGCGGCCGCGAGCGGCGGCGGGTCGTAGACGCGCCGGCCGCGCCGGAAGATCGGCACGAGGAGGTCCTCGCCCGCGGCGACCTCCGGGATCTCGCGCCGGCGCGTGGGGTCCGCGGGATCGACGATGGCGCAGGGCGACGGGATCCCGAGCCCCTCGTCCCAGATCGCGTCGGAGAGGCACTCGACGCCATGCGAGAAGCGGCGCACCTGGAGGACGCCGGGGATGGTCGTCTTCTCGATCTGCTCGGAGAGCTTGAGCCGCGGCGACCAGGGTGCGGCGGGCCGCTCGCGCACCGCGGCGAGCTTGTAGACGCCGCCGAGCGCGCCGTCGGGGTGCCCCGTCACGAGCCGGGTCCCGACCCCCCACGCCGCGATCGTGGCGCCCTGGTCCTGGAGGCTCTCGAGGACGTGCTCGTCGAGCTCGTTCGAGGCGAGGATGGCCGCCTTGGGAAAGCCGGCCTCGTCGAGCATGCGCCGCGCCTGCTGCGACAGCCAGGCGAGGTCGCCGGAGTCGAGCCGGATGCCGGCGAGCTCCTTCCCTCGAGACCTGAGCCAGCGCCCCACCTCGATGGCGTTCGCGACGCCCCCGAGCGTCGCGTACGTGTCGACGAGGAACACGCAGTTCGTGGGCAGCGCCCGCGCGTAGGCGTAGAACGCCTCGCGCTCCGAGTCGTGGAGCATCACCCAGCTGTGCGCGAGCGTGCCCTTCACCGGGATGCCGTAGAGGCGGCCCGCGAGCGTGTTGGAGGTCGCGTCGCATCCGCCGACGTACGCGGCGCGCGCGGCCGAGAGCCCGCCGTCGATCCCCTGGGCGCGACGCATGCCGAACTCGATCACCGGCTCGCCGCGCGCCGCGAGGCAGACGCGCGCGGCCTTCGTCGCGACGAGCGACTGGAAGTTCACGATCGAGAGGAGGGCCGACTCGAGCAGCATGCACGGGATGACGGGACCCGTGACGCGCACGAGCGGCTCGTGCGGGAAGACGAGCGTGCCCTCCACGACCGCGTCCAGGTCCACCTCGAGCGCGAGCGCGCGGAGCGCGTCGAGGAACCCGGCGTCGAAGAGCGGGGCGCCGTCGCCGCCCCGCTGCGCCGCGAGGAAGGCGAGGTCCTCGTCGCCGTAGCGCCATCCCTCCACCAGATCGACGAGGTCCTCGAGCCCCGCCGCGACGGTGAACCCGCCATCGAACGGGTTCTTGCGGAACGAGAGGACGAACGACGCTTCGCGCGCGTCGCTCCCTTCCTTCCACGCGGCGTAGGCCATGGTCAGCTCGTAGAAGTCGGTGAGGAGCCCGAGAAGGGGGCGGTAGATCTTCGATGGGCCGGCCATGCGCGCTCCTGTCTTTCGCCCCGACGTGTATTGCGGCCCCCGTCTCGTCGCTTGCCACGGGCGGGCGTGGCGGTAAGTACCTTCGGTTCGGGAGGACGGAAATGGCAGATCCGCTCGGCGCGACGAGGACGTTCGACATCTCGGCAGGACGCACGGGACGGTTCATCTCGCTGCCCGCGCTCGAGGAGCGGGGCCTCGGACCGATATCCCGCCTGCCCGTCTCCCTGCGAATCGTCCTCGAGGCGCTCGCGCGCAACGTGGACGGCCACCGGGTGACCGAGGACGACGTCCGCGCGCTCGCCCGCTGGGAGCCGCGCGCGGAGCGAACCCGGGAGATCCCGTTCGTCGTCGCGCGCGTGCTCCTTCAGGACTTCACCGGCGTTCCGCTCCTCGTCGATCTCGCGGCGATGCGCGCCGCGGTCGCGCGGCTCGGGAAGGATCCACTCCTCGTCCAGCCGCTCGTCCCGGTGGACCTCGTCGTGGACCACTCCGTCCAGGTGGACGCGTTCGCGTCCGCCGACGCGCTCCGCCTCAACATGGAGCTCGAGTTCGACCGGAACCTCGCCCGGTACGAGTTCCTGAAGTGGGGCACGCAGGCGTTCGACCGGCTCCGGATCGTCCCGCCGGGCATGGGGATCGTCCATCAGGTGAACCTCGAGTTCCTCGCGCGCGGGGTCGTCGAGAAGGACGGCCTGTGGTTCCCGGACTCGCTCGTCGGCACGGACTCGCACACGCCGATGGTGAACGGGCTCGGGCTCGTGGCGTGGGGCGTCGGCGGCATCGAGGCGGAGGCCGCGATGCTCGGGCAGCCGACCTACTTCCTCACGCCCGACGTGGTCGGCGTCCACCTGTCGGGCGCGCTGCGCGAGGGCGTCACCGCGACGGACCTCGTGCTGCGCGTCACGGAGCTCCTGCGCAGGCAGAAGGTGGTCGGGAAGTTCGTCGAGTTCTTCGGCGAGGGGGCGGCGACGCTGCCCGTCCCCGAGCGCGCGACCATCTCCAACATGGCGCCGGAGTACGGCGCGACCATCGGCTTCTTCCCGCCGGACGAGCAGTCGGTCCGCTACCTCGAGGCGACGGGGCGTCCGGCGGAGCTCGTGGACGCGTTCCGCGCCTACTACCGGGCGCAGGGGCTCTCGCGAATCCCGCGGCGCGGGGAGGTGGACTACTCGGAGGTCGTCGAGCTCGACCTCGCGTCGGTCCGGTCCTCGGTGTCGGGCCCGAAGCGGCCGCAGGACCGGGTCGACGTCCCCTCCCTGAAGGAGACGTTCCGCGACCTCTTCGCCCGCAAGGACGCGACGGGCTACGGCAAGCCGGCGGACGAGCTCGCCCGCCGCTGGCGGTTCCTGCCGGCGAACGGCACGGCGGCGACGGCCGGCGGCGGCGGCCTGCAGGACCCGGACTCCGTCCCGGACGGCCGGCACAAGAACACCTCCACGCTCAGCGAGTACGAGATGGTGAACAACCGGCCGACCGGGGACGGGCGGCGCGGAGCGCGCCTCCGCGCGCGCGACGAGGAGGTCGAGCTCGGCCACGGCGACGTCGTCATCGCGGCCATCACCTCGTGCACGAACACGTCGAACCCGAGCGTGATGCTCGCGGCGGGGCTCCTCGCCCGCAAGGCGGTCGGGCGCGGCCTGTCCGTGAAGCCGATGGTGAAGACGTCGCTCTCGCCCGGCTCGCGGGTCGTCACGACCTACCTCGAGCGGACCGGGCTGCAGCGCGACCTCGACGCGCTCGGCTTCCAGACGACCGGGTACGGCTGCTGCACCTGCATCGGCAACTCCGGCCCGCTCGACGACCGGGTCGAGCGCGTGATCGCGGACCACGACGTCGTCGCCGCGTCGGTGCTCTCCGGCAACCGCAACTTCGAGGCGCGCGTCCACGGGAGCGTGAAGGCGAACTTCCTCATGAGCCCGCCGCTCGTCGTCGCCTTCGCGATCGCGGGCCGGGTGGACGTGGACCTCGAGCGCGAGCCGCTCGGGATCGGCAAGGACGGGCGGCCCGTCTTCCTGCGCGACGTCTGGCCGACGTTCGCCGAGGTCGACGCGCTGCGCGCCAGCGCCAGCGACCCCGCGGCGTACCGGAAGAACTACGGCGGCGGGTTCACCGAGAACGCGCGCTGGAACGGGCTGCCCGTCCGCGGCGGCAAGCTCTACGAGTGGGACCCGAGCTCGACCTACATCCAGGAGCCGCCGTACTTCACGCCGTTCTCGATGACGCCCGGGACGCCGGGGGACGTCACCGGCGCGCGCGCCCTCGCGATCTTCGGCGACTCGGTCACGACCGACCACATCAGCCCCGCCGGCTCCATCAAGCCGAGCTCGTCCGCGGGGCAGTACCTCCAAACGCTCGGCGTCAAAGTGGGCGACTTCAACTCGTACGGCGCGCGGCGCGGGAACCACCACGTCATGGTGCGCGGGACGTTCGCGAACGTCCGCATCAGGAACCTCATGGTGCCGGGGGTCGAGGGCGGGGTCACCGTGCACCAGCCGACCGGGAGGCGGCTCCCGATCCACGACGCGGCGAGCGAGTACGCGCGCGACGGCATCCCGCTCTGCATCGTCGCGGGCCAGGAGTACGGCTCGGGCTCCTCGCGCGACTGGGCGGCGAAGGGGCCGGCGCTCCTCGGGGTCCGCTTCGTGGTCGCCCGCTCGTACGAGCGGATCCACCGCTCGAACCTCGTCGGGATGGGCGTCCTGCCCTGCCAGCTCCCCGACGGGACCTCGGCGCAGACGCTCGGCCTCGACGGGACGGAGTCCTTCGACCTGCTCGGCGTCGCGGGGAAGCTCTCACCGCGGCAGCGGGCGCGGTTCGTCGTGCGCCGCCGCGACGGGCGGACGGAGGAGGTCCCCGTCACCGTCCGGATCGACACGCCGATCGAGGCCGAGTACCACCGGCACGGCGGCATCATGCAGTACGTGCTCCGCCAGCTGCTCGCGCGCGCGGGGTAGCCGTCCGGCCCCGCGGCGTCAGGCCGCCAGCGCGCTCCGCAGCGTCCGGGCCCGCTTCACGCGCGCGAGGACCGGCGGCAGCGCGAGGAACAGCGTCGCGCCCACGAGGAGCACGAGCGAGATCGGCTTCTCGAGGAAGATCGCGTGGCTCCCCCTCGAGATGATGAGCGCCTGCCGGTACGAGGACTCCATCCGGCCGCCGAGGATGAGCCCGAGCACGAGCGGCTCGATGGGCCAGTCGTGCTCGCGCATGTAGTAGCCGACGACGCCCGCCCCCGCGGTGAGGAGCAGGTCCACGCTGCTCTGGGAGAGCGACCACACGCCCACCGTCGAGATGACGAGGACGACCGGCATGAGGTAGCGGGCCGGGACCGCCATGATCCGGGCGAACACGTTCACGAGCGGCCAGTTCAGCAGCAGCAGGATCGCGTTGCCGACGTACATGGACGCGATGAGCGCCCAGATCAGCCCGCCGTGCTTCTCGAACATCATCGGACCGGGCGTGATGTCGAGCATCATGAGGGCGCCGAGCATGACGGCGGTGGCGCCGCCGCCCGGGATGCCGAGCGACAGGAGCGGGATGAGCGACGCGCCGCTCGCGGCATTGTTGGCCGACTCGGGGTTCGCGACGCCGCGGATGTCCCCCGTGCCGAACTTCTCCGGGTTCTTCGCGAGCCGCTTCTCGATGTTGTAGGCGATGAAGGTCGAGAGGGTGGCGCCCGCGCCGGGCAGCATGCCGACGACGAAGCCGAAGAAGCTGCCCCGCAGGATCGACGGGAGGCTGTAGGTGAACTCCGCCCAGGAGAGCCACACCTTCCCCGCCTTCACCAGCTCGGCGCGCGTGCCCGCCCAGACCTCCCTCGCCGTGACGATGATCTCGGAGAGCGCGAAGACGCCGATCGCGACGACGATGAAGTCCACGCCGTCCTGCAGGAACGGGTTCCCGAAGGTGAAGCGCGGCGCGCCCGACACGAGGTCGATGCCGATCGTCGCGATCATGAGGCCCACGACGGTGGTGACGACCGCCTTCGAGATCTTCGCTCCGGCGAGGCTCGCGACCGTCGCGAGGCCGAAGACCATCAGCGAGAAGAACTCCGCGGGGCCGAAGCGGAGGGCGAGCGACGCGACCGGCCGCCCCACCACCGTGAGCACCACGACGGCGAGCGTCCCTGCGATGAACGACCCGATCGCCGCGATGGCGAGGGCCGGGCCGGCGCGGCCCTGCATCGCCATCTTGTGGCCGTCGATCGTCGTGATGACCGACGCGGACTCGCCCGGGATGTTCACCAGGATCGACGTCGTGGAGCCGCCGTACATCGACCCGTAGTAGATGGACGTCAGCATGATCATCGCCGCGGTGGGCGACATCGTGAAGACGAGAGGGAGCAGCATCGCGATGGTCGCCGTCGGGCCGAGGCCGGGGAGGACGCCGATCACCGTGCCGATGAGGCTGCCGACGAGGGCGATGGCGAGGTTCAGGGGCTGGAGCGCGACCGCGAAGCCGTGGAGCAGGTGGTCGAACATGGAAGGCTCACTTCCCGAGGAACGAGAGGACGCCGAGCGGGAGGCGCACGCCGAGCCCGACCGCGAAGGCGAGGTGGAGGACGGCGCTCGCGGCGGCAGCGAGGCCCGCGCACACCGGCCAGCGCCGCTCGCCGAGGAGGCGGAACATGAGCGCGAGGGCGACCGCCGCCCCGACCGGGAACCCGACGTATGGCATGAGCGCGAGGAACCCGAGGACCACCGCCCACAGCGCGTAGAAGCGCCCGTGCGCGGCGAGCCAGCCGTGGACGCCCGCGCCGGGCGGGGGATCCGCGGCGTCCTCCTCGGCGTCCTCCTCGGCGTCGTCCGCGCCGGCCGCGGCGCCGCGGACGAGCCGCCACGCCCCGGCGAGCGCGAGCGCGAGCCCGAGGATGGTGGGGAACGCGGCCGGCCCGGGCACCCCGGGCATCTGGTAGAGCGCGGGGATCGACCGGGTCTCCCAGAGGTAGCCGAGGGCCACGAGCGCGATCACGAGCCCCTCGACGCGCGCGCGCGTCACCAGTCCGTTCGTCGTCGTCATTGCGTCCTCCTCGGCCCGCGGCGCGGCGGCGCCTACTTGGCGAACCCGAGCTCCTTGAGGAGCGTCTGGTACCGCGCGTGCTCGTCCTTCACGAAGTCCTTGAACGCGTCGCCGAAGCGCGCTGCGGGCTCCCAGCCGAGCTTCTCGCGCTCGGCGCTCCACTCCGGCGAGGCGAGCATCTTCTTCACCGTGTCGGTCCAGAACTGGACCGCCTCGGCGGGCGCGCCCGGCGCCATGTAGACGCCGCGCCAGATCGGGAACGTGACCTTCACGCCCTGGTCGAAGGTCGTCGGCAGGTCCTTGAACTTCGTCGAGCGCTTGTCGCTCATGAGCGCAAGGCAACGGATCTTCCCGGCCTCGAGCTGGCCGCTCGCCTCGGCGAGGTCGAGGGTGGCCGCGTCGGTGTGGCCGCCGAGCAGCGCGGTCATGGCCTCGCCGCCGCCCTGGAACGGGACGTAGACGAGCTTGGTCGGGTCGACCCCGACCGCCTTCGCGAACACCGCCGTCTTGATGTGGTCGAGGCTCCCCGGCGCCGAGCCCCCGGCGAACGAGACCGACCCGGGGTCCGCCTTGAGCGCCGCGACGAGGTCCGCGAGGGTCTTGTACTTCGACTCGGCGCGGACGAAGAACCCGCCGTACTCGGCGGCGATCTGCGCGAGCGGCACCACGTCGGCGTACGAGTGCGGCGTGCGGCCCGCCGCCATCGTGAAGGTGAGGGAGTTGGACGCGGCGACGAGCAGGTTGCCGTCCCCCTTGCGCCTCGCGACGACGTTCGCGATCGCGACGGCGCCGCTGCCCCCCGGCATGTTCGTCACGTACATCGTGCTCTTCAGCGCGCCGGTCTTCTGCAGCACGCTCGCCGAGCTGCGGCAGATGGTGTCCCAGCCGCCGCCGGGGTTCGCGGGGGCGATGCACTCCGGCCGCTCCGGCGCGAAGGCGGCGGCCGAGGCCGAGGCGCCGGCGAGGGCGAGGGCGAGCGCCGCCGCGCCGAGGGCGGCGCGGCGGATCAGGGGGTTCCGGTCGTGGCGGTTCATGCGGTCTCCTTCGGTCGGCGGAGTGCCGTCGATGAAGCCGCACAGTAGGGCGCGGGACCTGTCGTCACCCTTTCGCGGAGTCCCCGCCGCCGGGGCCCTCAGCGCGGCGGGGCGGAGCCGCCGTGCCACCGGCGGATGAAGTCGGAGCGCTTCGACCGATCGAGGAACACGAGCAGGCTCGGGCCGACGTGGATCGGCTTCAGCCTCGCCCCGAGCGTCGCGGACAGGGCCTTGGCGCTCCGCTCTCCCTCGACGTCCGTCCGGATGGAGAACAGGAAGCAGCGCTCCGCGAGGACCTGCTGGCCTCGCCGGGAGAGCAGGTAGTCGAGGAACACCCGCGCCGCGCTGGGGTGCGGCGCCGACCTGGGGATGAGGGCGATGCGGGACGCCGCGACGACGTAGTCCTTCGGGTAGACCACCCCGAGGTCGGGGTCCTCGTGCTGCGCGAGGAGCGCGTACGAGCCGTTCACGTTGAACGCGAGCGCCACCTCGCCCGAGCGGACCCGGTCGATCATGGTCGCGGTGTTGCCGTGCAGCTCGAGGCCGGCGCGCGCATAGGCCCGGAGGGCGTCCGGGAAGCCCGGGTCGATCCGGCTGTCCTGGGTGAGGAGCAGGTACCCGATCGCGCTCCGCTCCGGGTCGTACGTGGCGACCCGCCCCGCGCGCCCTCCCGGGCGCGCCTCGAGCCAGCGCGCGAGGTCGGCGTGGGTCTGGGGCACCTGCGCGGCCGGCAGCCGCCGGCGGTCGTGGATGAAGACGAACGGCTCGAGCGTCGTCCCGAACGCCTCGTTCCGCCACACCGCCCAGGGCGCGAGCCTCGCGCCCTCCGGGCCGTCGTACGCCTGCGCGAACCCGTCGTTCGCGAGCTTCATCTGGAGATCCATCGCCGGGCTCCAGAGGAGGTCGGCGGTCGGCGCGCCGGCGGCCACCTCCTCGAGGAAGCGGTCGTGGATCTCCTGGGTGTTGAGGTCGTGGTACTCGACCACGACCCGCGGGTAGATCTCGGCGAAGTCCGCGAGCAGCGGGGCGATCACGGCGCGATCGGTCGCGGCGTGGATCACGACCTTCCCCTCCCGCAGCGCCGCGGCGACGATCGCCGCCGCCGTGTCGGGCGGGGGCGCGGGCTCGGCCGCCACCGCGGTCGCGAGCGCCAGCAGGGCCGGCGCGAGGAGGTGCCGCTGGCTGGGGCGCTTCAAGGCCGCGGTATGATGGCACGCCCGCGGACCGCGGGTCACCCATGCGCCTCCTCGTCGTCGAGGACAACCCGGCCCTCGGCCACTCCATCGCCGGCGCGTTCCGCGCCAAGGGGCACACGGTCGAGCTCGTCGCGAGCGGCGACGACGCCGACACGTCGCTGCGGACGCAGGCCTACGACCTCGTCGTCCTCGACATCGGCCTCCCCGACCTCGACGGGCTCGAGGTCCTGCGCCGCCTGCGACATCGCAAGTCGAGGGTGCCGGTGCTGATCCTCACCGCGCGCGACGCGCTGGAGGACCGCGTGCAGGGGCTGAACCTCGGCGCGGACGACTACCTCTGCAAGCCCTTCGCGCTCGCCGAGCTGGAGGCGCGCGCGGGCGCGCTCATCCGGCGCGGGGTGGGCGGGGACGCGGCCGTCATGACCCACGGCCGGCTCGCGCTCGACACCGGCGCCCGCCAGGCCCGCGTCGACGGCGAGCCCATCGACCTCCCGCGGCGCGAGCTGAACCTGCTCGAGCTCCTCCTCGTCCAGCGCGGCCAGGTGGTCGCGAAGCAGGCCCTCCTCGAGAAGCTCTTCGGCCTCGACGACGAGCCGGGCGTGAACGCCGTCGAGATCTACGTGCACCGGCTTCGCAAGAAGCTGGAGCCGGCCGGCGTCCGCATCCGGACGGTCCGCGGCCTCGGATACCTGCTGGAGAACCCGTGACGCGCGGGTCGCTGCGCGCGCGGCTCCTCCGATGGCTCCTCCTCCCGCTCGGCGCCCTCGGGGTGGTGGACGCCGCGCACACGTTCCTGACGGTCCGCGCCGCGATCAACGCCGCGTACGACCGGTCGCTCTACGCGTCGGCCCTCGCCATCTCCGAGCGCGTGACGCTCACCGGCACCGTCCCGGCCGTGGACATCCCGCCGCTCGCCCTGGAGGTGCTCGACACCGCGAGCCAGGAGCGGCTGTTCTACCGGGTCGCCTACCGGACCGAGGGGACGGTGGAGACGTTCCTCACCGGCTACGCGGACCTGCCGCGCTCGCCCACCGCCGCGGAGGGCGCGGTCTACTACGACGCGACCTACCGCGGCGATCCGGTGCGAGTGAGCGCCCTCGCGACCCGGTACCCGACCGACCCGCCCACCTCCGTCCTCGTGCAGGTCGCGGAGACCGTCGGCGGGCGCGGCTCCCGCACCCGCGAGCTCGTCGCCCGCGAGGCGCTCGCGCAGCTCGCCGTGATCCTGCTCGCGGCGGGGATCCTGTGGTTCGGCGTCTCGCGCGGCCTGCGCCCGCTCGTGGAGGTGAGCGGGACGGTCGCGCGCCGCTCCGCCGACGACCTGGCGCCGGTCGGGCTGCAGCGCGCGCCCGCCGAGATCGCCCCGCTCGTGCGCGCGGTGAACGACCTCATGGAGCGGCTCCGCCGGACGATCGCGGCGCAGCGGCGGTTCATCGCCGACGCCTCGCACCAGCTCCGCACGCCGCTCGCGGTCATCCAGACCAAGGCGGAGCTCGTGCTGCGCGAGGAGGATCCCGCCGCGGTCGTCACGCTCGTCGTCGATCTGTACGACCACTCGCAGGCGACGACCCGCCTCGCGAACCAGCTGCTCTCCCTCGCCCGGACCGAGCCCGGGCACGCGGGCGAGGCCCGGCCCATCGACCTCGACACCCTCGCGCGCGAGGCCTGCGCCGCCCACGTCTCCGAGGCCTTCGGCCGGGGCGTGGACCTCGGCTACGACGGGCACGGCCCGGCCCCGGTCGTCGGGCGCGAGGTGCTCCTGCGCGAGGCGATCTCGAACCTCGTCCACAACGCCCTCGCCTACGGCGCGCGCCCAGGGACCGCGACCGTCAGCGTGGCACGGCCGGCGCCCGGAGAGATCGTGCTCGCGGTCGAGGACGACGGCCCGGGCATCCCCGTGGAGGAGCGCGCGCGGGTGCTCGAGCGGTTCTACCGCCGCCCCGGCGCCCGTGGCGGCGGGGCCGGCCTCGGGCTGCCCATCGTCGCCCAGATCGCCGAGGGACACGGAGCGACGCTCCACCTCCTGGACGGCGCCGGAGGCAAGGGGCTCCGGGTCGAGCTCCGGTTCCCGGAGGCGCCGCCGGCCTGACCGGCTCCGCCCTCGAAAGCCTCGCGACAGGAGCGCCGGCGCACGATGCACGGGAAGGCCGCGGCTCCCGTCGCGGCGGGAGGCTCTCGTGCGCGGCACGCTACGCTACTTCCGCGGGTCCATCGCGGTCACCGGGATCGGGCTCGGCCTCGCGGCAGCCCTCGGCTTCCACCTCCACGGCACCGCCGCGGGCGCCGCCGGCACGGTCTTCGTCGCCGGGATGCTCGCGGTCCTCGAGGTGTCGCTCTCCTTCGACAACGCGGTGGTCAACGCGTCGGTGATGACGGACATGCCGCCGGTCTGGCGGCGCCGGTTCCTCACCTGGGGGATGGCGATCGCGGTCTTCGGGATGCGCCTCGTCTTCCCGCTCGGCGTGGTGAGCGCGATGGCCCGCATCGGGCCGATCGAGGCGCTGAGGCTCGCGACCTTCCGCCCCGACGAGTACGCCCGCGTCCTGACGAGCGCCCACGTCGCCCTCGGCGCGTTCGGCGGCGCGTTCCTCGGGATGGTCTTCCTCGAGTTCTTCCTCGACGCGGAGAAGGACGTGCACTGGCTCGGGGGCGTCGAGCGGCGCCTCGCCCGGCTCGGCAGGTTCGAGGCGGTGGAGCTCGCGGTGGTGATGCTCGTCCTCTACGGCTTCTCCCGCGGGTTCGCGCCCGAGCAGGCCCGCGAGCTCCTCGTCGCCGGGATGTTCGGCCTCGTCGCCTTCATCGCCGTGGACGGCGTCGGCGCGGCCCTGGAGTCCGGCGCCGGCGAGCGGCGTGACCTCCACCGCGCGGGGCTGACGAGCTTCCTCTACCTGAACGTCCTCGACGCGAGCTTCAGCTTCGACGGGGTGATCGGCGCGTTCGCCCTCACGAACGACCTGTTCGTCATCGCGATCGGCCTCGGCATCGGCGCCATGTTCGTCCGGAGCCTCACCATCCTGCTCGTCGAGCGGGGCACGCTCGCGTCGTACCGCTACCTCGAGCACGGCGCGTTCTACGCGATCGGCGCGCTCGCGCTCATCATGCTCGCCGGCACGATCCACGAAGTGCCGGAGGCGGTGACGGGCGGCGTCGGCGCGGCCTTCATCGGGCTCTCGCTGTGGTCGTCCGTCCGCGAGGAGCGCGCGCGGCGGGCGGGCGAGCCCTGCGCGCCGGTCGTACCCGAGCGCCCGTGACCGCCCTCCGCCGCGCGGCGGCGAGCGCGCCGCGACAGCGCCGCGAAAGGTGGCGCTCCCCATGATGGCGCGAACCACCCAGCCGCTCCCCGCGGCGACCCTCCGATCGCCAACGGGTGCGCCCTCACGGAGCCCACATGACCCGAACCCTCGCAGCACTCACGGCCGCGCTCGTCGCATGGGACGTGAGCGCGCAGACCCCCGAGGCGCCGCCGCCCGCGTCCGCGACGCCGCCCGCCGCCTCCGCGCCGGCCGCCCCCGCCGTGCCGTCCGTGCCGGTCGCGCCCGAGCCTGAGAAGCGGGCGGCGCCGGAGAGGAAGGCGGAGCCCGAGAAGAAGGTCGAGAAGGGCACGTACGTCCTCGGCGAGAAGAGCAAGATCTCGATCAGCGGCCGCGCCTGGACCTCCTTCGAGAACGTGAGGGCGAGCGCGGGATCGGCGGCGGGCGCGAGCAAGGTCCCGGACCGCTTCCGGCTGCAGAACGACTCGTCCTACCTCCGGGTCCGCGGCGAGACGGAGCTCCTCGCCGGCTGGAAGGCGCTCGCGCAGCTCGAGGCCGAGTTCGGGATCGAGGGCGAGAACGGCCTGCCGTTCAGCGGGACGCGCAACACGGGCGTCGGCCTCGGGACCCCGTACGGCACGCTCATCCTCGGGCGCTGGGACTCGCCGTCGAAGCAGACCACCATCGGCCTCGACCCGTTCGCCGGGACCGGGATCTTCGGCTACTACAACGTCTTCGGCCAGCAGCAGGCGAGCGAGTCGAGCTCGGGGTCGAACCGCTGGGACCGGCGCCTCAACAACAGCCTGAACTACACCTCGCCCACGCTCGCCGGGCTCACGCTCCTCGCCGCGTACTCGGTCGGAGAGACGCCGCGGAACGGGACGATCCCCGTGGACCCCTACACCGCCTCGGCCGCGCTCCACTACAAGGTCGGCCCGCTGTACGTCGGCGCGTCGTACGAGACCCGGAACGACTGCGGCAACCCCGACGCCGACGCGCCGGGTGGCCCCTCCTGCAACCAGGCGGCGCTCGGCTCGGCCACCCAGCCCAACGGCACCGACCGGGCGATCCGCGCCGGCGCCGGGTACACCTCGAAGTGGACCTTCACGAAGGTGACCGCCGCGTACGAGCACATCGATCTCGAGGCGGACGCGACGGCGACCGCGACGAAGAAGACCCTGCGGCGCGACGTCTACTGGGGCTCGATCACCCAGGGCGTCTTCGGCGATCGCCACCAGCTCATCCTCGCGTACGGCGTCGCGACCAAGGCGAGCGGCACGGGGGTCTTCACCGACAGCGCCCGCACCGGCGCGTCCTACGTCATGGGGGCGTACCGCTTCTGGCTCAACAAGGACACCGACCTCTACGCGGCGTTCACGCAGCTCGCCAACGAGCGGAACGCCTCGTACCGCTTCGGGTCGGGGAACTTCGGCAGCGTGCCGGTGGGCTCGACCTCCACCGGGTACGGCGCCGGCATGCGCTTCATGTTCTAGCGGCCTCCAGGGCCCCGGCCTCCTCCGAGGGGCCGGGGAGCGCGGGCGGGGGGCGGCGTCGCGGCTCGTCGGGCCGGGCGCCGCCCCTCGTTTTCGCGCGGGGCGC
>WNGF01002925.1_pt1 | contig 26671 bp, 19 predicted proteins | sample 5400641 | NCBI WGS metagenome assembly WNGF01 (sample SAMN13153371, study PRJNA577476) | soil metagenome | isolation source: 80 cm soil or saprolite under grassland replicate 2 | place: USA:California | collected 2016-06-15 | reverse complement strand
TTCATTACATCTTCAAAGGTCAGCGGCTCGAAATACAAACGGTCAGAAGTGTCATAGTCGGTCGAAACCGTTTCCGGATTACAGTTGACCATGATCGTTTCGTATCCCGCTTCGTGCAGCGCGAATGATGCATGACAACAGCAGTAATCGAACTCAATTCCCTGCCCGATGCGATTCGGCCCCGAACCCAGAATCATGATCTTCGGGCGATCGGTAGGTTGGGCTTCGTCCTCTTCTTCGTAGGTTGAATAAAGGTATGGCGTGTAAGATTCGAATTCGGCGCCGCAGGTATCGACGCGCTTATAAACCGGAACCAGGCCAAGATTCTTGCGAAAGGCGCGGACCTCGTCTTCACTGCGTTTCGTAAGATAAGCCAGACGGCGATCAGACAGAGCGGCTTCTTTGAAGGCGCGGAGTAGCTCGAGCGGAATGTTTTCAAGCGCAGGCGCGCCGTTTGGTCCACTCGCCGGCGCGGGTGTTACTGATTCAACTTCCCGTTGAATCTCCATTACCTGTTTGAGCTGATCGAGAAACCATGGATCGATCTTAGACAAGCGATAGATCTCATCGATTGACCAATCGTGCTCCAGTGCATAAGTAATGTAGGAAAACCTTTGCGAGTTAGGCCGGGCCAGCTTCCGCTGCAACTCATCGTTCGATACGTCTTCCAAACGCAGAGGCTTTACTGCTTCCAGCGAGCGCAAACCTTTGAACAACGATTCTTTGAAGGTGCGGCCGATGGCCATCACTTCGCCGACTGACTTCATCTGGGTACCCAGCACGTCTTCCGCTTCGCGAAACTTTTCAAAGTTCCATTTGGGAATCTTGGTCACCACATAATCGATCGTTGGCTCAAAACTGGCTGGAGTTTTTTTCGTGATGTCGTTGGGAATTTCATCCAGCGTGTAACCGACGGCAAGTTTGGCGGCGATTTTGGCAATGGGAAATCCAGTGGCTTTGGAAGCCAGAGCTGACGAGCGCGAGACGCGCGGATTCATTTCGATGATGCGAATGTCGCCGTTGTCCGGATTGACGGCGAATTGAATATTGGAACCGCCGGTCTCGACGCCGACCTTGCGAATGATCTTGATCGCCATATCGCGCATCGTTTGATATTCGCGGTCAGTCAGGGTCTGTGCTGGGGCAACGGTTATTGAATCGCCTGTATGCACGCCCATCGGATCGAAATTTTCAATCGAGCAGATGATGACGACGTTGTCGGCGAGATCGCGCATCACTTCCAGCTCGAATTCCTTCCAGCCGAGAATCGATTCTTCGATCAGGACTTCGTGAATTGGCGAAGCCGCCAGCCCACTCCGGACGATTTCTTCAAACTCCTCCGGATTGAAGGCGGTGCCGCCGCCGGTGCCGCCGAGCGTGAACGAGGGCCGGATGATGGCCGGATAATCGGTTTGCTCAACGATCGCTTCGGCTTCGGTCCACGACCTGGCAAATCCCCCGCGCGGCATTAAAAGCCCGGCTTCGTCCATGGCCTGCTTAAAAAGCAAACGATCCTCGGCAATCTTGATTGCCTCCCGTTTTGCGCCGATCATCTCGACGCCGCACTCTTCCAGCACGCCCGCATCGGATAACGCAATCGCCAAATTCAATGCGGTTTGTCCGCCGACCGTGGGAAGTAAGGCGTCCGGTTTTTCTTTTCTTATGATGGCGGAGACTGACTCGACCGTCAGCGGCTCAATATAGGTTCGATCCGCCATCTCGGGATCGGTCATGATGGTCGCGGGATTTGAGTTAACCAGAACGACTTCATAACCTTCCTGGCGTAGCGCCTTACAGGCCTGGGTGCCGGAGTAATCGAATTCGCAGGCCTGGCCGATAACGATCGGCCCGGAACCAATGATCAGAATCTTGCGGATGTCGGTGCGCCTGGGCATCTCGGATCTAAATGACAGACAGGACTTGCATAAAGTCGAAACATTTTACATAACTATCAACTTAAGGCGAACTCTGAGGCTGCACCCAATGAAAAAAACTTATTTTCTCACTCCACTTTATTTCGCTTTGGTGTTGCACAGCGCTCTCGCGCAAACGCCAAAGCCGGCCCCGCCGCCCGCCCCCGCTGCAGAATACAACCCTGTTAATTGGAAACAACTCACGTCATCGGAAGGTGGCTTTACGATTTCGATGCCCGGAGTCCCTGCCAGTAGCACCAATTTGGTAGAAACGGCCGTGGGAAACATCGTACTTCACGAGATTATCGCGACGACCACATTAGCTGCATATGAAATCTCGTACTGCGATTTCCTGGTTCCACCCAACGATCCGTCAGTCATAAAAGGTGTGATGGACAAAATCCGCGACAGGGTCCTGTCAGACGGCACAAAGCTGCTTATTGAAAGTGATGTCAATCTTGACGGCAACGTAGGCAGGGAATTGATCTTCGAGTCATCGGGAACCATTGGCCGCCAGCGAATGTTCTTCATTAACGGCAGATTGTACGTGGCGATGCTATTCACCACTCCGAACGTTGCATTCAAACACGCAACCGCAAGTTCCAATCTTGCTGATTTCACCGATCTTTACCAAACGACCTGCGAAAGATTCTTCGGCTCGCTCAAGCTGATTCAACCGAGGTCTGCGGCTATATCAGCTGACGAAACACGGGCTGCAAACAATGGAATTCTGGCGCCGGTTACGAGCAAGACCGACCTATATCCCGCTGATGCCGATGCCCGAAAAGAGATCGACGAAGCGCTGAAGCAAGCGGCCGGCGATCACAAGCGGGTGATGCTCGTCTTTGGCGCCAACTGGTGTTACGACTGTCATGTGCTCGATCGCGCGCTCCACGAAGGCCCGGCAGGCCAGCTCATGAAAGAAAGTTTTGTCCTGGTTCATGTGGACATTGGCGAAGGCAACAAGAATCTTGATTTGCTGAAGCAGTATAAGGTTCCTCTGGAAAAAGGCGTGCCGGCCGTTGCGATCTTAGGCGCCGATGGAAGCTTGCTCTACAGCAGTGGCGAAGGCGAATTCGAAGCTGCGCGCCGGATGATGAAGAGGGATCTGATTGCCTTTCTCGAAAAGTGGAGGGAGAACTAGCCAGGAAAGCAACTGGTTATTATGGATTTGTATTTGAGAACGGCAGCGGCAGCAAACTCCTACGTCAGTGCCATAAAGGATTACTCAGACGGATCACGACCGGTTTGACTAATCTTCCGGCGATAGTCTTCCCCGTCAATCTGAATCGTCTTACACATTTCATAAAGGCGTGATCGAATGCGCGTGCCAATCCGATCCTCCAGAGTCTCCGCTTTCTCATTTTCCGCGATGTCGCGATAGTTGGTCGTAAAGATCGTCACCCGCTTTTCGTTATAGCGGGTGTTGATAATTTGCATCATGGTGTCGCGCACCCAGTCAGTCGGCTTTGACGCGCCCAGCTCGTCCAAAACCAGCACGTCTGCATTCAGCACCGGCTCCAGGACCTTTAGTTCAGAAGTCTGCGAGACCGGATTATAAGAGTTTTGAATTTCCTTAAGGAGTATTCCGAACTGATAGAACAATCCGCGCACGCCATAGCGCTCGATTAATTCGCGCAAGATAGCCACCGCCAGATGGGTCTTCCCCACTCCTACAGATCCGACAAACAACAATCCGCGACCTTCATCACGAGAGATTGAAAGGTACTCCTGGATGAATTTACTGGACCAATCGAGTGCCAAATACTTAGACGCCTCGTGCTCAACGTTATAGAAGTTGTGTATCGTGCAGTGTTCATAGCGCGGCGGAATGTGCGCTACCTCAAACAATCGGTCCCGGTAATTCCTCGTTTGGCAATCGCATCGCCGCGCTCCGGCGGCAGTAACGACCATCCCGGTGCCGAAACAGATGGGACACGTATCATCGCTGGCCCGCGAAGAAGAACCGGCCAGTTCATCAGCACTTAGTTCGCCCTTGTTAGGCTGATTGGTTACTACCCGCAGCTTTTTGTTTCTGGATTCAACGGTCATGAAGATTGACGGAGAAAGCAGCGCGCACCAAATATGATTACTGCGCGAGATTATATCACCACGGTTTCGGCCACGTGGCGATTTGCGAAGGCTCTGCTTGTTATTTTTTCGCGAGGCCAGGTGAAGTCGATGAAAGCTCGATCATTTTTGCATCGTCCATTCTCTTGGCTTGCATTTTCCAGCGACGCTGGCTAAACAATGTTCGTGAAGGCTGTGCGACTATGGGCTTTATTGGTAATTTGATGAATAAGTTGGGTCTGGCGCGACCGGCGTCCGAGCGTCATCCTATTCGCGTGTTGCTCCTGGAAGACGATGAGCGACGGTGCGAATGGTTTGCAAAACGTTTTAAGGGTGATGCCCTGGATGTGGCAATGGACGTCGAACGGGCCAGGGAGTTGCTCACTTCGGAACGTTATGACGCTATCTTTCTCGATCACGACCTGATGCCTGAGCATTACAACTCGTCAACACTTGACGACGAACGCACAGGTTACGCAATCGCCTCGTTCCTCGCCTCGCAACCGGATTTGCAGCGCGCTGCGACCATTATGGTTCACAGTTATAACGCTGACGGCGGACTGAGAATGGTGGAAGAACTCAGGCGTGCAGGACGACAGGCCGAGTACGTACCGTTTCATTTCCTCGAAGATCGGATCAGGACTTTCTGGCCGCGCTAGCAATCTACTTAGCACCCTTCATTACCGTGCTCTCTGCTTGTCACCTTCTCTTCTGCACCCTCCTTTACAGTCGGGTTTCTGCCACTGCCTTCTGCCTACTGCCTTTTCTTCTGCACCCTCCTTTACAGTCGGGTTTCTGCCTACTGCCTTCTGCCTACTGCTTTCTGCTTTCTCTAATTGCGAAAGACAGTATCCCGCTGGCAGAATTGAAGTACTCCAATCCTTTTGCTTTTTCCGTTTAACTTTTGCCTTGATTTGATGGTGGCCAGGGACGGAATCGAACCGCCGACGCCGGCCTTTTCAGGGCCGCGCTCTACCAACTGAGCTACCTGGCCGTAATCGGCAGGACTCTGCAGTATAGGAACGCACCCAAAACGTGTCAAATCAGGTTTGCGCGCTCTCGGTCTTTGCATCTTTACGTCGAGGCGTGAGATCTCGCCGCCGCCTAACACCTGTTTCACGTAAGGCCGGGCCAGGCGTAACAGGGGCGTCCTGCGTCGATTCATTAACCCTCTATTAACGGGAAATCACATGCGAACCGGCACAAAAAACCAACTCATTCACGAGGTGGACAAGTCTTTCGGAAAAAGGCGTTGACTGTCCTTAATCGAGGTGTATAATTCTCTCCGTCGGAAGGACGTCGCAAGACGCCAACCGATGCTTGAACATAGATAGTGCCCGCCAGTGCCAGCTCGGCCGCCGATCGCGCCCCCCGCAGTCGCTACCTTCGAGCTGGCACAAGTTAAAGCAGGATCAAGCGAAAGAGCGGCTTCGATCATGACGATCGAAGCCGCTCTTGTTTTGTCCGAAACCTTTTCGAGGCTAAGACCTTACATGCCCATGCCGCTCATGCCTCCCATGCCGCCCGGCATCGGCGCTTTGTCCTCCTCGGGAATCTCGGAAACCATTGCCTCGGTCGTAAGCATGAGACCGGCAATCGATGCCGCGTTTTGCAGCGCGGTCCGGGTGACCTTTGCCGGATCGATGACGCCGGATTTCACCAGGTCCTCGAACTCTTCGGTTTGAGCATTAAAGCCAAAGCTCTCGTTCTTTTCGGCCCGGACGCGTTCAACGACCACCGCGCCCTCCTTGCCGGCGTTCTGGACAATCTGACGTAATGGCTCTTCGAGCGCGCGCTTAACAATCGACACGCCGATCTGTTCATCTGAGTCGCCGTCCTTGACCACGTCAAATTTCTCCAACGCCTTCGCGGCGCGGACCAGCGTTACCCCGCCGCCAGGCACGATGCCTTCTTCAACCGCGGCGCGGGTTGCGTGCATTGCGTCCTCGACTCGCGCCTTTTTCTCCTTCATCTCAGTCTCAGTGGCAGCGCCAACCTTGATTACCGCGACCCCGCCAACCAATTTAGCCAGCCGCTCCTGCAATTTCTCACGATCGTAATCGGAAGAAGTTTCTTCTATCTGAGCACGAATGGTCTTGACGCGACCTTCAATGTCCGCCTGTTTTCCCGCGCCCTCGACAAGCGTGGTGTTGTCCTTGTCGATTGTGATTTTCTTGGCGCGACCCAAATCAGCCACCTGAACATTTTCAAGTTTGATACCCAGGTCTTCGCTAATCACCCGGCCACCAGTCAGGATGCCGATATCTTCGAGCATGGCTTTGCGGCGATCGCCGAAGCCAGGCGCCTTGACCGCGGCGATGTTCAGCGTGCCGCGCAGCTTATTGACCACCAACGTGGCGAGCGCTTCGCCTTCTACGTCCTCGGCAATAATCAGCATGGGCTTGCCCATCTTGGCCACCTGCTCGAGCAACGGCAGAAGGTCCTTCATGGAACTGATTTTCTTTTCATGAATCAGAATCAACGCGTTTTCAAGGGTGCACTCCATGCGCTCGGGATCGGTAACGAAATAGGGACTGAGATAGCCCCGATCGAACTGCATTCCCTCTACCACTTCCAGCGATGTCTCCATCGTTTTCGACTCTTCGACCGTGATCACACCGTCTTTACCAACCTGATCCATCGCCTTGGCGATGATGCCGCCGATCGTTGCGTCGCCGTTTGCGGAAACCGTGCCGACCTGGGCAATCGCGTCGCCTTTGACCGGTTTTGAAAGACGACGAATTTCTTCGGTCGCGCGCTCGACAGCCTTATCGATCCCGCGCTTGAGGGCCATCGGGTTCGCGCCGGCGGCGACAGTTTTCACACCCTCGCGAAAGATTGCCTGCGCCAGAACCGTTGCGGTCGTGGTGCCATCGCCGGCTACATCCGAGGTCTTCGTCGCCACCTCGCGCACCATCTGCGCGCCCATATTCTCAAGCGCATCCTTCAATTCGATTTCTTTTGCCACGGTCACACCGTCTTTTGTAATCGTCGGCGAACCGAACTTCTTGTCGATCACCACATTGCGGCCTTTCGGTCCGAGTGTGATTTTCACCGCGTCGGCGAGTTGATTAATGCCCCGCAGGATCGCTGCGCGTGACTCCTCGCCGTGAACTACTTGCTTTGCCATGTGTTTCTCTTCTCCTGAGTAGAATGTTTGAATTTCACGAGCCGGTTATTTACCGCCCTTTTTTCCGGCCGCCGCACGCTGGATAATTCCCAGAATCTCGTCTTCGCGCATAATCAGAAGCTCTTCCTCGTCAATCTTGATCTCTGAGCCGCTGTATTTTCCGAAAAGGACGCGATCGCCGGCGCGCACGTCGAGCGCTTGCCGCGTGCCGTCGTCGCGATACTTACCTTCGCCAACAGCAACAACTTCACCCTCCTGGGGCTTCTCTTTGGCCGTGTCCGGAATGATGATTCCGCCGCGAACCTGTTCACCTTCTTCAATTCTACGTACAATCACGCGGTCATGAAGTGGTCTGATGTTTACTGCCATAATGCTGAAACTGCTCCTTTCGTCTCTCGTTTTGTAGAGTAATGAGAATCAGAACTTAAGAATCTTAGCACTCACTAATCTGGAGTGCTAAGAATATAAACCCAAGTCGGCGATTGTCAAACCCGCGAAGGTCGGATGAGGCGTAATGGACGCGCTTACGCGCGAAGAAGGGTGATCCGGCGGCGGTCAGTGGGCCTTTGCGTTGGTTTTTCGGGGTGTTGAGCGCGCTCGATTAGCGCGTTCTTCGGCACGATAGGAGTTTACGCGTTTGGAAATAGTATTTCGGTGGATGCCGAGGGCGTCGGCAGTATGAGTGATGCGCTTGCGATTGCGGACGTATGCTTTCTGAATATAGAGTTTTTCAAATTCGGCCAGAGCTTCGTCCAACATTATCCGGCCATCGAGCATGTCCTCGATCACTGCTTCCAAGCGGGGGCGTATCTGCATTCTCTTTCTCCGAGTATCAGGAAGTCATTGCTATAGTTCTCTCCCCACGAGCACGCGATATGCTTCCAGATAACGTTCGCTGGTTGCTTGCGCGATTTCCGGAGGTAACGAAGGTGCGGGTGGCTGCTTATCCCAACCCAGTTGCTCTAAATAATCCCGCACATATTGTTTATCGAACGATGATTGCGATCTTCCCACAGCGTAATCCTCAGCCGGCCAGAACCGCGACGAGTCGGGCGTTAGCGCTTCATCGATCAAGATAACCTGCCCCTCCGAATCGCGGCCAAACTCGAATTTTGTATCCGCGATGATGATCCCGTGGCGGCGAGCATAGTCGCTCGCTTCCTGGTATAGACGCAGCGACACATCTCGTAAAAACTTCGTATTGCCTGCGCCGATAATAGACGTCATCGTCTCTTCTGAAATATTTTCGTCATGTCCCGTCTCGGCCTTTGTTGCGGGGGTGAAGATCGGTTCCCCGAGCTGCTCTGATTCGCGCAAACCGGAAGGCAGCCGGTGCCCGCAAACCTCTCCAGTGCGTAGGTAGTCCTTCCATCCCGAACCGGACAGATAACCCCGGACGACACATTCGATGGGAAATACATCCGTCCGCCTGACAAACATCGAACGGCCACGTAATTCGTCCGATTCTTTGCTCACATTCGGCGGCATTTCATCAACATTCGTAGTCAACAGGTGATTAGGGACGATATGCGAAAGCTTTTCGAACCAATACTGAGAAAGGGCGGTTAACACCTCCCCTTTTCGCGGAATCGGCGTTGGCAAAACGCTATCGAACGCGGAGATGCGATCCGTGGCAACGATTAGCAGATGCTTCTCGTCCACCGCGTAAACATCTCGAACTTTTCCTCGCCGTACTAGTGTGAGATGGGCAAGAGTGGTTTCAACAACGGGCGCAGCGCAAGCCATCATTCACTTTCAATCGGAAAGAATAAATCTCCAAAATTTAGAGTCGAGGTGAGCGCGATTGTCTTCGCGCGTTGCATCTTTGTCAAGAAAATGCGCGACGTTAGAGTGATTTACTTTTTGGTTTATCGCGATCGTTGACGAAGAGGCAATTCGTCCCACAAGAAAACGGGGGAACACCTATGTCGCACTTGCCTTCGCGACACTATCATTCGCCAGCGCGTCACGAAGTCTGACAATTTGCGACGCATGATTGTGGGCATGCGCAGCATAAATTCTTAACCAGTGTTCTGCAGAGTACGTTCCGCTTTCTGAGTGCGTGCCGGCCCGTTTCCAATCATCGTCTGACATCGTCTCAAAGAGTTGGGCAGTTGTCGCGCGCGCATTTCGAAATGCTTCCAATGCCGGAGCCATATCACGAATGTTGTAATGGAGACTTTTTGCGTAAGTATCCTGATCGTAACCTTCAATCAACGGGTTCTCTTCGACCAGCAGCCGCCTGAAGCGAATGCCGCTAATCGTTTCGCTGTCCGCTAAGTGATGGACAATCTCCGTGGCGCTCCACTTCCCGGCAAGAGGATGGGCAGTAAGTTTGTCTTTCGGAAATCCTTCCAATGCGTTGCTGACCTGATTGTAGCCGTCCTTATAATGTTCAATTAGCTCGCGCCTATCACCTGACGTCATGGTTTTCTCCTCCTTTGATAATGCACACCGTACGTGCAAGAATGTCCGCTTTCGATGCTGGCAGCAACATGGATATCACATTATCCGCCTAATCTGAAATTAGAAGGTGACCCTCCGATCATGAATAGAATATTGAAAAATGCCCGCGTTTTCGACCTTTTGCCGATTGCCCTCGGCCTTGCTTTCTACCTGGCAACCGCCAACCTTGCGCTCGGCCAGGCGCAATCATCAACAACACCTTCAGCCCGGCCATCGGAGGCGGCAAGGCCCGCGAAAAGGCCAATCCCGCCGGCGCAATACATTCCGGCTCATGACTATGACCAGCAGAATATTAAGCTGGATCTCCGCTTTGATTGGGAGCGCGAACAGGCATTCGGAACCGCGACGATCACCTTGTCGCCGTTGGTCCGGGACCTGAGCCGCGTTGATTTGGACGCCGCTTACATGACGATCTCGGCCGCGACTTTGCCATCGGGAACTCAACTTAAGTACGAATACAATCCATCCACGGCGAAGCTTGCAGTCTCGCTCGATCATCCCTATCAGCCGAATGAGCAAGTTACAATCGTAATTGCTTATCACACTAATCAACCTCCGCCGGACCGGCGCACCGGATTCGGCGGCGGGGGGATCAACTTCATCAAACCGACCGCGTCCGATCCGAATCGCCCGCGACAGATTTGGACCCAGGGTGAAGCGGAATCAAACCATTTGTGGTTTCCCTGCTTCGATCATCCAAACGATTTCACCACGACCGAGATCATCGCGACGGTTGAACCGCCTTTCACGGTGATCTCCAATGGCGCTCTGGTGAAAGTCAAGGACAACAAAGATGATACGCGGACATTCGACTGGAGAATCGATCAGCCCCACGCGACGTATCTTACTTCGCTGATCGTGGGAGAGTTCGCGCCAGTTGAAGATCGTTACGCCGGAATTCCAATTACGACGTACGTGTATCAAAGCCAGGTTGAAGAGGGAAAGGTAACCGCAGCGCGCCTCGCCGAAATGGTCAAGTTCTTTTCCGAAAAGACCGGCGTGAAATATCCATATGCGAAATATGCACAGACCACGGTACGGGATTTTGGCGGCGGGATGGAGAACATCAGCGCCACGACGCAGACCGATAACATGATTCACGACAAGCGCACCGAGCTTGATCAGACCAGCGATAGCCTGCAATCACACGAACTGGCGCATCAGTGGTTTGGCGATTACGTAACCTGCCGAACGTGGTCCGATATCTGGCTGAACGAGGGTTTTGCCACCTACTTTCAGGCGATGTGGGACGAACACAGCCTTGGCCGCGACGATTTTCTCTATATCGATGTGAAGGGAAATCAAGATCAGTATTATCGCGCCTGGGGCCAGGGGAATAGACGCCCAATTGTGACGAGGAATTATGCCAATCCGGATGCGGTATTCGATACCTACGCGTATCCGAGAGGCGGCGCCGTCCTGCACATGCTTCGCAACGTGCTGGGCGAAGAAAACTGGTGGCGCTCAATAAATCATTACCTGACGAAATATGCCCACCAGCCGGTCGAGACTGAACAATTTCGAATTGCTATCGAAGAGACCACCGGCCAACCGATGGATTGGTTCTTCGACGAGTGGGTTTACAAGATGGGACACCCAAAGTTCCGAGTTTCTCAGGCATATGATGCGAGGGATCAAAGCCTGACGCTGGTAGTCAGGCAGGAACAAAAGCCCGATCCTGAATCTCAATATCCTCAAGTCATATTTTTCCAGACGCCCGTCGATGTCGAAATCGGAACAGCAAAGGGTAACCGGGTCGAGCGCATACAGATTGCCGCGAAAGAAGAACAATCTTTCAAGTTCACCGTGGACTCAGAACCGTTACTCGTGAACTTTGACTATGGCGATATGCTCATCAAGGAATTGGACTTTCAGAAGACGACAGGTCAGTTGCTGTATCAATTAGCACACGACGACGATGTGCTGGCGCGGATCTGGGCCCTGCAGCAACTGCGATCTCGTATGAATGATGACAAGTATTCCTCCGATCGCACATCAATCCTGAGCGCCATTAATGAAGCATTGACGAAGGATCCATTTTGGGGGACCCGCGTCGAGGCAGCAGTCGCGATGAGTGGAGTTAGCGAAGCAAAAGATGCGCTGTATTCAGCAACCAGAGATAACAAAGCCAGGGTGCGTGAGCGAGCGATAATTTCACTCGCCGCTACGAAAGATGTAAACCTCGCTCATGTTTATCAAAAGCTTCTTGAGGATCCGAGTTACGCAGTGATTCGCGCTGCCGCCCTCGCGCTCGGACAAACAAAGTCTCCCGAAGCGTTTGAATCTTTGACGAAATTGATCAACACAAATTCCTGGCGAGACACGATACGAGCGGCGGCCCTCAACGGGCTCGCCGCCCTGCAGGATCCCAGAGCGCTTGATCTCGGCTTCAAATACGCAGCTTCGGGAAATCAACCAGCGGTTCGATCAGCAGCTGTGAATCTGGTGGGCGCGGTAGGTAAGGACGATCCGCGAACGTTTTCGGTGCTGAGCGAGATTGCCAGAAACAGCTTCAGAAATCGTAATCTCGCCCTTTTCAGCGCGGCGGCCGAGGCGCTCGTCGCGCTTGGGGACCAGCGTGGTCTGGCTCTATTTGAAGAAATTCACCAGACTTCTTCTGACAACCCCCGACTGTCGCAGATGATTTCCGGACTGGAAAGCCGCCTGCGGTCGGCAGCCAGGCACGGAAACTCCAGGCCCGGACCGCAATAAGCTTGTCCGGAATTCGTCCAATATGTGTTCTTTCCGTAAGTTAGGTCTTGAATTTCGCTGGATAATGCTGTTATATTTCTAACGTTCGAACGTGCCCCCTGTCGGCACGTTCCCCCGTCACCCCCTTTGTTCTTCGCCAAAGTCCGGGGGATTAGTCAATGTCAACGAGTATGAGTATGAGTAAGAGTAACAATGAACGAGTTACGCCTCCTTCATTCGAAGGAACAGCCGTGGCTCCAGCGCTCGAGGCCAAAAGTAACCTTCTGGTCATCGAGGATGATGAAAGTATTTCGAGCGCCATCCAGGAATATTTTTCACGTCGCGGCTATAGCGTGACTGCAGTACACGACGGAATGACAGGAATTGAAACTGCTCTAAAGTCTCGGCCTGATGTAATTCTTCTTGATCTCATGTTACCGAAGATCGATGGTCTTGGGGTTTGCAAGGAACTAAGACAGAAGAGCCCGATGATGCCGATCCTGATGCTCACGGCTAAAGATGATGTAGTTGATAAAGTGCTCGGCCTGGAAATGGGCGCCGACGATTACATCACTAAGCCTTTTAATCTTCACGAACTCGAAGCACGAATCAAATCTGTTCTGCGGCGGGCGCGAGCGGCGGGCGCCAGCGACGACGCGGCAAACGAAACCCCGGTCGTCAGAGGCGCTTTACGGATCGATCCGGTCAAACGCGAAGTGACAATCGCGGGTCGCCACGTTGACCTGACGCCGAAGGAATTCGATTTGCTTCGTCTTTTTGCTTCAAACCCCGGTCGAGTTTTTCCTCGCAAGTATCTGCTCGAAAAGATCTGGGATTATTCTCACGATGGTTACGATCGGACAATTGATTCCCACATCAATCGTCTGCGAGCTAAGATCGAAGAGAATCCCGACAATCCACAACTGGTCTTAACGGTTTGGGGCATCGGGTACAAATTCACAGACGTTGAATAAGCCCGCCTCTGGCGGTTCTCCGCCGGCAGATTGACGACAGCTTGCATTGAAAACTCTCGCCGCACCCGCGCGTGTGGAATTTCCAAGCCACCCTTTTGAGGTTTCTGACTACGATGGCTCACCTTCCTGGTTCTGCGAATCTGAAGCAGTTTCGGGCCGCAATTCTGGCGCCGGCGCTGCAAGTATTCATATTCGTTGCAGCTTCTGCGGTGGCAGCCCTTGGTCAGGACGCTTCGACCGAGGCGCCCTCGCAGGATGATGGCTTGCTTTCAATGGTGTTTGGCACTTATGGCATTGCGATCTTAGCGATCGTGGCAGTTGTCGGTCTGATATTCGCACGAAAGATCCGCCGCAAGCGCAAGGGACAGTGGGAAGATGTCGAAGAAGAGCCGGCACAACCGGCCGCAGTGCCGAATGCAATATTGCCGGCAGCGAGAAATCAGACGCGACGCAGTGAGGACCAGGCCGCATTATCAGTTCGTCAATCAAACGAACCAGCATCAGGCCCTGCCGCCACCGAGATGGATTCGGGATTTGGCGCTTATCGGGTCGATCAGGAAGTCAGCAAGCTGGTCATCGGCAAACCCCATCGCCTGGATGTTATGGCGTCACGAGCGGCAGATGACCGCCGGGCGATCGAAGCATCTCTCGTTAAGGCATTGAACACCTTTGAGACCGACGAAGATGGCAAGCAGCGAGCGCGTGAAGCGCTGCAGGACTACGGCTTTCTCGCGCACCAGAGCGCCATTCTATTAATGGGTCGTGACGCCTGGCAAAGATCGTCGGCGGCCCGCATGCTGGGAGAAGTGCGCTCGCCTGCTTCGCTTCCCTTCTTAAGCGAGGCATTGCACGACACTGACATTGTCGTTCGGAATCAGGCTGTGGCGAGTCTCGGTCGATTGAAATTACCGACGGCGATTGGCGCGTTGCTCGATATTGCCCAACGTCACCCGGACATTCCCACGCCGCTGTTGAGTGAAGCTCTAAGCGCGTGCTCTGTCGATACTCTGCCCTTTCTCGATCTGCCCTCGTTTGAGCCAGCTTTCGCTTTGGACAACAAGGCCCACGAAAAACGATCCGCGACCGGCTTTGCGGCATTTACCGGCCTGCCGGACGGATCAGACGATCCGGCATTGGCCGATGTCCTGAAGCAACTGCAGGACGAGGATGCGCATACGAGAGCTCAAAGAACGTAAGGACGGCCCTGCTCGAAGTCCTCTATAAACTGGATCAGATTCAGACAACAGAAAATATCCTACCGGGTGACAACATCATCCCCGACGTTGCATAATTCTTCTTGTTCGAGAGTTCTCTCATTACTTGTCCCAATGAAGAGCCTAAAGAACATCTCTGGTTTTGCTATGTATCGCCGGTCCGGATTTGCGATCATTGCCTGCCTTGTCATCTTCTCGTCGGTAGTCAGGGCGCAGAATGCCAACCGGAAGCCAACTCCGCCATCCAGCACTCCCCTGCCGTCGCGCTCGCACGTTGTAAACTTAAGCACGACAAGTTCCTCTGGCGGTTCGCGCGTTTCGCTCACTTCAGATCAATCGCTAAACAACTATGAGGCATACCGCAGCGGCGATCGCTTTTACGTAAAGATTCCGCCGACAGATGTCCGTTCGCCCGCGGCGCGTGGGCCGGGTTTTGAAGATTTGAAGGTGCAACGCAGCGCGGACAGCACCGTTTTGTCCTTTCGCTTGCAGCCGGGCGCAACGGCTCGCGTCGAACAGCAAGCGAATCAGCTCTCGGTCGTCTTTAGAACCGCCGGAGCACGTGCCTCAAGCTCTGCCCTGACGCAGCAACCGGCCCCGGGCAACCGACAAGCGCGCAGTTCCGGCAATCAACGCGGAGTAGCCGCGCCAAATCCCGCCGGCAATACGAGCGCGACCAGGAACGCCCGGTCTTTATTACCCGCTGCCGGCAGTGCGCCGTCGCCGTCGGGCTCTCCATACCCGAACACTACGCCGGCTTCGACATCTGAAACCAATAGTCAAACATCATCATCGATTGCGACCGCTTCGCCGGTTGCGCAAGCTACTCCCGTAGCCTCGGGAATCTCGAATGAAAACGGTTCGCTGAAAGAGCGCCTGCAGTATTTGCTGCTAGTCGCAAAACTAAATCCGATTCCTTTGGCCATTGGACTTGCAGTTATTGTGTTGTTGATTATGCTGTTCTTATTTCAACGCCGCCGGGCGAAAGAGCGGCCAACAGAAACTCCGCAACAAAATAACGCGCCCATGGAAGGTGCAGCCAAGCCGCAAGAGTCAAATTCTTCGGGACCGATCGCGACCGCCTTACCGGTGGCGACGATTCGTAGCAATGACCAACCGATCGCGACCGCCTTGCCGCTGGCGACGATTCGCAGTAATGACCAACCGATCGCGACCGCCTTGCCGATGGCGTCGATTCCCAGCAATGACCAACCGATCGCGACCGCCTTGCCGGTGGCGCCGGTTCGCAGTAATGATCAACCGATCCGGCATAATAAACACGAAACTCGAATTGCTCGGGTTGCTGAACAGATCAGGCGCGTCCTGTCCGGCAAGGACTATGACCGAACGGTTGTTGGCAGTGATGATCGCGCAACGCGCCAGCTGGTTGCCGCTGAGCTGGTTTCAGCACTGGCAGGCCGCGGCGGCTCGCGACACGAATATGCGCGCGAGGCTTTCATTACTAATGGTTATTTCGAAGACGCTACGCGCGATTTGCACGTCGGTGAATCACCGGCCGAGCGCGCTGCGGCTGCATTACATTTAAGCTTTGTCCATGATCCTGCTGCCACGCCGCATCTGATTGCGGCCCTGGAAGACCCGGCCGTCGAGGTGCGTCGCGCGGCAGTCGAAGCCTTACAGGACCAGTGCGATCCGGACGCGATCGCGCCACTGAACAAGCTTTTGAAAACTGAGGCCGATGCCAGGCTGCCGAAAGCCTTAATCAAAAAGGCCCTCGAGGCGGGCGCGACTGCCGGGACTGAAGAACAAAGCCCAGCCGGTGTTGCTCAATCACATTTGCCGATTGCGCCAAAAGAGTTTCAGCGTCAATCAGAACGCGAGGTAATCGAAATATGACGCCCCGAGCCCTTCTTTCGCGGCTCCGCGAACAGGGTATTCAAATCAGAATCTCCGGCGCCGATCGACTGGCGGTCGACGCGCCGAAGGGCGCGCTGACACCTGAATTGCGGAATGCCCTCTCAACGTTCAAGACTGAAATTCTCCAGGAACTGCAAAAGGAGGAGCAGGATAAGGAGCCGAAGCCGTCAACTCCATTAGTGATGCCGCAAGCGCACGCCTCACCTGCAGATCGCGAGCCTTCGGCGTTGACTGACGACTCCGTGACAGCATCCGACGATATAAACAGCCAGCAAACAGATTTGGTCCGTCTCAAGGCGGAAATCGAAGCACTTCGCATAGACACCAGGAATCGACGCGCAGCCGCGGAGAGCGCGATGCGCATTGAAGAAGAGCATTGCCGCAAGATTGACGAAGAGGTTGCGCGCCAAAGGGCCCAGGAAGAACGGGTGCAGATTGAAATGGAAGAGCGCGCTCGCGCTGAGGAAGATAGCCGGCGAAAGATCGCGGACCAGGAAATCGCCGGGGTGGAAGCAGAGCTGCAGCGATTGCGTGACGCCGAACAGCAACGGCGTGCGGAATTTGACGCGCACCTGTTCGCGCAACAGGAACTACGGCAGGGCGAGATTGAATCGCGGCGAATTGCTGACGATGAACGTGCCCGTGCTCGGATCGAGGCCGAGCGACTTCGAATTGAATCTGAAGCCCGGTTAAGGGTCCAGGAAGAAGAAGTCCTGAGACGAGCAGAACTAAGAATCAAAGCGATAGAAGATCAAATCGCCCGCATCCTGACACGAGACGAAGCTCGTCGCCGCGCAACCGAAGATGCGGCCCGTCGATCAGAAGAAGAAGCACGACGTCTCATGGAAGAAGAATCGCGTCGGCAGGCCGAGATGGATGCCCGGCGCCGGACCGAAGAAGAGGCGCGTTTGCGCGCCCGAATTGAAAAGGAAATGCGGGCCGAGGCTGAAGCGCGCCGCAGAGCCGAGGCCGAGGCACGGCATCGCGCAGAAGAGGAGAACCGGAAACGCGCGGAAGAAGAGGCCCGGCGCCGCGCTGAGGACGAAGCGCGCCGCCTGGCCGAAGAAGAAGGTCGGCGATTGGCTCAGGAAACACTGGAACGGCAGGCGGCGGAAGAAGAAGCTCGACGGCTAGCCGCAGAAGAAGCCCGCCGGCAAGAAGAAGAGGAAACTCTCCGGCGCCAGGAGGCCGACGCAGACGCGCGCCGTCGCGCCGAAGCCGAAGGCCGTCAGAGAGCTGAAGAAGAGGCCCGGGAGCGCGCTGAGTTGGAAGCCCGAATTCGCGCTGAGATTGAAGCAAAGATTCGCGAGGAAGAAGAGGCTGACAATGATTTTGCAGCAACGGAGGAAGCCAACGAAAAAAAAGAACAGCCGGCGGGTCTAACCGCGGTGCCCTTCAATAGACTCGCCGGCGAACCTTATCCCCAGGAGGAAATCGCAATTGAATCAGCAGATGGCACTCAGGCGACAGACTGGAGAAATGACCCCCTAAATGCGGATTTCCAATCAACCGAAGAAGTAAATGACGCGCCGACACAGCCGCCGCCCTCAAGGGAAGAGATTCATGCAAATTCTCCCAATCAGACGGATGGCCGCTCTTCTGAATTCGCTTATGAGGACATGAACGGAAGATTTCAAGCGGTCAGTATTCCGGAAATAGATAGCGACATCGAATACAGCAATAGCTGGGATCAACTCTTTGATGCGGTCGAAACCAATCCCCCGGTTACTGAGGTCCCGCCCGGCAAGAGCGATGAAGCATTCCGCAAGATGCTCGAATCCTTCGACGACCCCGACGCAGAGGCACGCAAAGCTGCAGTCCAGAGGTTACTTGAATTTGGAGATGAATCGACTGACACGCTGACGCGCGCTTTGCGCGAGGCAACTCCACAACGACGCAGGAATATTGGTGAAGCGCTTGCCGCGTCCGGCCTGGGGAATGAAGCTATCGAAAATCTGACTGGCGAAAATCGCCAGACAACCTACGATGCTTTCTCGCTGCTTTTTTTGATGTCCAAGGCCGGCGAAGTTGCGCCGCTGATGAACGCAATTGAACAGCATCCCAACATAGAAACCCGCCTGGCGGTGGTAAAACTCCTGGTGTTAAGCGGACAGCCGAGTATTCTGCCGGCATTTCGGCTCATGGCCGTGCGCGGATCGCTGCCGACCGAAGTGCGCTCGGCGCTGATGGAAGCGATTTATCAAATGACCAGTCAAGGGTCCGCTGAACCAGTCTCGACGCAGTAAGCCTTACAGCACGGGAACTTCTTTTAAGGCGCAGATTTCATGTCTGCGTCTTTTTGTTTGATATTTGTGCCCTGGCGCCCTGGCATGAAATATGTTGTTGGCTCGTGATTTCACGCGAAGTTGCGCAGACACACGCTCACATCGGCTCGGGCGTGTTTGTCCATTTACTGTTTACGATTTACTATTGCCGGTTATGCCTTTCACGCTCAAATCAGACTATCGTCCCTGTGGCGACCAGCCCCAGGCAATCGAATCGCTGACCCGCGGAATTAATGACGGCGCGAGAGACCAGGTACTACTCGGCATAACAGGAAGCGGCAAGACCTTCACGGTTGCCAGCGTAATCGAAAGCACTCAACGACCGACGCTGGTAATTGCCCACAACAAGACCCTGGCGGCGCAACTCTATCAGGAATTCAGGTCTCTTTTCCCCGAAAACACGGTCGAGTATTTCGTTTCTTATTACGATTACTACCAACCCGAGGCTTACGTCCCGGCTTCGGACACCTACATCGAGAAAGACGCCATCGTTAACGAGGACATTGATCGACTAAGAATGTCGGCTACCCGAGCGCTATTTGAGCGGCGCGATGTAATCGTTGTCGCCAGTGTTTCGTGTATTTACGGTCTCGGCGATCCCGATGCCTATTACGGGATGCTTGTGTTTCTCGAACCCGGCATGCGCATCGCGCGCGACACTCTGCTGCAACGACTGGTTGAATTGCAGTACGAGCGCAATGATATCGATTTCAAACGAGGCAGCTTCCGCGTGCGCGGTGATGTCGTTGAAGTCTATCCCAGTTATCAGGACGAAGCGTATCGGGTCGAGCTCTGGGGCGACGAGATCGACTCGATCTCGTCGATTGACCCGCTGCTGGGCGAAGTGACGCAAAAACACACTTCCCGTCTGCCGATTTATCCGAAGTCACACTATGTCATGCCGCGCACAACCCTGAAACGCGCCATCAAATCGATTCGTCAGGAGCTGGAGTGGTGGGAACCAAAGCTGATCGAGGAAGGCAAACTGCTCGAGGCGCAAAGACTTCATCAACGGACGATGTTTGACCTCGAGATGATGAAAGAGATGGGTTTCTGCCGCGGGATCGAAAATTACTCGCGGCACCTGACGGGCAAACAGCCGGGCGAGCCGCCGCCGACACTGCTCGACTATTTGCCGCGCGATACCCTGGTCGTCATCGATGAATCCCATCAAACGATTCCCCAGGTCCGCGGGATGTTCTTTGGCGATCAATCACGGAAGAAGACGCTGGTCGAGTATGGATTTCGCCTGCCATCTGCGTTAGACAATCGGCCGTTGAATTTTGACGAGTTTGAAGAGCGGGTCGGCCAAAGGATTTACGTGTCGGCCACGCCTGGCCCGTATGAACTGACCAAAGCCAGCGGTGAAGTGATCGAGCAGATCATCCGCCCGACCGGCCTTATGGATCCGGAAGTCGAAGTCCGGCCCGTCAAAGGTCAAATCGATCACCTGCTGGGGGAATGCCGGATTCGGGCAGAACGAAACGAGCGCGTGCTGGTGACGACTTTGACGAAAAAGATGGCTGAGGACCTCACCGAATACTTTACCGAAGTTGACGTGCGCGTGCGTTATCTTCATTCCGACATCGAAACCCTCGAGCGCATCAGGATTCTGCGTGACCTGAGACGAGGAGAGTTTGACGTGCTCGTGGGTATCAACCTCCTGCGTGAGGGTCTGGATCTGCCGGAAGTCTCGCTGGTCGCGATTCTCGACGCGGATAAGGAGGGTTTTCTGAGATCGGAATCGTCTTTGATTCAGACAATCGGACGCGCCGCGCGCAACGCGAACGGCAAAGCGATGCTTTACGCCGATCGCATGACCGATTCGATGAAGCGGGCGATCGACGAAACTCGGCGCCGCCGTGAATTGCAGGAAATCTACAATCGCGAGAACGGCATCACCCCGAAGACGATTATCAAACCAATTGAGGCGACGTTGGTCACGGCGTCTGAGGCTGACTACTTCAAGGTGCCGCTGGAGCTGGAAGACATCGAGGCCTACACGCCGCAGCAGATTGACGAAACGATTGCGCGCCTCGAATTTGAGATGCGCGAGCACGCGAAGCGATTTGAATTTGAGAAAGCAGCGGAATTGCGTGACCGGATCAAGTATCTGCGTGAGCGAGAGTTACAGGTGGCGTAACGGCGCTTTAGATCGTATGGAGTACCGCCTTCAGGCGGAATCGATTACGAAAGGATATGGCCGCCTAAAGGCGGGACTCCAAACCTAGCCGCTTCGCGCTACCGGCGCAGTCCAAAATCATGTTCACCAGGACTCAACCAGAAGAGATTCAGGATTACCTTTCGGACGCAAGTTATGTCAGCGGCGGCAACGCGTCTCGGGTCATGTTTCCTGAAACGGCCGAAGAAGTCGGGAAAATTCTCCAAGCGGCAACTCGCGAAAAGTTACCTGTAACAGTGTCGGGTGCCGGCACCGGAACCGTCGCGGGCCGCGTTCCCTTCGGCGGCACGGTGATCGCGACCGACAAATTGAATCAGATCCGAAGCATTGTTCGTACGGATGGCGGCGGCCGCGCGACCACCGAAGCCGGCGTCATTCTGCGCGATCTTCAAAATGCGGTTGAAGACAAGGGTTTGATCTATCCACCCGATCCTACGGAACGCGGTTGCTTTCTCGGAGGTAATATCGCGACAAATGCCTCCGGCTCGCGGACTTTCAAATATGGACCCACGAGAAACTATGTCGAGCGGCTGAAAATTGTTCTGGCGACTGGCGAGGTGATCAATATTCGCCGCGGCGAGCATCACGCCGGCGAGGATGGACGAATCGCCATTGGTCTGCCATCAGGCCGCGCAATCGAGGCGAAGTTGCCTTCGTATCGGATGCCGCGGGTTCGCAAACATGCATCCGGTTACTTTGTTGCGCCTGGCATGGACTTAATCGATCTGTTTATCGGCAGCGAGGGGACCCTCGGCGTGATCGTCGAAGCGGAACTAAGACTGCTGCCGAAACCCGTCGGCGTTTTGAGTGGGGTGGTTTTTTTTGCCAACGAAGATAACCTGCTTGCTTTTGTTCGTGAAGCGCGCGAACGTTCGCTGGCGAATCGTGACCCCAGCCCAAGCGTTGACGGCAGAAACCCGACCGTAAGAGAGCCTGCAGGTATGGACGCTCGCGCTCTCGAGTACTTCGACATCGAATCGCTACGTTTCCTGCGCCAGAAATACAGCACCGTTCCAGCCGACGCCGCCGGCGCAATTTTCTTCGAACAGGAAACGACGCCGGCAACCGAAGATGGGTTGATGAACGAATGGCTGTCTCTGCTTGAACGCCATCAGGCACTGACAGATCAATCGTGGTTCGCGACTAACGAACAGGATCAAATAAAGCTCCGCGAGTTTCGTCACGCGCTGCCCGTGCTCATGAATGAATGGTTTGCGCACTACCGGCAACGCAAAGTCTCGACGGACATGTCGGTGCCGGATGAGGCGTTTGCAGGCATGCTGTCCTTTTACCAGGAACACCTGCGAAGTAGCGACTTGCGCCACACGATTTTTGGTCATATCGGCGATAATCACGTCCACGTAAACATTCTTCCTCGCGACGACGACGAAGCGGCCAAAGCCTGGAAGATCTACCGCAAGTTCATTCGCCGCGCGATAGAGGTCGGGGGTACTATTTCTGCCGAGCACGGAATTGGAAAGCTGAAGAGGGAATACCTGGTTCAACTTTATGGAGAGAATCACCTGCGTGAAATGGCAGCGTTGAAACGTGTGTTCGATCCGGCTGGAATTCTCGGGCGAGGAAATATGTTTGCGGAAGAATACTTGTGATTAGTCAGTGGCCAGTTGTCAGTTGTTAGTTGTTATTGAGACGATCGTTGAACCGGCAGATTCCAACAACTGGTCACTGACAACTGACCACTGACCAATACCTATGTTCCGTTTCACCACCGCCGGCGAATCACACGGACGCGCGCTGGTCGCGATAGTCGAAGGTCTGCCTGCAGGCCTGCCCGTCAATATCGATCAAATCAATCATGAACTGTGGCGGCGCCAGCAGGGCTATGGCCGCGGCGCGCGCATGAAGATCGAGCAGGATCGCGTCGAGATCCTCAGCGGCGTGCGTCATGGACTGACGCTTGGTTCGCCGCTGGCAGTGATGATTGAAAACAAGGATTGGCCGAACTGGAACGAAGTGATGTCGGCCGAAGCACGCGAAATCGCCCCGGAAAAATCTCGGCGCGTTAAGCGGCCGCGACCTGGCCATGCGGATCTCGCCGGCGGCCTGAAATACGACGCGCGAGATTTACGAAACGTGCTTGAACGCGCGTCGGCGCGCGAAACTGCGGCGCGGGTTGCGTGCGGGGCGGTGGCGAAACAGTTGCTCGAAAACTTCGGCATTGAGATTCGAAGTCATGTAATCCAACTGGGGGGAATTCCCGACAAACCTTTGGAACTGACTTTCGATCAGATTGCGGCGATTCCCCAGGACGCGCCTTTGAACTGCGCCGACGACGAAGCGCAACAGCGCATGATTGAATTGATTGATCAAAAGAAGAGCGAAGGCGACACGCTCGGCGGAATTTTTGAAGTGGTAGCGCGCCGGGTTCCACCGGGTCTCGGTTCGCACACCGCTTGGGACCTGAAACTGGACGGCCGACTCGGTCAGTCAATCATGTCGATTCCCGCAGTCAAGGCGGTCGCGATTGGCGCAGGGATCGAAGCGAGTTCCCTTCCCGGTTCCGAAGTCCATGACGAAATTGGCTACAACGAGGAAACGAAAGAATTTATTCGTGCCAGCAATCGCGCCGGTGGACTGGAAGGCGGCGTGACCAACGGCGAAGAGATTCGGGTGCGCGGGCATCTGAAACCGATTTCGACTTTGCGCCGGGCCTTGCGTTCCGTCGATGCCTTGCGTTCCGTCGATATCGACACAAAACAGGAAGACAAAGCCGCCTTTGAGCGGTCCGACATTACAGTGGTTCCGGCTGCGGGTGTAATAGGTGAAGCGATGGTTGCGCTGGTGCTGGCCCAGGCAATGCGCGAAAAATTCGGTGGCGATAGTTTGGGGGAGCTGAAGCGGAACTTTGAAGGATATCGCGAGCAATTGCGCGGATATTGAATGAGCCAAGCCACCACAAAACTGAGAGAGCGGGGCAGCCCCTTCCTAACCCTGAGACATTCAATCTTGATCCGAACAACACACGATGAAAGCCTCTTAACTGGAACCAAACTCTCAAGTCAGGGCAGCTCAAGGCGGCTTGCCCCCACCGGTGCTTACCCATAAAATCAAACTAACAACTATTGGAAAAATTTTGGAATAAGAATGTCACTTTTAAAGATAGTCACCTGGCCGAATCCTGTACTGGATTCTCCAGGCGACTCAGTCACTAAATTCGACGAAGACCTTAAGAAACTCGTCAATGACATGTTCGAGACAATGTACGCCGCTCCCGGTGTCGGCCTGGCTGCCGTGCAGGTTGGAGTGCCCAAAAGGCTTTTCGTCATGGATTGTTCCGGCGGCAAGGATCCGGCGCAGCGGATCGTGATGATTAATCCTGAAGTTGTGGCGCAGGAGGGCAAGCAGGACGGCGACGAAGGGTGCCTGTCGTTTCCCGGAATCTTTTTTGGTGTTCAGCGCAACCTGCGGGCGATTGTTCGTGCGCACGATATTAACGGCAAAGAGTTCGAGCTTGACGGCACAGAGTTGACCGCTCGCTGCATGTTGCATGAAACCGATCACTGCGACGGCATAGTATTTCTTGACCGCATGTCGCCTCTGAAACGAGAAATCGTCAAACGCAAGATTAAGAAGTTACAAAAAGCCGGCGAGTGGATGTCGTGAGAATGGGTACGCACGCCTCCGGCGTGCAAGATTAAACTTGAAGACAGAGACTGCACGCCGGAGGCGTGCGTACCGTAAAAGATTATGCCAATTGAATTTCGTAACGAACCGTTAACTGATTTCAGCAAAGAAGAAAACGCGGCGGCAATGCGCGCTGCGATTGAGAAGGTAAGAACCAGGCTCGGCAAAGAATACCCTTTAGTGATCGGCGGCGAGCGCATCAAGACCGGCGATACGCTCGATAGTATCAATCCCGCGAATCGCACTGAGATCATCGGAAAATTTCATAAAGCGACGAAAGAACTTGCCAGTCGCGCCGTTGATACTGCTTATCAGACTTTTCAATCGTGGCGCCACGTGCCGGCCAACGAGCGAGCGAAATTGCTGCTTCGCGTGGCCGCGTTGATGCGCGAGCGCAAGCATGAATTATCCGCCTGGATGATTTATGAAGTGGCGAAGACCTGGCCGGAAGCGGACGGCGATACGGCGGAGGCAATCGACTTTTGCGAGTTCTACGCGCGTGAAATGCTGCGCTACGCCGGCGAGCAGCCGCTGGTTAAGCTGACGGGCGAGCAAAATCATCTTGAATACATTCCGCTTGGGGTTGGCGCAGTGATTCCGCCATGGAACTTTCCGCTTGCCATCATGGCGGGGATGACTGCGGCCGCGATCGTCACCGGCAATACCGTTGTACTCAAACCATCCTCGGATTCGCCGGCCATCGCTTACCAATTTTTTGAGTTGCTGGAGGAAGCTGGACTGCCGCCTGGTGTAGTCAACTTTATGGCCGGCTCTGGCGCCGAGGTCGGCGATGTGGTGGTCGATCATCCGAAAACGCGTTTTGTTGCTTTCACCGGATCGAAGGAAGTCGGCCTGCGGGTCAACGAGCGCGCGGCAAAGACTCAGCCCGGCCAGCTTTGGATCAAACGCGTGGTGGCCGAGATGGGCGGCAAGGACGCGATTATTGTTGCCGATGATGCGGACCTCGATGAGGCTGCGACCGGCGTGGTTCAATCGGCGTTTGGCTTCCAGGGACAGAAATGTTCGGCATGCTCGCGCGCGATCATCGATGCCCGCGTATACGATCCGATGGTCCAAAAAATCGCGGAGCGGACCGCCAAAATCAAAGTGGGCGTGCCGACTGATAACGCGACCACGATGAGCGCGGTCATTAACGAGAAAGCCTTCAAAACAATCAATGATTATGTTGAGAAAGGTAAAGCCGAGGGCGGACGCTTAGTTGCCGGTGGCGGTTCCGACGGTGAACAGGGCTTCTTCATCGAGCCAACGGTAATCGCGGATGTGAAACCCGGCTCGACGATTGAGCAGGAGGAAATCTTTGGGCCGGTTTTGGCGGTAATCAAGGCGAATGACTATGACGATGCCCTGCGAATCGCTAACGACACCCAATTCGGTTTGACCGGCGCGGTCTATTCGATTGATGAAGCCAAGCTCGATCGCGCTCGCAATGAATTTCATGTCGGTAATCTTTATTTGAACCGGAAGTGCACCGGCGCGCTGGTGGGTGTGCATCCTTTTGGCGGATTCAATATGTCAGGGACTGATTCGAAGGCCGGCGGCCGCGACTATCTTTTGCTCTTCATGCAGGCGAAGGTTTCTGCGGAAAAAGTTAGCGCGACGCGAAAGCGGGCCGAGGCGGGGACCGCAATCTAGAAGATGCAAATTTCTGCTAACCGAAGGGGTAGGTCCTGATCCCTGCCCCTTTTTTGTTTGAAAGCGCGGGGGCGAGCCCCCTTCCTGACCTGAGAGGTTAATCAACTTGATTGGTTCTGCGAACCTCGAGAGTCTTTCAATCTCTGGAAAGCCCTTCGATCTGATGAGTGACCTTCAAGATAAAGCAGCTCAGGGTCGGGAAGGGGGCTTGCCCCCGCTCTTCTTCACTCTTCTCCAACCTTCACAGTAAAGTACACGCCAATGCGCATCGTTTTCATGGGCACACCAGAAGCCGCGGTCCCTTCTCTCCGGCGGCTTCTCGACGACGGGCACGAGGTCATTGCGGTGTGGACCCAGCCGGACAAACCAGCGGGCCGCGGAAACAAGTTGCACGAATCGCCGGTCAAAACCTTTGCGCTTCAACACGGCCGCGCAATTCACCAGCCCGCGAGAATCAAAAACCAGGAAGCGAAAGAGTTATTCGCCTCGCATAACGCTGACGTGGCGGTGGTCGTGGCGTATGGCAAGATCCTGCCTTCTGAATTCCTGCAGGCGCCGCTGTCTGGCTGC